>QFCS01002018.1_pt1 | contig 49267 bp, 44 predicted proteins | sample 3576561 | NCBI WGS metagenome assembly QFCS01 | reverse complement strand
GTTTTCCGTCGGGTCCATGAGGTAGTCGGCGGTCACCCTCAAGGCGGCAGCAATCTTCGCGATCTTGTCGGCCGAGGGGCGGGGAGGGTTCTTGTTCTCCAGTTCCCAGATGTAGCTTTTGCTCGAGTCCGACAGCTCGGCCAGCTTGTCGAGCGTGTACTTTCTCTCTTTACGCAGTTCGCGGATTTTCTCGCCTAGCGGCGTACCCACTTCGATTCTCCTTAATGCCCGGTTACTCTAAAAGTTCAGAGTAGAGATACTTTCCCTCCTTGACAACGCGCCCCTGGCTCCCCAGGTTATGTTCGGAGTAGGCATATTTTTACTAACAGATATTCGGGAAGATGCTATATGTCGGGTAAGCGCGGACCAAGATCACATCATGTAGTATCTAGCGCCGCCGGGGGCTGGGATGTCAAGCGCGGCGGCGGCGGGCGTGCCTCCGGCCACTTCGACACCAAGCAGCAGGCGGTCGACCAGGGCCGGCAGATCAGCCGTAACCAGAGGACGGAGCTGCGCATCCACAACCGGGACGGCCGCATTTCCCAGAGCGATAGCCACGGGCGGGATCCCAATCCGCCCAAGGGCTGACGGAAGACGGGCCCTTCACGTGGGGTGAAGGGCCGGACCATCGAGGGAAGGCGGGCATGAGGGGAGCGATGAATGCGTAGGATTTCAGCAGTGCCGCAAGGGGATCTGGACCGGCCCAAGGGCATCCAGCGAATCCGCAATTTGCCGGACCCCGAGTTGGGCGCGCTCTGGCGTTCGATCATCTTGGAAGAGCGCCTCAAGACGCAGCTCCTCTCGCAGGCGATGCTGAACTTCACGCTGCGCGGCAAGGTCGACCGCTCGGTCATCCCGCTGCATGGCGTCATCCTCCTGGTCGGACCACCCGGTACCGGCAAGACCTCGTTGGCTCGCGGCCTCGCCCATCGCACGGCGGAGTCATTCCAAGGCGGTGGGTTTCGCCTGCTGGAGGTCGAGCCGCACATGCTGACGAGCGCGGCCATGGGCAAGACCCAGCGCGCCGTCTCCGACCTCTTCTCGCAATCGATTGCCGAGGCGGCCGCCGTTGGACCGACCATCGTCCTGCTCGATGAAGTGGAAACGCTCGCCGCCGACCGGTCGAAGCTGAGCTTCGATGCCAACCCCGTCGATGTCCACCGCGCGACGGACGCCGTCCTGGTCCAGCTCGATGCCCTCGCCGAGTCGCATCACAACCTCCTCTTCGTCGCGACGAGCAACTTCCCGCAGGCGGTGGATGGTGCTTTCACTTCCCGCTGCGATCTGGTCATGCAGGTGCCGTTGCCCGATCACGAGGCTTGCAGCCAGATCTTGAAGGATTGCCTGGAGGGCCTGGGCAAGACCTTCCCGCCGATTGCCAAGCTGCCCGCGTCGCCGCAATTCGAGCAGTGCGCCACCGAGTGCGTCGGCCTCGACGGCCGCACCATCCGCAAGATGGTCGCCAATGCGCTCGCCAGCACGCCGCAGACCGCCATGAACCCCGGGCAGGTCACGATGGGCGACCTGCTGGCGGCGGCGCGTGCCGCCAAAGCCAGCCGTGCACTGGGAGGGAAGGCGCCATGACCACCGTTGCCCGCCGCACCTTCCGCAGCACGCCGCATCGTGATGCGATGCAGACGTGGCACGCCATCGTCGACCTGTTGACGCAAGGCAAAGCAGGCGCTGCCCGCACCGAATTGCTCGCCGTCGCCGGCGTCGGCGCCAGCGTGATCACCGACCAGGCGCCCAAGGACGCGGCCATCGTCGTCACCTGCGACGGCCCTCGCACCCGCATCCATTGCCTCTTTGACGACGATGCGATCGACAGTTCCGACGCCAACGAGGATGCGCTGGGCTTCGATCCCTTGAAGGGCGACTGGCGCGTCTCGCTGCCCTGTCTCGCCGATGACCTCGCCTGGGTCCAAGGGGCCCTGAAGAAGCACAGCGACCGCATCACGGCCCGTGATCTCGACGCTGACGTTGCGAAGGCGGCGGACGTACAGCCGGCGCGGGCGCAGGCCCTCGTACTCGATCCCAAGGGATTTCTCGGATCATGACCAGCGTCGCCGTCTACTCCTATGCCCATTCGGTCACCTACGTGGCCGACAACATCCTGAAGAGCTTCAAGGACATCATTCGTCTCAGCGGCCTCGATCCGACGCAGCTGGTCGAAGACTGGACCACCAACATGCTGGCGCTGAAGACGTGGCTGGCATCCGGTCACCTCACCTGCGTCGTTCTCGAGGTCTACAACCCGAAGACGGACGCCTTGGTGGGCCGCTGGGACGTCGATGTGGTCTACGGCGCCGCCGGCGACGGCAACTTTTGGACCGACACTGACCAGATCAGGTACCACATCCTGAAAGCCGGTCTTTGGCCCAGCCAGGCCCGCTATCGCCTCATCCTGCGCACCAAGGCTGGCCGGCCGGATGTTGTCGGATGGGGCTCCGCCTCGTTGCGGTCCACCGCCGGGTTCGTTCGTCACAGCCTCGGCACCACAATCGAGCATAACGGCTTGGGCGGCAGTGCCGCCTACTGGAGGAAAGCGGGATGATGACCGTCAACGAAGCCTTCCGGAAATTCAAGAGCCGGCTCGAGCTCAATGACAAGGAGCAGGCCAACGCGTCGGCCCGCCACACCGAAGTGCGTGATTACCTCGACACGAAGTTCGGAATCGAGCGCAGCTTCCTCACCGGCTCCTATGCCCGGCACACCAAGACCAAGCCACTCAAGGACATCGACATCTTCTTCGTCCTCAAAAAGTCGGGCAAGGACTATCGGTCGATGGCCCCGTCGATCGTGCTCGGCGACTTCTACGACGCACTGGTCGAGAAGTACGGCAAGGCCGCCGTCCGCAAGCAGGGCCGCTCGGTCAACGTCGATTTCGGCGTGGTGGTCGATGCCGACGACAACACCGACTATCGCGTGATGAGTGTCGACGCGGTACCAGCCTATGCCGCCGCCGAGGATTATGAGATTCCTGACGCGGACAAGGGCGCGTGGATCAAGACCAACCCCGAGACCCACGCGGAAAAGGCGACCGCCGCCCATCAAGCCTATTCCAGCGAATGGAAGGGGCTGGTGCGGATGGTCAAGTACTGGAACAACAACCCGCGCCATGGCGACGAGAAGCCGGTCAAGCCGTCCTTCCTGATCGAGGTGATGGCCTTGCAATGCCTTTACGGCGACTGGCAAGGTCGATTCGACTACGAGATCCAAGCCTTCTTCGCGACCTTGGCAGACCGCATCCTTGAGGCGTGGCCGGACCCGGCGGGTCTGGGGCCACCCATCAGCGATGGCATGGATGCCAAGCAGAAGCAGCGGGCCCGGACGCTTCTGCAGGCGGCAAGCCGCGAGGCCTCGATCGCCATCGACCACGCCCGGCAGGGGCGAAATGGCGAAGCGCTGAAGGCTTGGCGTGCGCTGTTCGGCCCCAAGTTTCCGCTGTCATGATGCATTGGCGGAGGATCCTGGGATTGACGGTGGAGACCGGCAATGGCTGATGCGGTGAAGGCGCGCTGGCATGGCGACAATTACCAGTCCCGCATCTTCTGGCAGAACGCGTTCAACCTGCTAGACCCGCTTTCAGGTGTCATCGAGGTCACCTTCGAGGCCAACGGGCCCAAGGCGTTCGACGACGTTGTCGTCAAGTATGACCCGCCGGTCGCCCGGTCCGGACCCCAGCGGGTGCCCGCGGAGTATCACCAGGTCAAATGGCATGTCGAAACCGGGGGCCGCTTTGGCTTCGAGGACTTTGCCGACCCTGCCTTCATCGGCGCGCAGTCCTTTTCGCTGCTGCAGCGTCTTCAGCAGGCGCTTGCGACGGCGCCTGCCGGAGCGCATTTCACGTTCCTGACCACCTACCGCATTAAGGACGGCGACCCTCTCGCCGACCTCGTCTCCGGTCACGACAAGACACTTCTGATCGAACGCCTCTTCGATGGCACGACCGACAAGAGCCGCATGGGCAAGGTGCGCAAAGGTTGGCGGGAGCATCTGCAGCTGGCGTCCGACGAAGAGCTCCGGAAAGTCGTCCAGGGCTTGCGTGTGTTCGAAGGCCATCGGTCGCTCGATGAGCTCCGTACCGAAATCAATCTGAGGGCCCAGGTCGTCGGCTTGCTGGCCTGCAGCGCTGCAGCTTCTGATTTCCGCTACGACGAGCTGGCACGTCAGCTGAAGGTACGCGGGCTGAACACCCTGACCCGCGAATTGTTCTTGAGGTTGTGCCGGGAGGAAGGCCTGCTTGCCGAGCCGCCAGCCGATCTCGATCCGTTCTTGCCGATCGCGATCCGGAGCTTCCTCGGCATCGCCGCCGACATCGTCGGCGCGGCGCCGGAAGACACACTTCTGCTCACGGCCGAGTTCCGCCAGCGCTACCTGCGCGACGATCGGGAATGGCAGCGCGACATCAGGCCGAAGGTGGAAGCGTTCCTGAGGGATGCGGTGAGACGGAGTGCAAAACTGCGTCTGATATTGGATGCCCACGCGTCGATCGCTTTTCTCGCGGGCAGCGTCCTTGATTTGAAGTCGGGTGTGGAAACGCATCTCGTTCAGAAAGGACGCGTGGGTACGCGCGTATGGCGCGCTGACGACAGGTCGGCGGAGAAAGGGGCGCGGTTCGAGGTCGCTGAGGAATCGCTCGAGAGTTGCGGCCACGAGATCGCCATTGCGATCAGCGTGTCTCAACCGGTGGCCCCTCAGGCGCGAGCCTATATCGCCGCCAACTTACCCGACGTGGGCAAGGTGATTTCCTTTGCCATGCCCGCTGGACCGGGCCAGCAAAGCATCGTCGGAGGCGAACACGCCTCCGTCCTCGCCGAACAGGTGTCCAATTGCTTGCGGGTGGTGAAGGCTGCTGATCCGGATGCTGTGGTCCACATCTTTGCTGCCTGCCCAAACAGTCTCATGTTCTTTCTCGGCCAGCACCATCAGGGCATTGCCCCTTGCATCGTCTATGAGTTCGACTTCGACCGCCGGGCACACAAAACCTACCAGCCCTCGTTCACCGTCGACTGAGATGACCGGTCCTGGGCGAGCTTGCAGCGGATGAGTGTTCCTTCTTGGGAGAAAGCCTTGAGCAAGAACATTATTATTTTCTCTGACGGGACCGGCCAGGACGGCGGCGTACGTGCCGAACAACGCATGAGCAACATCTACAAGATGTATCGTGCCTGCAGGGTAAGCCCTGAAACCATCATCGACCCAAGGGATCAGGTGGCATTCTACGATCCTGGTCTGGGAACCGAGACGACGGCAACGGGCATGACTGGCCTGGTACGCTGGACACAAAAGACCCTTGCCTCGGTATCGGGGCGCGGTATCACGACGAATATCGTCGACTGCTACGAATTTCTGATCAACCACTACGAGCCCGGCGACAGGATCTTCCTTTTCGGATTCAGTCGCGGCGCCTATACCGTACGCAGCATCGCAAATCTCCTGATGCTCTGCGGGGTGCCCACCCGGCATGGCGACCAGCCGCTGCAGCGTTTCAGAAAATCAATCCGCGACATTGCTCACGAGGCGGTTCATGACGTGCTTGAGCATGGTGCGGGCCATCCGCGCGCCAGGTTCGAGGATGAACGCCTGGAACTCGCACGGAGATTCCGTGCCGAGTATGGCGCCGACCACGAATCCGGTGAAGCCCATCGCTCCAACGCAGCGCCCTATTTCATCGGTGTGTTCGACACGGTTGCGGCGCTCGGCGTCAAAGGGGCGCTGGCGATCGCCATCAAGGGCTCGCTCGTGATTGGGGCGGGCATGCTCGCAGCCGTCCTTTCTACGATTCCTTCGCTGGCAATGGCCGGCATTCTCTTCCTTTTTGGATTTGCTTTCTGGTGGTCGGTGCTGGCGCTGGTTGCGGCAGCCGCCTTTCTTGGCGGGGCCTTCATGTTTTGGCGCCAGCGAAAGTCCGTCAGGAAGGTTATCAAGGATTTTCCGAGTCCTGGTGATCGATCCAGTCATCTTGCTGAATGGAAAGGTGAACATTTCGACCGCCTGCTCAGTCGATTTGTAGGGTATGCCCGCTCGGCAAACGCGATCGACGAAACGCGGGAAGACTTTGCCCGCGTTCCCTGGGGCCCCACGGCAGAGATGGAGACCGAGCGTAGCGGCATCCCGACCTTCAAACAGATCTGGTTCGCCGGTAATCACTCCGACATCGGCGGTAGCTACCCGGAGACGGAGTCGCGTCTCTCCGATGTGGCACTGGGATGGATGATCGTGGAAGCAGTTGGCATCCCTGACGGTCTCAAGATCGGGCCTGTGATGGTGCGCGGCCACCGCCTCGCGGGAACGTCCGAGGTTGGCATTCCCCTTCAGCTCTTTCCTGCCGCCGACGGTCTCCAGCACTGCGAGGTTGCCGGGATGCAGGATGTGCTGGACGGCCGCATTCCGGGATGGCTGCGCCGCTTTACGACCGGGTTGGGCTGGAAGGCAGCGCCGCGTCCGATCAACAAGGAAGCCATCGTTCACCCGACCGTCGAAGAACGGTTTCGGCTGGAGGCGGTTTTGCAATGTGCCGGCTCGGGCGCCTACAGGCCTGCCTCATTGAAGCAGCATGTGAAGTTCAGCAGCTTTTACGAGAACAATGCCGCCACAGAGGGCTAATCAACGCAGCGACGTGAGCGCGCGCGGGCCCCTGTCGGTCTCAGCTGACTTTTCGGCGGGAGGACGCAGCCTTCGGAGGTTTGGAAGCGCTCGATTTTGCCTTCAATACCGCAATCTCGCCGACCAGCCCTTCGATACGCTTCTGCAAAGCGCGGATCTCCTCCCGATCCTGGCCCTGGTTGCGCTCAAAGTTGTCTATGACTCGTTGAGAGGCTCGGAGGTCGCTTTCGGCGTTGCGCAAGGCGGCGCGCAATCCTTCGCAGGTTTGGACAAGCTTGGCGTTTTCGACGCCGCGGCCGTCCAGTGCCCGATCCTTTTCCTCACCTTGCCTCTCGAGCCGGGCGACGAGGTCGGTCGAAGTCGCCAGACTGGTTTCGAGGCCGGCGATCTGCTGGCGCAGCCGATCGCTGTCGCGTCGGGCATGGTTCGTGGATTCAACCGAACCGGCCTCCCAGCACTTCCGCGCCAACGCGATAATCTGCTGGGAGGTCTCGGTGAAAAGGAGCTGAACCTCACGGGGCAAGGCCTCTGGAAGTGCCGTCGGATCGCCGGGGTGGTGGGAGCCAGCTTCTGCACGGTCGGCGAGGATGGCCTTGATGCGTCGGACATTGCCGCCGCCCAGGCGCATTCTCACCCGCATCGGGTTCAAATCCTCGCCTGCAGCGGCAAGAGCTTGAATGGCGGCGGCGATGTCGGAATCGGTGTATTTCTGGGGGCGGGGCATCCGGACCGCGTTTATTAGTTTGTGCTAACTTATGATACAACAAACCAAGCGTCCGGTGGGAAGTCGGCCGATGAGCTTGCTTGATGTCATTCCGTTTACGCTGTTCCGGGCGCTGTCGGCGTCGGCGCACGTCCGCAACGTCGCCGTCCTGGAACGCCTGTTCGAGCAGTTTTTTGACGATTTCGCGTTCGCACCCAAGAGGGCGGAGGTCCTCCAGGTAATCCGCGAAGTGCTCGACAATCCGGACTATTCACCGCCGGCCGACAACGCCGATACAGTCGGCCCGGCAGAAATGGCAGAGCATCTCCTTTACGCCCGGCTGCGCGAGGATGGCTGGCTCCTGGAGGTCACGAACCGGCGGACCGTCGAAGTTTACATGTCGCGGGAAGCTCACGCCCTGCTGTCGGCCCTCATCACGCTAAAGGAAGAACTCAAGGTCGACATTTCGGCCGAATCGAGTCTCATCGACAGTGGCATTGTCGCCGCCTATCAAGATCCCGCCGGCAAGGTCATGAACATCACCAGCGCACGCCGCCAGGCCGTGCAGCTGCGGCGCTCGATCGACGGCGTGGTCACGTCGCTCCACCGTATCGAGGAAGATCTGATGCGGTCCGACGGCCTGGCCGATCTGCTGTCGAAATTCATGGATCGTTTCGTAGAGAAGCTGCTTCTCCAAAATTATCGTGCCCTCAAGGCTTCGGCCTACAACCCCATGCGGTTCCAACGCAGCATTCAGACCAACACCGAACGGTTCATGAATGATGAAGGGCAGGTCTCACGTGCCGCCGTCGCTCTCGCAGATCAGGCGCTTGCCAGCGATGTCGCCACTGCGCGAGCGCAGGTCCTGCAGGACCTCACACGGATACGCGACGTGTTCGCCGGTTTGGGCGAGAAGCTCGATCTGATCGATCGGTTCTCGCACAAGCTGGAGCGCCGAATCGCCACGACGGTGCGCTATCAGGAAACCGCCCGTAACGTCCGCGAAGAATCGCTTCGCAACGCCATTCGTCTTGCGTTCGCCCAGCTCGACGCAGGACACGCCACGTGCATCACGCCTTTGGTCGATATACCCGTGCCCTATTCGACGGCAACGCTCGCCTTGCCGAAGAGGGCCCGCGAACCGGTCGAACCGCAGCTGCGCCGACCGACGACGATCGACCCGGCCGATCTCCTGCGCGAGAGCATGTTAGACTCCTATGTTGCCGCGATGGACGTGACGCCGAATGCGGTCGCGGCCCGGCTGCGGACGCTGGCGACTTCCGAGGGCTACTTCGATCTCGATCAGTTCGTGCCGGAAACCGCCCGCGATGTGGCTGTTCTCTACGAAATGCGAAGCGGCTCGATCGGTTCGTTACCTGGGCTGGACATTCGAAAGGGGACTTCCACGAAACAGAGCCGGTTTGTTTCCGGGCCGAGCCTGCTCATCCGCCGCAAGGAGGAGGGGCAATGATCGTCTCGCGCTGGGCGGCGCGCCAGGCCAACCAGGACCCCAATGTCACCGCCGAGCAGTTGACGGAGACGGCGAACCGTCTGCTGTACCGTCAATTCATCACGCGCGGGGATCCGGGAGGCGGCAGCCATTTCGACCGCATCGTCGGCAATCTCGATTACTTCAAGGACCTCTTTGCAAGCTTCGGCTTTCGCTTCATCTTCAATGATGGGTGGGGCTATGTCGGGTACGTCAGCCCGGCGGCCTTCAACAATATGCGAGTGCCGACGCAGGAGACGATCGTTCTTCTGTGTCTGCGCCTTCTTTACAATGAAGGAGCCGAAAAGGGGTACTTCGTCAATTCTACCGCCGAAATCCTCGTGGACGAGGACGAAATTCAGACGGTCTTCTCGTCGATGGGATCACGGAGCCTCAAGCCCGGTGAATTGCGCACTATCCTGACAACGTTCAAACGCCAGGGCCTGATTACGTTTGATCAGACTCATTCACTTCAGGTGGCGGCAGATATCACGATCCGGCCGACCATTACCGAAACAGTCGACGAGTCCTTCTTGGCCCGCCTGGAGGCGTGGGGCGGGTCGTCCAACAACAAAGACAGCGACGAGCTGGAAGAGCCCGCTTCAGACGACGTCGCCGTGTCAGATGCGCCGCCGGAGACGCCGCGATGATCCCCTTGTTCGTGCTCCGCAACATCGCGGCTGTGAACTTCTACCTCTATGCGCAGGACTTCCCGATCGAGGGGCGAGGTCACACCGTTTTCCTAGGCGGCAACGGTTCGGGAAAGTCGGTGCTGCTCGACGCGATCCAGATCGTGATGACCGGGATGAACAGGCGTTATCTCGATCTCAACAGCCGCGTGTCGGAAGGCGGCCGGAGCACCAGAACGATTCGTGAAGCCTGCTTGGGCCTCTTGGACGATGGGGCGGGCTATCAGCGCGACGCTTGCCTGACGTACATCGCGTTGGGTTTCGAAGCGGCTGACGGTTCTAGGCGATGCACTGCCGGCGTCTGTCTCGAAGCCAAGGAGGCGGTCAACGAGGAATCCGTTCTTGGATTGTTCATCGTCGAGGACAAGATTCTCCGCTTCAATGATTTCATCGAAGGGCGTCCCGACCGCTTCAAGGAGAAAGCATGGTCAAGCTTTCTCGACGAGCAGCGCCGCAAGGGCAATACGGTTCATACCTTCCAACGGCAAAGTAACCGCGCCTTTCTGCGGCAACTCTATTCGATCATCAACGCCAATGCCCGCGGCACTCAGCTCGACCCCGATCGGGCGCGCGCCGCCATGCGGCAGGCGTTGTCGTTCGACATTGCCCAGATCACCAGCGTCACTGATTTCGTGAAGCGGTTTCTGCTCGATGATATTCCCATCGAGATCGAGACCTTCCAAGCGCGCTATGCCACCTGGCGCGAGATGCAGAAGCAGATCGCGCGAGTCGAGGCCGAAATCAAAGTCGTCGATGCTATCCGCTCTCTGTCGGAACGCGTCATGGAAGACCAGTTTAATGTGCGTATGTGGGCCTATGGGGAGCACCGCGCCGAATATGATCGCTACGGCGAGGTCATTTCCCGGCAGCGCCAGGAAATTGCCAAGATGCAGGAAGAGCTCACCAGCACCCAAGCCTATCAAGAAACACTCGTCGACAGCATCGAATCCACCCGTCTCCGATTGAGTGCGCTGAAACAGCAGATAAATGGCACGCCAGCTTACAAGCAAGTTGAGGAAGCTCAGGCGGAGAAGGATCGTCAAGATGCTGTTCGCAGGACGGGCAATATCGAGGCAAAGCCGATCTTTGATGCATTGAAAGCCCTGCGCGAGGCGGGGGTGAGTGCGGTCTTTCCTGCCAGTGCCTTCCCCGCGGTTGCGGGATTTGTACAAGCCAATCTCACTTCGGGCGTGGTCGGTGACTATGGCGCGGACTGGCCAAAATCACCGCGCGAGATGGCGCGCTCTATTGCGGCGCTGCCACCTTTGGGAGACGCCCGAGGCCACGTCGAAGGGCTTTATCAGAGCGCTACCGCGGAGAAGGCACGCCTAGCCCAGACGGCTGAGGACGTTGAACGGCAACTCAAGAACTTGCGTTCGGGCGGTACTTACATGTCGAAGGAGACGCAGGACTTCCTGGCCGACATGGCGCGCATGAACGTACCGGCTCACAGTCTGTCGGAGGTGGCCGACGTCGCTCCGGACTTTGCCTCCTGGCGAGCAATCGTCGAATCGGTTCTCGGTGACTGGGTCGACGCGGTGATTGTGGAGCCACGATTCATGGATCGGGCATATGGCCATTTCGACGCCAACTACAAAGCCACGCGCACCAAACTCGTTCAGTCGGAAAATGTTACATCCCAGGACCAGGTCGTTCGATCCGGAACGCTGGCTGAGGTGGTGACGACGGACAACAGCTATGCTCGAGCCTTCCTCAACGTTCGATTAGGCCGAATCGTTCGTGCCCGGTCGGCAAGCGACATTCGCAAGGGCGATCTTGCCGCGTCGATGGACGGGAAGTACGCCCACGGTCGGGGCATCGAGTACCGGCGTCTCCAGGCGATTCCCCGATTGGGCAAATCTGTTCGCGATCAGCAATTGGCCCAGTTGACTCTGGAGCAAGAGGAATTGGAACCCAGACTGCGCGCGGCAAAGGACAAGGAGACACGTCTTCTGGCGGTGCTCGAGGCGCTTCGGCGCGCCGACACAGTGCTTGTCCTCAACCGGGCTGAAGCGCTCAGCATCCTGGGAAAAATGGAAGTCGCAGAGGCCGAGAGCAAGCGGCAGGCTGTGTTGATCGCGGAACTCGAAGCCAAATTGCCTCAAGGGGTGATGGAAGAAAAGCGGGAGAGCGAGGCTCTCCTGAAGGCCTACCAGCAGGAACAGCGTGACGAGAACGCCAAGGAAAGAGAGCTGATAGACAAGATAGGTCAACGACGAGGCGCAATGAACACCAACACCGACGTGCGCAAGCAGGCGGCGACCCAGGCGTACGAGGCCTTCCCCAATCTCGAGCTGCGTCGGCCGAGGCATGATCCGCCGGTCGGTCTGGAGCGATTTGTTGGGCGTGCGCGTGCCAGCTATAGGAAGGAACGAGCGGCCCGTGATCATCCGGCCCAGGTACGCATTTACTTTGAAGCGCTCCGCAAGGACAAGCGAGCGAGTCAACGGAGTGCTGTCAGCAGACTGATGGCGGCCGTGCAAGATTATGTTCAGGCCAATCCGGATCACCATCCGGGATTTGAATGGACGCAAATCATTGAAAGCGAGCACACCAGCACGCTCTACGATTGGATCAACCTACGCCACCGACATCTTACCGAGACGGTGCTGCGCAATTTCAAGGACCAGGTGGACAAGGCTGTCTTGGCCCTCGTCGAAACCATGGTCCACGACTTTCTCAGTCGTCTGAGCAGCAACATCGATTCCGTCGAGCGCACCAAGGACGACTTGAACCGTGCGCTACGCGGCAGCGTCTTCATGGGGGAGGCCTATCAGATCCGTCAGGAGCGGGACCAGGACAAGGAGACAATTCGCTATCTGATCGACCGCCTCGATATTGTGGCGCCCAAAGCCACGGCTCTCATGCAGAGTAATCCCAACCCCAGTGATCCGGATCAGGTGAAGATCAAGGAATTGATCGACATGCTCACGTTCGAGAACAGCGACGACTCTGCCCACCGCCGCCGGCTACATGAATTGGCGGACTATCGGAACTACTTTCGCTTCAGTATCGACATCTGTGATCCGGACAACGGCTATCGCAAGATCTCTGATCTCGAGCAGCGGCGGGGCAAGGCCAGCGGTGGCCAGAAGTTCGTGCCCTTCTACATTTGTCTCGGTGTCGCGTCGGCGTCGGCCTACCACAACCATCTCGGTGGTTCCAAAGAGGCACCGCCGCAATCGGCGCTTCTGCTCATGGACGAAGCGTTCGAGAAGCTCGATCCGGACAACATCTACAAGATCATCCGGTTCTACCACAGCCTGGGGCTCCAGCTTGTCATGGCCGCACCGAAGACCCATCAGGCGCTCTATCAGGAGACGTTCGATACCCTGATTTCCATCATTCGTCGCGGCCGCGCCATTCAGGCTACCCCTCAGCATTTCCATCCCGCCGCCCATGAGCTCCTGCGTGGGGAGAACCCCATGCATAAGCCGCGTTCCTTCTTCGAGGAGCGTGTCCAGCGTGAACGCGAAGATGCAGCCGAGTAGGGGGCTTACGGGTGAGGCGCTGCTAAACCTGCTGCTCGACCGCTTCGAGGCACCGCGAGCGCGCGCGCGCGATATCACTCAAACGATCGACTACACCCGGATCGGCGGGCCGGCTGCGCAAGACGAGTTTCATCGTGTCCTGCACGATGCGGAGCGGGCAGGCGGGATCGCCCTTGAACAGGCGCGGCTCGGTCGTTTCACCGGCGAGTTCGCGCGCGTTCGGCTTGTCGACGCAGACAAATTGTACCGATTCCTTGTGCGTTCACCGGCCGGCGAGATTGCCGACGTGGCGCGCCGGAGAATCGGCGAGACGATCCCCGATATTTTGGAAGATCCGTTTTTTGCGGAGGTGGAGCGTGAGGCGATTGCAGCCTGGAGGAGCAATAAGAGCTATCTTGGCCTTTCGCCCACCCAAGCGGACACTTTCATCACGGTAATGCGGTTGGCTCATGGGATCGTCCATCTTGCAGGGCGCGACGTCGATCATCGAACTTTTTCCCGTCGCGCCGTGAAAGATAGCAAGGCTTTGGAGCGATCCGAAGGCCGTGTCGCCCAACTGCTCAAGCGGCGGAACGCGAGACTGGCTGGTGACGAGTCACGGGAAATTCTGGAGGCCTCCGGCATCGTCCGGCGGGCTCACCTCCTTCAGGTGAAGGGCCCACTGCGCTTGTCGTCCGACGCCCTTACGATCGAGGGAACAGGGGAGATGTTCATTGGCTTGCCATGGGCAGCGGCCCAGCAAGCAACGTTGATGAAGCCAGTCGACTACATCATCACCATCGAGAACCCGACCAGTTTCTGGCGCTACTGCACGGAGATCGGGGGGTGCTATCTCGCCTTACTGACCGACGGATTTCCGGCGCGAGACGTTCTTTCAAGCATGGTGCATTTGGTAAAAGCGGCGCGGAGCCTCACCGATGCGCCCATCTATCATTGGGGCGATATTGATGCGGGCGGTGTTCGGATTGCCGCACATCTCGAGGACGCGTTCGGCATTCCAATGTTGTTACATAAAATGCAGCCACCACTTGCCCTGGAGATGGGGGCGTCGTTGCAATCGCGCCAAGGCCTACAACGGCTTGCCACCAGACCCGGTGATATCGGCAATCTTGCTCGCTGGCTTTGTACAGATGAGGCAAAGGCGCTTGAACAGGAAGAGCTTGATCCTACGGCGCCGCGATCGCTTCATTGTTGAGGAGATCAACCTTGGTCTCGTTATCGGTCAGGATCATTCGTCCCCCCTTCCATGCTAGGCGGCCGTAGTGGCTCTTCTGTTCGCTACGCCGCCTTCTTCTCGCGATCATCCTGCAATCGGTCGAAGGCATTGCGGATCGCGAGTGACAGATTGATTTGGACGATCGTCACTGCGTCTTTCCGACCGTCGAGATATTCACGCTCAAGCTGCCGCATCTTCTCGGCGGACCGCGGGTCGATCTGGAAGTCGAGGCTATCGACTTCCTCATGAATGGGGACGATGCGTGCAGACGTCCCTCGGCCGATAATCCTGTAGTCAGGATTTGCTGGCAGGCCCTCTCGCGAGACGGGGGAATGCATCTTGATTTTCAATCCAAGGGAGTGCGTTAGCACAAACGCGTGGTCGGCGATCTCGATGATGCAATCACCTTGGATTGCAATCCCACGCCTATAAATCGTGGATCGGTTGCGCAGCAGATAGTGCAGCCAATAGTCTTGCTCAAAATCGAGGGGCAGATCTTTCGGCATCTCCCCCCAAGGTAGCCCTTTGTCTGGATTCAATTCACCGTAGAGATAGGCATTGAGGTTCGAGCGCAACTTGCCATAGCTCGCCCCATGATCGTCCGCAAATGCGGCCGCTAACCGGGCGGACACCAACAACTCAAATCCGGCGAGATGCAGGGCACCGACTAAGGCGGCATGCCCTAAGCCGGCGCTGTTGTAGGTTCGGTGACCGGCCTTTCCCAATCCATCGCCACACGGGCGAGGGGCAAGGTTCTGGTCCACCAGCAGCGCGAAGTTACGCGCGGGTAGGCCAGCGGCTACGGCGATCTCACGAGAGGTAAAGACTTCTGCAGCAGAACGACCAGGACGCGCCATATGCGGAACTTCCAGTAAGTGAAAGTTATAACTTTCACATACTGTTAGTTTCGTCAAGCCCAGGCGACAAGGCCGACAGACCCACGGCTGGCTGCACACATTGAATTAAATAGAGCGTTATTGACGAGAGTGAGCACCAACGGGCATCCGGTGCGTGCAAACGCCCTCAATCGACTTCGAGTAGTTACTGAGTTGGGCGCAAGCCGGCCGGTTTGCCGTCTCGAAGCACTAGGCCAAGGCGACAGAAGGGACCTGGCGGCATTCGGCGGGAGTAGCGATGAGATCGGGCCAATCGGCTTGCAAGGGGAATCGCGTACCGTTGCCCAAACGTTGACGATGAGCGAATACCGCCTCGGAGTTGGTCGGACGAACCTATGCGGCAGCTTGGAGAAGCAAGTTAAGCTGGTTGCGCTCCCCCGCAACCAATCCATGAAACACACGCCACACAGACAAGCCGCCCACATCGGGCGGCTTCTTGCGTTGGAATTGACCCGAGGCCCGAGTTTCACCTGGTTGGCTTGTTGTCGGCGATGATCTCCTGCAGCACATCGAATATCGCGTTGGCAGCCGGGGAGTGAGGTGGAGGCGAACGGGTGAGCCAGAAATTGAGCGCCAGCGGAAAGTCGACGATACGGCTGGCGCGCACCACGCCGGCCTGCACTTCTTCGCGCCAGGACGACAGCGGATTGATCGTCGCCCCGATGCCGGCGACGACTGCCGCATGCATCAGCGCGACCGAATCGATCTCGGCAATGACGTTGGGCGTCTTGGCGGCCTGACGGAATACCGCGTCGTATAGCGTGCGCAGTGTCTGGCGCGGGCTCGGCAGAAGAAGCTGCAGGTTGCCGATCTCGGCAAGCCGGATGGCGGCAGGCAAGCCGAAGCTCGACGGACTGATCAGATGCAGATCCTCCTTGTACATCGGCGTCGACGTGACGCCTGCGCGCGTCTCGTCTCGCAGCAACGCGGCGAGATCGAGCTGTCCCGCAATCACGCGTTCCGTCAGCTCGCCCGACATGGCCTCGAGGAAGAGAAGGCGAATCTGCGGAAAGCGCTGCCGCGCGATGGTCAGCAGCGGGACGCCGAACAGCCCCGCCGTTCCGGCGGTGAAGCCGATCGCGACGCTTCCGGACAGCACGTCCGATCGAGCCCGGACGGCCGCGCGTGCCTGTTCGACCTGCCGCAGGATGATCTGGGCCTCGCGTAGCATCGCCTCGCCGGCCGCCGTCGGCCGCACGCCGGTCCGCGTCCGGTTGAACAGGCGCGTCTTGAGCTCAGCCTCGAGGATCGCGAGCTGCTGGCTGAGCGAGGCCTGGCTCATGCCCAGGCCCGCAGCAGCTCGGGTCAGGCTTCCGGCCCGGCAGATCTCGACGAAATATTGAAGCCGGCGAGTTTCCATTCACGTACCGCAGGGTACCGGATTCCATCACGACGATCTCGTAGAAGTGCCAAAATACACAATAAAATCAAGAGGCAAATCTTCTTCCTATGGTGCTATCGGCACTCGCTGTTTCCGCCGGGTCGGAGCGCCTCCTAGTGTGACGAAATCACGAAATCAGGAAGAAGAAGTCCGTGCCCCACTATCAAGGTTCGAGCATCGCCTATGATTTTCAGGTCGTGCGAGACGTTGCCGTTGCGATGCGTGACGGCACGAAGCTCTCGACCGACGTCTATCTGCCGGCGCTCGATGGAAAGGCGGTACAAGGACAGTGGCCGGTGGTCGTCGAGCGCACGCCGTACGACAAGTCGCGTCGCGTCTCTCATTCGCAGACGGGACGCTTCTTTGCCCGTCGCGGCTATGTCGTGGTGCTGCAGGACGTGCGCGGGCGTTGGTCTTCGGACGGCGACTTCGAGTTCCTGCGCAACGAATCCAGCGACGGCTACGATACGCTGGCCTGGATCGCCGAGCAGCCCTGGAGCAACGGCAAGGTCGGAACCATAGGATACTCCTATACAGCGGCCGATCAGCAGTCGCTCGCCATCACCGATCCCCCCGGCCTCGTGACGCAGCAACTGTTCGACGGCGGCTACAACTATTTCACCAAGACCTTCCGCCATCGCGGGGCCTGCGAGTACGCGATCTTCCTGCAGTACGTCCTGCAGATGGCGCGGCAGAGCAAGGAAGCCGCCGCGAACGCGGAAATACGCGATGCGCTCGATCGCATGTGGTCCAATCTCGGCAAGTGGGTGCGGCGTCTGCCGCTGCGGCGCGGCGAATCTCCACTGCGCCTGCTGCCGAAGTACGAAAACTGGTTCTTCGACATGCTGACGCGGTCGGACTACGACGCTTACTGGAAGGATCCGAGCCTCAATCTGGAAGAGGCGATAGACCGCTATCCCGACATTCCGGTGTTCCTCGAAACCGGCTGGTACGGCCATCACATCACCGCGACGCTGACCAAATATGCCGAGATGCGCCGGCGCCATCGGACTCCGAAGAAGCTGCTGATCGGGACGTGGACACACGGCATGGAGCACTTCGTCGAGTCGTGGGCGGGCGAGGTCGATTTCGGTCCCGAAGCCGCATTGGAGAACGTGAACGACCTGCGCCTGCGCTGGTGCGACCAGTATTTGAAGGACCTCGACACGGGGCTCGAGCGCGAGCCGCCGGTGCGCATCTTCGTCATGGGCGGTGGCACTGGCCGGCGCAACCTTCAGGGACGCCTCGATCACGGCGGCCGCTGGCGCGACGAGCAGGACTGGCCACCGCCGGACATGCAGCCGACGCCGTACTATTTCCATGGCGACGGCAGCCTCTCGACCGCAAGGCCCGCCGAGGATGCGCCGCCGAGCGGATTCACTTTCAATCCGGCCGATCCGGTGCCGACGGTCGGCGGCAATTTCCCCGAGAAGGCCATTCCCGGCCTCCTCGACGGTGGCGGCTTCGATCAGCGGGGCAGGCCCGATCTCATCCTCTGCCAGGACACATTGCCGCTCGCCGCACGACGCGACGTGCTGGTGTTTCGCACGCCTCCTCTGGCCGAAGGCATCGAGCTGACCGGTCCGTTGATGGTCCGGCTATGGGTCAGCTCGAGCGCAGTCGACACCGACTTCACGGCCAAGCTGGTGGACGAGTATCCGCCCAATCCGGACTATCCGGAAGGCTTCGCGCTCAACGTCGCCGACGCCATCGTACGCATGCGCTATCGCGATTCGCGCGAGCGCGCCGAGCTGATGGAGCCTGGCAAGGTCTACGAGATCCGCATCGATCCGCAGGCCACGAGCAACCACTTCGCGCGTGGCCATCGAATCCGCGTCGACATCTCGAGCAGCAACTTTCCGCACTACGACGTCAATCCGAATACGGGCGAACCGCTGGGACTGGAGCGCCGGTCGATGGTGGCCCACCAGACCGTCTATCACGACGCGATACGCGCCTCGCATATCGAGCTGCCGGTCGTGCCGTCGCGGGAGAAGCGACCGACATGACGATGCGGGATGCCGGCTTGCGCTGCCGTTGCCGACGATGAAGCTCTCCCTGCTTCACCGGGGCTTGAGCTGGATCGTCACCCTTTGGGCGGTCACGGTGATTGCGTTCTTCGTGCTGGAGATCCTGCCTGGAGATCCCGCCCTGGTCCTGCTGGGGCCGGATGCGCAGCCGGACACGCTGGCGGCGTTGCGCCTGCAGCTCGGTCTCGACCGGCCGGCCTACGCCCGCTACGGCGAATGGATCCTGGGCCTGCTGCGCGGCGATCTCGGCATCAGCTACACTTACGATATCTCGGTGAGCGAGCTGATCGGGTCGCGACTGAAGGTGACGATTCCGCTCGCCGTGCTGGCGATGCTGCTGGCGACGGCCTTGGCGCTGGTGCTCGGTATCTACGCGGCGTCGCGCCACAATAAACTCGGCGACTATGGCGTCATGGCGTTGACGCAAGTCGGCGTCGCGATCCCGAGCTTCTGGCTCGGCATGCTGCTCGTCCTGCTGTTCTCGCTCACCTTGCGCTGGTTCTCGGCCGGCGGTTTCCCGGGCTGGGAAGCCGGGTTGTGGCCGGGCCTGAAGGCGCTGATCCTGCCGGTCGTTGCGCTGGCCGTCGCCCAGGCGGCGGTCCTGGCGCGCGTCGTGCGCGCCTCGCTGCTCGAAGTATTGAGCGAGGATTTCGTGCGGACGGCCCGCTCCAAGGGCCTGACGCGCGGACAGGCGCTGCGGCGGCATGCCCTGCGCAACGCGCTGATCCCCGTCGTTACCGTCATCGGGCTGCAGTTCGCCCACATGCTGGCAGGGACCATCGTGATCGAGAACGTGTTCTCGCTGCCGGGCCTCGGCCGGCTGATCTTCCAGTCGATCAATCAGCGCGACCTGATGGTGATCAAGAATGTGGTGGTGTTTCTGGCCGCCATCGTCATCACCGTGAATTTCATCGTCGATCTGTTCTACCTGGTGATCGACCCGCGCCTGCGGCAGTCGTCGTGACGGCGCTCGCTCCCAGTTCCCCGCCGGCGCGGCGCAGGATGCGGTTGCTGCGTTATCCGAGCCTCGTCGCTGGTGGCGTGATTGCGGCGGCGGTGATCGGCATGGCGCTGCTGTCGCTGGCGTGGACGCCTTACCCGCTGATGGCCATGAACATGCGGCAGCGCCTGCAGGCACCGTCCCTGCAGCATCTGCTCGGCACCGACCAGTTCGGCCGTGATCTGCTGTCGCTGTTGATGATAGGGGCGCAGAACTCGCTGGCCGTCGGCGTCGTGGCGGTCGTCAGCGGCCTCGTCATAGGCACCGCCCTCGGCCTTCTCGCCGCGGCGCGCGGCGGCTGGGTCGATGAGGTCGTCATGCGCGCATGTGATTTCGTGTTCGCCTTTCCGGCGGTGCTGTCGGCGGTGATGCTGGCGGCCGCGCTCGGCCCCGGCACCAGCAACGCCATGCTCGCCATCGGCATCTACAACATTCCGATCTTCGCGCGCATCGCCCGCGGTGCAGCCAGGAGCGTGTGGGCCCGCGAATTCGTCATGGCGGCGCGGACGGCCGGAAAGGGCGCCGTCCGTATTTCGGTCGAGCACGTGCTTCCCAACATCATCAACATCGTCGTGGTGCAGGCGACGATCTCGTTCGCCACGGCAGTCCTCGCCGAAGCCGCGCTGAGTTACCTCGGTCTCGGCACGCAGCCGCCGGCACCGAGTTGGGGCCGCATGCTGCACGAATCGCAAACCTTCCTGTCGCGCGCCGCCTATCTGTCCATCGTTCCCGGCCTGACGATCGTCGTCACCGTGCTCGGCCTCAACCTCCTCGGAGACGGCTTGCGTGACCTCCTCGATCCTCGCCAATCGGCGGAGCGCTGACATGGCCTTGCTGGAGGTGCACAACCTGCATGTCTGCCTGGAGCGTGCCGACGAAGCCGTGGAGCTGGTGCGTGACGTCTCGTTCAGCGTCGGCGAAGGCGAGGTAGTCGGCGTGCTGGGTGAGTCCGGATGCGGCAAGTCGCTGACGGCTTTCTCCGTGCTCGGGCTTCTGCCGCAGGGCATGCGCACTTCCGGCCGTATCGTTTTCGCCGGCAAGGACCTGCTGACGCTCGAGGAAAATGCCCTGTGCGCGCTGCGCGGCAATCGCATCGGCATGATTTTTCAGGAACCGATGACCGCGCTCAATCCAGTCCAGACCGTGGGAGACCAGATCGCCGAGCCGCTGCGGCTGCACAAGCGCCTCGGCAGGAAGGCCGCGCGGTCGGAAGCCCGACGGCTGCTCGAGCGCATTCGGCTGCCCAATCCGGCTGCGGCGCTGGACGCCTATCCCCATCAGCTTTCCGGCGGTCAGCGGCAACGCGTGGTGATTGCCATGGCGCTGGCCTGTCGGCCGGACCTGCTGATTGCTGACGAGCCGACCACGGCACTCGATACCACCGTGCAGCGGCAGATCCTGGATCTCCTGCTCGATCTCGTCGAGGAGACGCGTAGCGGGCTGCTGCTCATCACGCATGACATCGGCATCATGGCCGAGTTCACCGACCGTGTGCTCGTCATGTATGGCGGCTCAATCGTCGAGTCGGCACCGACCGCCGCGCTGGTGAACTTCCCGGCGCATCCCTACACGCGTGCGCTGTTGCAGGCGACGCCGCAACGGGCGCTGGGCAGCGATGCTCGGCTGGTTCCGATTCCCGGCAGCGTGCCGCCGCCGTCTTCCAGCGACACAGGATGCCGGTTCCGGACGCGCTGTGCGCTGGCGACGACCGAGTGCGGGACCGCCCCGCCGCTGCGCGCGCTGGGACCCGACCGTATCGCAGCCTGCTGGCGGCTGGAGCAGGGCCGGGATGGGGCACCATGAACGGGATCGCCCCCTCGAGCGACGTCCTGGCCGTCGATCGGCTGCACCTCGACTATCCATTGCCACGCAGCTCCCTGTTCGCTGCGCCGCGCGTGGTGCGCGCCGTCAGCGACGTTTCGTTCACCGTACCGCGCGGGCGCACCCTGGGGTTGGTCGGGGAGTCGGGCTGCGGCAAGACCTCGATAGCCAAGATGGTAATGGCGATCGAGAAGCCGACGCAGGGCAGCATCCATATCCTCGGCCGAGACGTCCATCGACTGTCGGCCCGCGAGCTCCTTGGCTTCCGCCGCCATTTCCAGATGATCTTCCAGGATCCCTACGGATCGCTGAATCCCCGCCATACTGTTGGCCGCATCGTCGCCGAGCCGGCTCGAAGCGTCGGCGCCGAGACGCGGGCACGTGTTGCTGCCGCTCTCGAAGCCGTGGGGCTGAAGGCGGCGGATACGGCGAAGTATCCGCATCAGTTCTCGGGTGGTCAGAGGCAGCGCATCGCGATCGCGCGCGCGCTGGTGGTGCGACCGGACCTTGTCGTTGCCGATGAACCGGTTTCCGCTCTCGACCTGTCGGTGCAGGCACAGGTCCTCAATCTCTTGCGCGATCTGCGGGAGACGCACGGCCTCACCTATCTGTTCATCAGTCACGATCTCGCGGTCGTCGAGTATCTCTGCGAGGACATCGTGGTCATGTTCGCCGGCCGCATCGTGGAGCGCGGCAGCGCCCGCGACGTACTGACCGCGCCGGCGCATCCCTATACGGCAGCCCTTCGCGACGCCATGCCCCGCATCGACCGGGCCGGCACCCGGCGGGACCGCGTGCGTCCCGCGGCCGACAAGCCCGACGCGGCAGCCGTGACCGCCGCGGGGTGTCCCTACGCGTCGCGCTGCGGGCGTGCGGTCGCACGCTGCATGACCGAATTGCCGGAACTGCGGTGGGTCGCGCCCCATCGGGAAGCGGCTTGCCATGTCGCATGACGACCAGAAGTTCGATGACTGCCGCTGTGCAGGGAGGAGGGTGAGAATGAGAGCGAAACAATTGATCGGCCTGGCAATGGCCGCGGCCGTGATCTTTGCGGCCGTTCCGGCATCTGCCGGGAAGGACAATCTCGTGATGGCACTTGCGACGGAGCCACCGGGTCTCGATCCGACGATGCAGGCCTCCACGGCCGTCAGCGAGGTGACCTGGATGAACCTGTTCGAAGGGCTCACGCGCTTCGATCAGGGCGGCAAGATCCTGCCAGCACTCGCCGAGAGCTGGACGCATGTGGACAACAAGGTTTTCGTCTTCAAGCTGCGCAGCGGCGTGAAGTTCCACGACGGCAGCGATCTGACCTCTGCCGACGTGAAGTTCACATTCGAGCGGAACATCTCGGCCAAGAGCACGAACAAGCGCAAGCGCGTGTTCGCCAACATGGAATCGATCGAGACGCCCGATCCGCTCACGGTGAAGATAACCCTGAGGAAGCCGTCGGCCCTCCTGCCCTTTTTCCTGGCCGAAGCGACGGCAGCGATTCTGTCGCCGAAGACGGCAGACAGGAATGGAACCCATCCGGTCGGAACCGGGCCATACAAGTTCGTGTCCTGGACGCGAGGCGATTCGCTTCGGCTCGAGCGTTTCGCGGACTACAAGGGGCCGGTGACACCGGAATTTCCGAGGGTCACGATCCGCTTCATCAACGACGAGAATGCCCAGATCTCGGCACTCCAGGCCGGCGATGTGGACTACGTGCCCGTCGTGGCGGCGATCGAAAGTGCAGAGAACCTCAAGAGCGACAGCCGCTTCACCCTCGATGTGGGCACAACGCAGGGCGTGATGTTCGTCGGCCTGAACAACAAGCAGGACCCGTACACCAACCTGAAGATCCGTCAGGCGCTCTACCATGCGCTCGATCGGGAGACGATCAATCTCGGCACTCACAACGGCTATGGGAAGCCGATGGGCGCCCAGATCACACCGCTGAATCCCTACTGGATCGACACGTCCGGCATGTACAAGCACGACCTCGCGCAGGCCAGGAAGTTGCTGGCCGAGGCCGGCAAGCCGAACGGATTCGAAGCCAATCTCAAGATACTGCCGATTCCCTCGACGCGTCGTGCTGCCGAGATCATTGCCGCGCAACTGTCTCAGGTGGGCGTAAAGGTGAAGATCGAGGTACTGGAAACGGCCCAATGGCTCGAGGTCGTGTTCCGCAACAAGAATTACGACATGACCATCCTTTCGCAGCAGGAGCCCTGGGCCATCCTGAACTACACGGATCCGAAGTATCTCTATCAGTACGACAGCGCCGAGTTCCGCGCGCTCGTGGACAAGGCGGAGGCAAGCCCGACGGAAGAGGGGCTGCGCGAGAACCTGGCTGCTGCACAGAAGCGCCTGGCGGCGGACGCACCGTCGCTGTGGCTCTACAGTTTTCCCAAGGTGGGGGTCAGCCGCAAGGAACTGACGGGATTGTGGAAGAATTCTCCCCTGCCGGCCTATCCACTGGGAGAGTTGAGGTGGGTCCAGAGATAGGAGGAAGCTCTGCCGAGACGACCGCACGAATGTCGGCCTCGGTGACTCTGCTCCCAATCAAACCGAAGGCCGTTCCCGAGAGGGAGCGGCCTTTGTTCTGGAATGACTTCAAGCCGGTCCGTCATCTGGCGCAGGCGACGAATCGGATCGGTCAGGAATGATCGACCCGGCCGTCACAGCAGCTTGTCCAGGCTGATGGGCAAATCGCGGATCCGCTTCCCCGTCGCGTTGAACACCGCGTTGGCCACGGCGGCGGCGACGCCGGTGATGCCGATCTCGCCGATGCCGCGGGCGCCCAGCGGCGACCGCGGATCGGGGATGCCGGTCCACATCACCTCGATCTCCGGCACGTCGAGGTGGCAGGGGATATGATAGTCGGCGAGCGTCGCGTTCATGATGCGGCCGCTGCGCTCGTCGAACAGCGTCTCCTCGGTGAGCGCCAGCCCCAGCCCCATGATCATGCCGCCCCTGAACTGGCTGGCCGCCGTCTTCGGGTTGAGGATCGTGCCGCAGTCGAAGGCGCCCAGCAGCCGGTCGACGCGGATCTCGCCCGTGACTGCGCTCACGCGCAGCTCGCAGAAGATGGCCGACGAGCTGTGCATCGCGAACCTCAGCATCTCCAGCGGCGCGCTGCCGGCGGCGGTGACGCTCACCGCCTGGCGTCCGGCGCGCGCCAGGATCGAGCTGTAGCTCTCGCGCCGCGCCGGATCCTCGAGGCCAGCGATGCCGCCCTCGGCCAGCCGCACGTCGCCGGCCCGCAGGCCGGCCACCGGGCTGTCGTTGCCGGCAAGACGCAGCAGCTCGGCCGTGAGCTTGTCCGTCGCCGCCATGATCGCGCCCGCGACCGAGACGGTCTGCGCCGACCCGCCGGCCATCGGCCCGGCCGGCAGGCTGGAATCGCCCATCTCGAAGGTGATCGCCTCGACGGGCAGGCCCAGCCGGTCCGCCGCGTGCTGGACCTGCACCGTCGCCGTGCCCATGCCCATCTCCTGCGCCGAGCACGCGATGGTCGCGCGCCCGTCGCGGTGCAGGGTGAGGCGCACATTGGCGCCGGGCATCCGGACATAGGGGAAGCTGCCCGTGGCGCAGCCCATGCCGATCCGCCACTCGCCGTCGCGCCGCGTGCCCGGCTCGGCCTGCCGGCGTTCCCAGCCGAAGCGCTTCGCGCCGTCGGCATAGGCCTGCGTCAGGGCGCGCTGCGAGAAGGGCGTGCCATGGATCGGATGCCGGTCGGGCTCGTTGCGCCGGCGCAGCTCGATCGGATCGATCCCCATCGCATGGGCGAGTTCGTCGACGGCGCACTCGACCGCGAAGCTGCCGATCGCCTCGCCGGGCGCGCGCATGAAGGTGTTGGGCACGATGTCGAGATCGACGTGGCGCTGGAGGATCTCGAAGCTCTTCGAGCGATAGAGCGCGCGCGTGCCCAGCGTATATTGCTCGGGGCAGGCGCCGTAGGGCGGCATGATCGAGTAGCCGGTATGCACGATCGCCGTGAGGCGACCGTCCCCATCCGCGCCGATCGCCACGCGCTGCTCCGTCGGGCTGCGCCCGCCCACCATGCGGTACACGCCGTCTCGGCTCAGCATCAGGCGCAGGGGACGACCGGCCAGCCGGGCCGCCGCGACCGCGACGACCTGGTGATCCCACAGGCCCTTGCCGCCGAACCCGCCGCCGACGAACGGCGACAGGACGCGCACCTGCTCCTTCTTGAGCCCGAACAGCTTGGCGAGCGCGCCGGCGCTGGGCGCGATCATCTGCGTGGCGTCGTGCACCAGCAGCGACTCGTCCTGCCACGCGACCGTGACGGCGTGCAGTTCGAGGGCATTGTGGTTGTGGCCCGGCGTCCGGTAGACGTTGTCGACGCGATGCGCGGCCCGCTCCAGCTCGCGCTCGGCATTACCCACCGAGACATGGTTCTTCTCGATCAGGATCGAGGCAGGCGTGCGCGCGCCATCCTTCGCGTCGTCGAAGTGCGTGCTGGCGCTCTCGACCGCATAGTCGATCCCGATCAGCGACGCGGCATGGTCCGCCTGCTCCTGCGTTTCGGCGACGACGACCGCGACCACCTGACCATTATACCGCACCTCCGGATCCTGCAGGATCGGCAGGTTGCTGTTCCCGACGGCCGACAGGTCGGCGAGGCTGATGAGCGCCAGCGTCCCGATGCGCGGCATGTTCCGGTGCGTCATCACCAGGATCACGCCGGGCGCGGCCTCCGCGGCGGCGGTGTCGAGGCGCGTGATCCGGCCGCGCGTCACCGTGCTGTGCACCAGGCTGGCGTAGCACAGCCGGTCCAACGCCACTTCGGCGGCGAAGCGCGCCTGTCCGCCGACCTTCTCGGGCCCGTCCAGCCGCGACGCCTGCCGTCCGATCGCCGCACGGCGCTGGATCAGCGGATCGGGCGTGCCGCCCGGCAGCCATTGCGCCGGCACCCATCCCAGCACCGTCTTGACCGATTCGACGACGACGTTCTGCACTCGGCTCATCGGTCGCTCCCGCAAAGGTCGGTGAGGACGGCGGCCAGCGTGCGCTGCGCCAGCTCGATCTTGAAGGCGTTGCCGGGGAGCGGCCGGGCCTCGGCCAGCTCGTCCGCCAGCGCTGCCGCGAAGGCCTCGCCTGTCGCGGGGCCGCCGCGCAGCGCCGCCTCGGCCTTCAGGGCGCGCCAGGGCTTCGGCGCAATGCCGCCGAACGCAATGCCGATCTGGTCGATCCGACCCTCGCGCATCGTCACCCCGGCCGCGACCGAAACCAGGGCGAAGGCATAGCTCGCCCGATCGCGGACCTTGCGATAGGTGGAGCGACTGAAGGAAGGCGCGGCGATCTCGACGCCGACGATCATCTCGCCGGGCTCGAGCCGGGTCTCCAGGTCGGGCCGCTCGTCGGGCAGCCGGTGGAAATCGACCACGGGAATGGTCCGCACGCCGCCCGACCCGGCGAGGTGGACATGTGCATCGAGTGCGGCCAGCGCCACGCACATGTCCGAGGGATGCGTGGCGATACAGGCCGGCGAGGCGCCGATGATCGCGTGATAGCGGTTGAAGCCGCCGGCCGCGTCGCAGCCGCTGCCCGGCGCGCGCTTGTTGCAGCGCGAGCCCGGCACGTCCTGGAAGTAGAGGCAGCGGGTCCGCTGCATGAGGTTGCCGCCGACCGTCGCCATGTTGCGGATCTGCGCCGATGCGCCCGCCAGGATGGCGCGGGCCAGCATCGGGTAGCGGGCGCGGATCAGCGGATGCGCCGCCACGGTGCTGTTGCGTACGGCCGCACCGATCAGGAGGCCGCCGTCGCCCGTCTCCTCGATCGCGTGCGGCAGGCCTGTCACATCCACCAGGCCGGAGGGCCGCTCCACGCCCTTTCGCATCAGATCGACGAGATTGGTGCCGCCGCCAAGCAGGCGGCCCGCTCCGTCGGCTGCCAACTGAAGCGCCTGATCGATCGAGGACGCGCGCTGATAGCTGACCGGGATCATACCGCGCGCCCCGTGGCGACCTGGAGGATCGCGTCGACGATGCCGTTGTACGCGCCGCAGCGGCAGAGATTGCCGCTCATCCGTTCGCGCACCTCCTCGCGCGATAGAAGCACGGGGGCCGTCAGGTCGGCGGTGACGTAGCTCGGCACGCCGGCTTCGATCTCGCGCAGCATCGCCGTGGCCGCACAGATCTGGCCCGGCGTGCAGTAGCCGCACTGGAAGCCGTCATGCTCGATGAAAGCCGTTTGCAGCGGATGGGGGTCGTCGACGCTTCCCAATCCTTCGATCGTCGTGACCGACCGGCCGTCCGCCTGGACGGCCAGCGTCAGGCAGGCCAGTACCCGCTGTCCGTCGACGAGGACGGTGCACGCGCCGCAGGCCCCTTGATTGCAGCCCACCTTGGTGCCCGTCAGGTCGAGCCGCTCGCGCAGCAGATCGAGCAGGGATACGCGCGCATCGTCGGGAGCAGCGACATCGATTCCGTTGATCCTGATCGCCATCGTCGTCCCTCCGCGAGTAGGCCCTGGAACGCGTCGCCGCGCTTAGCCGTAAGTTAATACGAAGTTCGTACTATTCAACCCTCGTAAAGACGATTTTCGTGATCAAGCGGATGAAGCTCTTGCGCTCGGCCGGCGAGAGCGGTTCGAGCATCCTGCGGTAAAGCTCGCGGTGTACCGTCGCAATGGCGTCGGCGCGCGCCTTGCCCTCCGCTGACAGCCGCAGGGCCACGGCGCGGCGATCTCCCTCCGGGCGATGCCGCTCCAGCAGGCCGCGCTTGACGAGACGGTCGGTGGACGAGGAGATCGTCGTGTTGGGCACGGCCAGGAACCGGGCGATGTCGGTCGGCCCGCATCCGGGATGATCCGCCACGAAAAGCAGTGCCTGCTTGTCGAGTTCGTTGAGTTGCGTCTCCGTGCCAAGCGCATCCGCCAGCTTGTAGCGGCGTGCGAACGTGTCGAAAGCAGCGCCGAGCCTGGCAAGCTGGTCATCGGTCGGCGTGGTCATGACGTCCGAATACCGCGCCACGGCTGCAGGGGGCCAGATGACTTCACGCTTCTTCCATACGTCCGGGGTGCGGCGGTTCGCAATACCAAGCTGAGTCCACAGGCTGGAGCCAGGTAGAGGCCACGACCTGCGGCCGGACCATGCGCCGGCGATGTGCCCTCAGTGAGGGCTAGGAAGCCATTCGAATTCAGGAACGCGATACTGGTGGTCCATGCCCTTGGCGGGATCGAAGAACGCGTCGTTGTCGAGGTGAGCCCGGGCATCTTGCCTCGCTCGCTCGAAAGCTGCTTCCTCGGTCGCGACGTCCTTCAAGTCCGGTGTGAGCTGGACGACGATCGAGCCATTATCCAGTTCCTTCACGCGGTAGGCTGGGCAGGACAGGAGCCGCTCGCGGGAGAACAGCTTGACGTAGGGCTTCCCGAACACCGTCGTCCAATAGATGTCCGGCAGGAACTTCTGCAGGGTGAGACTGACGAGAATCATGACCTTCTCGGTCTTGGCCGTATCCAGAAAGCAGACCGTGCCGTTCGCCCGGCCCCGTGGCGTCTCCGCTTCCGTGATCCGGTGAATGTAGCCAAGGTCCGCTGAAAACACCGTCGCCGAACGCTCCAGGAGATTCTGGAAGGCGGGTTGCTCGAACGCCTTCGCATCGTCCAGGTCGATGGTCCATCGACTATGCCTTCGATGAGGACCAATTTGCATATGGATGCTCGACTCGAGCTTGGGACGTGCAACCCGCTTCACGTAGTACGAGCTTATCCACGTCCGAATTGCCTCATCCAGGGTCGACAAGGAAAAGCGATTCCGCAAGGGCTCATAGAGCCCCCAGCGGTCGGGCAGCAAGCCAGGCAGAGTCTCAGCCCAGAGCTGAAACAGCTTGCGGGCATCCTCGTGCCTGTCTAGCGGCTGGGGACTGAGGATCTCGAAGAACACGTCGGTCATTTGTATGGTGTGAACTTGCCGGTTGCCGGATCATACCGTTGAATCGTTCCTCCGGTCTCCTCTACTGCTTCCTCTACGCTCTTGCTGATGCGCTTTGTGGTCGGACTCACGACTAGATTGAAAGGCATTTTGAAAATTTTGGCGTAGGCCACCTGAATCTTCAATTGAATGGAGTTGTTCACTTCCACTCTGGCCTTTATTTCCGTAATACCTTTGCGCAAGACATCGGGAACGGATCGCCCCAAGCCCTCGATGCTGATCTTGGTCGCGTTCTTCTCGGCTTTCAATGCCGCGATCACTGACCGCTCGAACTCAAGGCCCTTCTTCGCGTTCGCCAGTATGGTGAATAGGGCGATGAAGTTGGCAAGAAATTCGCCCTCTATCCGGGTCTGCGGAAAACCGGCGAGGATGCTGTGGACCGTCTTGACCGGATCTTCGGAAAATCTCTCGATGAGACGGGTCACATCGTCTCGGGCCTTCAGGATCGAGTCTTCGTAGAGTCGGGTTCCGAAGTCGGCGATGGCGTTTCCGAACTCTCCAAGGAGATCGCCGGTCGCGCGCCCGGACTCTTCGACGAAGCGTGAGAAGTGCTGTTCAGTCCGGGGGTCAGGAAACCGGGCGGTATCCGCCATGTCGGACGGCGCGAGCGGCGCTTTCGGTTCTGTCGGGTGGCCCTGCTGTGGCAGCCGCGGATCGAGGGGCTCCTTGGTCTCGCCGGCCTTCGCAAGGATCACGTTTGCGGCGCGGGGAGGCTCGACCGGCGATGCAGGGGGAACGCCGACTGGCCGGGGAGTCAAAATGGCAGAGGGCGGGACCTGCCGTTCGGCGCCACCCGCTCGCCTGTAGCGCCCGCCGTCTATTGGCGACTGCGGCCGGGCTCCCCAGTTCGTCGGCTGGAATACCGGTTCGGGATAACCGGCCGGTGCGGTTGCAGCGTCGGGACTGGCGACGATGTCTGCCGACCATGGCGGGGTGTCGTCGGCTGGCAGCGGTGCGGCGCCGCGGAGCATGGTTGCAGCCGTGTAGAGCCAATCGGAAAGCTGCGGCGGCGTCGCCTGATCCGGTTCCGGCGCGCTGGGCGGGAGAGCCGATGTCCGCGCGACGTCGGGGAACTTTCGCCCGACTGCTTCCATGCCATCCGGCCATGGACTCGTTCGCCCCGAGGCACCGTTCTCGTGAAGGTTGAACCCGGGCATCGTGTTCGACCCGCCGACGCGAAAGCCATCGACACCGTTCGGCTGTTCAACGACGAAGTCGGCAAGGCCGTTCGGCGACGCCAACGGCGGCAAGACTTCGGCGTCAGGGGTGGACAAGCTGACGATGCGCTGGAGCAGCAGGTGTGGCGGCAGGCCGCCTTGGTCGATGTCGAAGGACGTTCTGTCGTCCTGTGGGCTGCCGTGAAGCCAGCGCAAATAGGGGTGGAACGAAAGGTTGGACATCGCGGCATCTCCGGGCTGGCGACACGGATCCCGAGAGCGGGGCTCGTGTGGTCAGGGGAGAATTGCGCTATCGAAAACCTGGTCGCCTAAGGTGGAGTTGCCAGGTTTTGCAGTGCCAGGTTGTGGCACGCGTTCTGGTTGGCTTGTTCTGCGATCGACCATTGCCGCCAGGAAATCGATCGGACATTGGAAGCGCTTCCATCGGCGAGTTGAGCGGGTAACGCTCTCTCGTTACGAAGGTGAACGGCATCCTGGCGAGCGCGCGTGCCGGCTCTTCACCTCGGCGCTGCAGGACGAACGAATGCTCTAGGGGAGGAACGCAATGAAGATCACCGACGTCGCCTGCCATATCCTGCAATGCAAGGTCGATAAGCCGTTCGTGTCGGCGCGCGGCTGGGTCTACGGCACGCGCTCGACCTGCCTGGTCGAGATCTCGACCGACGAGGGCATCACCGGCTGGGGCGAGTGCTACGGCCCGTCGGCCGTGGCGAAGACCTTCATCGAGACCCAGTACAAGGCGCGCGTCGTCGGCCGCGATCCGTTCGACGTCGAGGCCATCTGGGAGGACCTCTACAACCGCATCAAGGATTACGGCACGACCGGCATGGCGATCTCGGCCATCTCCGGCATCGACATCGCGCTGTGGGACATCATGGGCCGCGCCGTGGCTAAGCCGGTGCACAAGCTGATCGGCGGTGCCTATCGCAGCGAGGTCGTGCCCTATGCCACCGGCCTCTACTTCATCGACATGAACCGGCTGGTCGAGGAGGCAGTCGAGGAGGCGCTGGAGTTCAAGGCCGACGGCTTCCGCGCCATCAAGATGAAGATCGGCCTCGGCGACCTCAAGCTCGACGCGCGGCGCGTCGCGGCAGTGCGCGAGGCGATCGGGCCGGACGTGCAGCTGGCCGTCGATGCCAACCACTGCTTCACGGTGCCCAACGCCATCAAGCTGGGCCGCCTGCTGGAGGCGCACGACATCCTGTGGTTCGAGGAGCCGATCAGCCCCGAGGACCATGACGGCTACGTCGAGGTGACGCGCGCCCTCGATGTGGCGGTGGCGGGTGGCGAGAACGACTTCACGCGCTGGGGCTTCCGCGACGTCATCGCGCGCAAGGCGATGGACATCGTGCAGCCGGACCTCTGCGCCGCGGGCGGCTTCTCGGAGTGCCGCAAGATCGCGACTCTGGCCAGCGCCTTCGGCGTCGAATGCGTGCCGCATGCCTGGGGCTCTGCAATCGGGCTGGCGGCGACGGTACAGTTCCTGGCGGCACTGCCGGACCAGCCGCCGGCCTTTCGGCCAATGCCGCCCATGCTGGAATTCGAACAGACGCCCAACCCGCTGCGCGACCATCTGGCGATGGAGCCGATCGAGCAGAAGAAGGGCATCGTGATGGTCCCGACGGGGCCCGGCCTCGGCATCGAGATCGATCGCGAGGTGTTGAAGAAGTACAAGGTGGGCTAGCGGCGCGGCTCGGGCGCGCTATCGGCTTTGCCGGCATACTTGCGGGGCGCGCAACCCATCACGCGCTTGAAGGCGGTGCTGAACGCCGCTTCCGAATCGTAGCCCAGCGACAAGGCGATGGCGGAGACAGGCTCGTTCGGCCGGATCAGGCGTTCGCCGGCGAGCAGCATGCGCCAACGCGTCAGGTAATCGATCGGCGACGATCCGGACAGCTTCTTGAACCTGGCCGCGAATTTCGACCGTGACATTCCTGCCGTCGCGGCGAGCGCCGGCAGGGTCCAGCGCGCGCCCGGATCGGCGTGCATCGCCCCGATCGCTGCCGCAATTCGGCGATCGCCCAGGGCGAACAGCCAGCCGACGCCCCGCCCGGCGCCTTGGTCGAGGTAGAGTCTCAACGCCTGGACCAGCAGCAGGTGGGCGAGGTGCTGCACGACGAGATCTGCGCCGGGCTGCCCGCCGAACAGCTCCTGCCGCATGCGCTCCAGCGCCCAGCGCAGACCCGCCTTGTCCGTCTCGTCCCGCAGGCGAACGATCGTGGGCAGGGCGCCGAACAGCAGGTCGGTATGGGCGCCGGAATAGTCGAAATGACCGCCGAGCATCATTGCATCGCCGCCGCCATTCACTGTAGCGATGCCGCCGTTCCAGTCGGATGGCGGCAGTTCGGCGAAGCGCATCGTCTCCAGGGCAAGGTCGCGGGCGATGACGAAGCGCCTTCCGTTCGGCAGCAGGACGCAGTCACCGGAGGCCAGCCCGATCGGATCGTGCTCGCCGTCGACGGCCAGCCAGGCCGATCCCGATACCAGCGCGAAGTATTTCACGCCGTTGTGCTTCTCGAACTGGATCGACCAGTCGCCGCCCAGGTCGAACCCGCCGGCCACGGAGGTGTGCGGCTTCAGCAGCGACAGCACGTCGGACAGAGGATCCAGGGACATGGGGACTATCTCAAGGAATTCGTGGACGTCTAGGCATAGTCCGTCCCGGCTCCGGTGGCTGTCTCCCATGGCGGCGATCGCACGGAGGACATGGACGGCCTGTTCCTCTCGGAGAACTTCCGCACCAAGGTCGATCCCGATCACGTCAACTTCATTGATCTATCGTCCGTGGTCAGGATCGTCTCGGAAGAGATCGTCGTGGCCGCATAGCGCCAGTGGTTGCGGCGTGGTTTTCCTTCCGGCCGCCCGCGGAGCGCAATAAGTCGGCATGCAGGCTGGAGTGCGTACTCCAGTATTGTCTTGAGCAGTACTTTTGTTATAGTGATCTGACTCCATTCACCCCGTCACGCGATGCTGCGACCTGCAAAAGCGGTAGCGGAAATAGCGGGAATGGCGGAAATGGGTCGAGCTGCCGTCCCGGGGACTCGCGGCGAGGGAGCGCGAAGAATGAAGATCGTCGACGTCAAGGCCTATCCCACCAGCTTCCGCGTGCCCAAGGATCGGCAGGTCTCGCTGGGCATCGGCACCATGACCAAGCGCGACTGCGTCATGGTCAAGGTGACCACGGAGGATGGGCTCGTGGGCTGGGGCGAGAGCCATCACGCGCGCTCGCCCGGCAGCATCGGCCACCTGATCAACACGACGCTGAAGGGCTTCGTGGTCGGCATGGACGCCACCGACACGGTCGGCATCTGGGCGAAGATCTACAAGTTCCAGCTCGGCAGCCACGGCATGGGCGCGGCGACCGCCATGGCGATGAGCGGCATCGACCAGGCGCTGTGGGACATCAGGGGCAAGGCCGTGGGCTGGCCGCTCTACCGGCTGCTGGGCGGCAGCAACCGGCCGGTGCCCGCCTATGCCGGCGGCATCTCGCTGGGCTACCAGCCACCCGAGGCGCTGGTCGCGGAGGCGGTGCCGATGGTGGAGGCGGGCTATCGCGCGCTCAAGCTGCGCATCGGCGACACCGTCGCCAACGACATCGCGCGTATGACGGCGATCCGCCGCCACTTCGGCGACGACATCGCCATCCTGACCGACGCCAACACCGGCTATTCGGTGGCCGACGTGCGGCGCGTGATGCCGGCGATGGACGAGCTCGGCATCGGCTGGCTGGAGGAGCCGTTCCCGGCGCACGATCATCGCTCCTACGCCGAGGCTCGCGGCTTCGGCCGCACGCCGCTCGCTGCTGGCGAGAACCACTACACGCGCTTCGAGTTCCATCGCGTCATAGAGGACGGCAACATCACGATCCTGCAGCCCGACCTGTCGAAGAGCGGCGGCATCACCGAGGTCCAGCGCATCGCCGCTGCCGCCTCGATGTGGAAGCTGCCGATCCATCCGCACAGCTCGATGACCGGGTTGAACCATGCGGTGTCGATCCATTTCCTCGCATCGATCGACAATGGCGGCTACTTCGAGGCCGACCTCTCCGTCGCCAACAAGTTCCGCGACGAGCTGGGCAGCGCGCCGTGGAAGATCGGCCGGGATGGCTGCGTGCGGCCGCTCGACGGGCCAGGCATCGGCGTCGAGATCGACGAGGCCTTCCTCGAGGCGCATCCGGTGATCGAAGGGCCGGGCTACGTGTGATCCCCGGCCGATTATCCCCGACCGATGATCCCCGACCGTGCGCGGCGCCTGCTACGACAGGCGTTCCTCCACCCAGCGCGCCCAGGCGATCAGCCCGTCGTCCGCGTCGTGCGGGCCGATCAGCTGCACCGACAGCGGCAGGCCGAACGGGCCGGTGTTGAAGGGCAGCGCGATGCAGGGCGTTCCCAGCAGCGTCCAGAACCGGTTGAACACGGGATCGCCGGTGTTGCCGAGGCCCGAGGGGGCTTCGCCGCGGGCCGCAGGCGCCAGCAGGATGTCGAAGCGGCTCCAGGCGTCCTGGAGCTCGGCGACGGCGGTACGCTTGAGCTTGAAGGCGTCGGCATGCTGGCGCGCGCTCACCGCGTCGCCGTCGGCCATGACGCCCTGCATGATGGGCGAGAAGAGATGGGCGAAGCGGGCGCGCTCGCGGGCGTAGGACTGCGTGGCCTCCTTGGTCATGACGCGGTTCTGGGCCTCGACGAGACCCGACCAGCTCGCGGGCGCCTCCCATTCGCGCACGGTGGCGCCGGCGGCGCGCAGGAGGCGGGCGGCTTCCTGGATGTTCTTCCTGTTGTAGGGCTCGGCGAGATCCCACCACGGGGTGCGGGTCAGGCCGATGCGCGGCGCCCCTTGCGGCGGCTCGGCCGCCTCATGGCCGTAGGCGGCGCGGATCAGGGCGAGGTCGTTGGCCTCGCGGGCGAAGAAACCCAGCGTGTCGAGGCTCGGCGCGTAGGTCTTGACGCCGCTCATGTCGGCCCAGCCGAAGGTGCCCTTGTAGGCGACCACGCCGTTGAAGGCGCCGGGCCGGATCACCGAGCCGGCCGTCTGCGTGCCGTAGCCAACGGGCGCCATGAAATCGGCGACCGCCGCGGCGGAGCCCGACGAGGAGCCACCGGGCGTGTGGCGCATGTCGTGCGGGTTGTGCGTCTTGCCGGCATGGCCGCCGGCGAATTCGGTGGTCACCGCCTTGCCCAGCACGATGGCGCCGGCCTTCACGAGCTGCGTGACGCAGGCGGCGTCCGTGCCCGCGACGTGATCGCGGTAGATCGGCGAGCCGCAGGTCGTGGGCATCGTTCTCGTCGAGATGATGTCCTTCACGGCGAGCGGGATGCCGTGCAGAGGCCCGACGGGGCGACTGCGCTTGTCGAGCAGGTCGGCGCGCCTGCGGGCGCCGTCGGGATCGAGCGCCTCCCAGGCATGGACGTCGCCCTCGCGCGCCTCGATGCGGTCGAGGCAGGCCTCGACCAGGTCGCGCGCCTTCAGCCGCTTGCGTGCCATGTGCAGCACGGCTTCACTGGCCGACAATGTATTGGGCGATTTCGCCATGTGTCTTTCCTTCGGATACGTCGTCGGCGCCATGATGACGGACCACCGGCTGCAAAGGTAGCCCGCGACGCCGCGGCGCCTCCGATGCAGCGTGGATCAGGCTTTCTTCCCCAGTCCCTTGATCTTCTCGCGGAAGGTCTGGAATGCCACGTACAGGCCGGGGATCACGAAGATGCCGAGGCACGACGCGGCGATCATGCCGCCGAACACCGCCGTGCCGACAGCGCGTTGGGTGGCCGCGCCGGCGCCGGAGGCGATGACCAGCGGCACCAGGCCGAGGATGAAGGCGAAGGACGTCATCATGACGGCGCGGAAGCGCAGGCCGGCCGCCGTCGTCGCCGCCGCGACGACGTCCTTGCCGTGGGCGCGCTCCTCCATCGCGAACTCGATGATCAGGATGGCGTTCTTGGCGGCCAGCGCGATCAGCACGACGATGCCGATCTGGGCGTAGATGTTGTTGTCGAGGCCGGCGACGAACAACGCCACCACGGCGCCGAACAGGCCGACGACCACGGAGAGCAGGGCGGCGATCGGGATCGCGGTGCTTTCGTAGAGGCCGACCAGGAAGAGATAGGCGAATACGACGGCGAGGCCGAGGATGAAGCCGGTCTGGCCGCTCGCCGCCTTCTCCTGCAGCGCGGTGCCCGTCCATTCGTAGCCGTAGCCTGCCGGCAGGGTTGCCCTGGCCAGCGCTTCCATGGCGGCGATAGCGTCGCCGGACGAGTAGCCCGGCGCCGGTGCGCCGTTCAGCACGACGGAGCGCAGGTTGTTGTAGCGCACGATCGAGGAGGGGGCGGTGGTGAGGTCGACGTTGGCCACGGCCTGGAGCGGCACCAGCTCGCCGTTCGACGAGCGCACGCGGACGCGGAAGATGTCGTTGACCGTGCTGCGGTCGGCGGCATCGGCCTGGACCTTCACCTGCCAGGTCCGGCCGAACAGGTTGAAGTCGTTGGTGTAGGACCCGCCCAGCGTCGTCTGCATCGCCGAGAAGATGTCGGAGATGCCGACACCCAGCGCCTGCGCGCGCTCGCGGTCGAGCTTGAGATTGACCTGCGGCGTCGAGGCCCCGTAGGTCGTGAACACGCCGGCGAGCTGGGGCACCTGCTGGGCGGAGACCATCACGCCGCGGGCGACGGCGGCCAGGTCGGCGGGTGGCGCGCCGGTCAGCGATTGCACGACGAACTCGAAGCCGGACGAGTTGCCGAGCCCCATGATGGGCGGCAGGTTGAAGGCGAAGACGTTGGCCGAGGCGATCTGGCTGAAGGCGGCGTTGAGCTCCCGCAACGCATGGAACACCGAAAGGTCGGCCCCCTTGCGTTCGCCGAAGGGCTTGAGGCCGACCACCACGAGGGCGCGGTTGGGCAGGTTCAGTCCGTCGATCAGGCTGTAGCCGGTGACGGTGAAGACGCTCTGCAGCCAGGGGCGGCCTTCGATGAGCTTCTCGACCTGTTCGATCGAGGCCAGCGTGCGGTTGGTCGAGGCCGCATCGGGCAGCTGGACCTCGGCCATGAAGGCGCCCTGGTCCTCGTCGGGCAGGAAGCCGCTGGGCACCAGGCTGCCGATGCCGCCGGTCGCGGCTGCGAAGCCCACGACCAGCAGCAGGGCGACGGCGCCGCGCCGCGCCAGCGGGGTCACCAGGCGGACATAGCCGTCGCGGCTGCGGTCGATGCCGTTCTGCAGCCAGGCCATGACGCCGCGCGGCTTCTTGCGATGGCGCAGGATCAGCGAGCAGAGCGCCGGCGACAGCGACAGGGCGTTGATCGCCGAGATCACCATCGACACCGACACCGCCACCGCGAACTGCTGATAGAGCTGGCCGGTGATGCCCGGGATGAAGGCGGTCGGGATGAACACCGAGAGCAGAACCAGGGTGATGGCGATGATCGGGCCGGTGACCTGGCCCATCGCCTTCTCGGTCGCCTGCGCGGGCGTGAGATCGGGCTCGTGCTCCAGGATGTGCTCGACCGCCTCGACGACGACGATGGCATCGTCGACCACGATGCCGATCGCCAGGACCAGCGCCAGCAGCGAGATCGTGTTGGCCGAGAAGCCGAGCGCCAGCATCACCGCAAAGGTGCCGATCAGGGCGACCGGCACCGCGATGATCGGGATCAGCGTCGCCCGGAAATTGCCGAGGAAGATGAACACGACGATCGAGACCAGGACGAAGGCTTCGATCAGCGTGTGGACGACGCTCTCGATCGTGGCCTCGACGAACACCGTGGTGTCGTACATGACGTCGTAGGAGACGTCGTCGGGGAAGCGCGGCTCCAGCTCCTTCAGGGCCTTGCGCACGCCCTGCGCAGTGGCCAGCGCGTTGGCACCCGGCAGCTGGTAGATCTGGATGCCGGCGGCCGGCTGACCGTTGTAGCGGCCGACCGAATCGCTGGTCTTGGCGCCGAGCTCGACGCGGGCGATGTCCTTGACGCGGACGAGGGCGCCGTCCGACTGGGCGCGCACGACGATGTCCTCGAACTCGCCCACCGTGGCGAGCCGGCCCTGGGTCGTGATGTTGAGCTGGAAGCCGACATCGTCGAGCAGCGGCGCCGCGCCGACCAGGCCGACCGCGGCCTGCACGTTCTGCGCCTGCACGGCCTTGACCACGTCGGCGGCCGTGATGTCGAGGCTCGACATGCGATCGAGGTTCAGCCAGATGCGCATCGAGTAGTCGAGCGCGCCGAACAGGGTCGCGTCGCCGACGCCCGGCACGCGGCGCAGCGTATCGAGCAGCGTGATGGTCGTGAAGTTCGACAGGAACAGGCCGTCGCGGCTGCCCTTGGGCGAGTAGACGGCGACAACCTGCAGCAGCGCCGAGGACTGCTTCTTGGTCGTCACGCCGAGCCGCTGCACTTCGGGCGGCAGCAGCGCCAGCACCTGGTTGACGCGGTTGGTGACGTTCACCGTGTTGAGGTCGGGGTTGGAGCCGACCTCGAAGCTGATGCTCAGCGCATAGCTGCCGTCACCGCCCGACGTCGACTTCATGTAGAGCATGCGCTCGACGCCGTTGACCTGGCCTTCGATCACCTGCGCGACGCTCTCCTCGACTGCCTGGGCCGAGGCGCCGGGGTAGGTCGCGGTGACGCGCACCTGGGGCGGCACGATGTCGGGGAACTGCGCGACCGGCAGGACCGACATCGCCAGCAGGCCGGCGATGGTGATGACCGTCGAGACGACGAACGCCAGCCGCGGCCGGCGGATGAAGAGCGAGGAGATGGTCATGGTGCTACTGCGAAGCCTTCGCGGGCACCGCCGGCATGGTGCTCGGCGCCACCGTCATGCCTTGGCGCACGCGCTGCTGGCCCTGCACGATGACCTTCTCGCCTTCCTTCAGCCCCTCGGTGACGACCATCAGGCCGCTCCGCGTGATGCCCGTCTTCACCCGCTTGATCTGGGCGACGTTCTTGTCGTCGACGACGAACAGGTAGGGCCCGGTCTGGTCGATGGCGATGGCCTGCTGCGGCACCGCCACCACCGTCTGCGGCTTGTTCTCCTCGAGCAGCACGCGGACGGTCTGACCGTCGGTCAGCAGGCCCTGCTTGTTGTCGAAGGTCGCACGGATGATCTGGCCGTCGGTCTTCGGGTCGACCGTGACGTCGATGAAGTCGAGGCTGCCCTTCTCCTTGTAGAGGCTGCCGTCGGCCAGTTTCACCCGCACGATCGGCGGGTCACCGATGCTGGCATCCCGCTTGGCCTCCAGGAGCTCGCGCTGGGTGACCGGGAACAGCACGCGGATCGGGTCCTCGCTGACCACGGTGGCCAGCACGCCGGTATCCGGACCGACGATGTTGCCCGGCGACACCGTTGCCCGGCCGATGCGGCCGTCGATCGGCGATTTGATCTTGGTGTAGGAAAGCTGGATCTCGGCGTCGCGCAGCTGGGCGCTGGCATCCTCGAGCTGGGCCTTGGCCTGGAGCTGCTCGCTCATGCGCTGATCGTAGGTCTGCTGTGTGCCGGTGTTGCTGCGCAGCAGCTCGGAGGCGCGCCGAAGCTGCAGGTCGGCGTTGGTGAGGGCCGCCCTGGCAGCATCGCGCTGGGCGATCTTCTGGTCCACGGTGGCCTGGTAGGTCTCCGGCTCGATCGTGAACACGACCTGGTCCTTCTTGACCATGTCGCCGTCCTTGAAGAGGCGCGGTCCCAGGAAACCCTTGACCCGGGCGCGCAGCTCGACCTTGTCGACGGCGGCGGCGCGGCCGATAAATTCGAACTGGTCAGCGATCGGCAGCAGCTCGGCGGGCTGCACGAGAACGGCCGGCGGCGGCGGCGCCTGCTGGGCCGATATCGGACCCCCGATGCCGGTCGCGACCAGACATGCCACAACGAGCGCCGTCCATTTCGAGCGCTGCTCACTCATTGCCTTCGCCCCTGCCCATAGTACCTTGGGCAGACTGCCTCAATTCAATGGGACGGTCACGGCAATTCCGGGGCCGTGCAGAAAGGATGACACAAGCATGATGCGTTGGGTCGTACTTGCGATTTCGTTGATGCTTGCCGTCGCGCCGCTGGAGGCCATGTCCCAGAATCGCAGCAGCTTCGCCAATCCGGCCGAGTACGATTCCTACAAGGCCGCGCTGGCCACGCGCGATCCGGCACGGCGGGCATCGGCGCTGGAGGTGTTCATTGCATGGTATCCGGGCAGCGCGGTGCGGATCGAAGCCCACGAGCAGGCGATTGCCGCCTGGAACGCCGCCGGCCAGCCGGGCAAGGCGGATGCCATCGCGGCCAAGCTGCTGCAGGTCGATCCCGACAACGTGCGGGCGCTGGCCAATCGAGTCTATGTCGCCCGCACCAAGGCGGTGCAGGGCGACCGCGAGGCCCTGGCTCCCATGGTCGCGACGGCGGAGCGCGGACTCGCCGCGCTGGCCAAGTGGCAGAAGCCGGCCAAGCTCGATGATGCGACCTTCGCGCGCGATCGCGAGCAGCTGAGTGCGGTATTCAATGGCGCGCTAGGCTACGCCGCGCTGCACGCCAAGGACTATGACAAGGCGCGGAGCTACTACCGCGAGGCCGTGGCGGCCGAACCTGACAGCCTGCAGGACGTCTACCAGCTCGCCGTGTCGCAGCTCGAGGGTACGCCGCTCGATGCGCTCGGCTTCTGGTTCGCAGCGCGCTCGATCGCGCTGGCGCGCGCCGCCAAGAACGATGCGGCGGCCGCCGACATCGACCGCTACGTGCGTTCGCGCTACCGGGTCTATCGCGGCAGCGAGGAGGGATGGGACGAGCTGCTGAAGCGCGTACTCTCCGGAGAGCGCGCGCCACCCGGTGGTTTCGTCCGCTCGATCCCCAAGGCCCTGACGTCGGCCGAGCATGCCATACAGCTCATGGAGGAGAACGACCCGGACAATCTCGGCTTCTCCGACTGGGTGCTGGTGCTGCGCCATCGCGACGTCACGCCGGCCAACCGGGCCGCCGCGGATAAGCTGTGGCAGGCTATCGCCGACAAGCAGCAGGGCGGAGCGACCCGCATCAAGATGCCTGTCATGGTGATCTCGGCCACCCCGGATGTCATCGAGGCGGCGATCACCGAGGTGGGGCAGGCCGGCAACATGCCGGAGATCTACATCGCCATGGCCCGACCGCTGGCCCCGCTGCCGGCGGTGGGAGCCAGGATTGCCGTCGTCGGCACGCTGAGCGACTACCGCCCGCAGCCCTTCATGTTCACCATGACGCGCGCCGAGCTGGCGCCCGAGTCTCTGCCGATCGCTGGCGGTCCCTGCGCCGATCCGCGCCCCAAGATGTGCACGCGCGAATACCGGCCGGCCTGCGGCCAGCGCCGCGACGGCACCCGCCAGACCTACGGCAATGCCTGCACCGCCTGCAGCGATCCCGAGGTCGTCACGCAGGCTGCCGGCGCCTGTCCGCAGTGACCGAGCGATCGACCAGACATGCGACCTTCACCGTGGAGCGCCTCCTGGCCGCGGCGCCGTCGCGCGTCTTCGCGGCCTATGCGGACCGCAAGGCCAAGGCGCGCTGGTTCATCGGTCTGGAGGGATGGGAGAGGTGGGACCACAGGCTCGACTTCCGCGTCGGTGGGCGCGAGAGCGTGCGGGTCGGACCGCCCGGCGGCCCGACCCGCTTCTACAACGGCATCTATCAGGACATCGTCCCCGACGAGCGGATCGTGCTGACCTACGAGATGCATCTCGATGCGATGCGCCTCTCGGTGTCGCTGGGCACCACCGAGTTCAGGGCAGCCGCCAGGGGCACGCGCCTCGTCTATACCGAGCAGGCGGTGTTCCTCGACGGCCACGACGATGTCCGCAGTCGCGAGCAGGGCATGCAGGCGCTGCTCGACCGGCTGGTGAAGTCCCTCGACGGGAAGGCGCCATGACCCGCCGCACAGCAGAGCATGGCACCATCCGGCTGGAGCGCCGTTACAACGCGGCGCCGTCGCGCGTCTTTGCGGCCTGGGCGCAGCCGGCGGCCCGCGCCCGGTGGGATGTGCCAGGTCGTTGGGTGATCGCCGAGCAGAGCTTCGATTTCCGCGAGGGCGGCCGCGAGTGCAAGCGCTTCGGGCCGAAGGACGATCCACGCTTCGTCGCCGAGACGCTCTATCTCGACATCGTGCCCGACCGGCGGATCGTCTACAGCTACGCGATGACGGCGCGGGGCGTGCCGATCTCGGTCTCGCTGACCACGGTCGAACTCGCGCCCGATGGGGCGCAGACGCGGCTCGTGCTGGTCGAGCAGGTCGCCTTCCTGGACAGCAACGACAACGCCGCCGACCGCGAGCAGGGCCTCGCCTCGATGCTCGACAAGATCGGCGAGTCGCTGGTTACTGCCTGGTAGCCTATTGCTAGTGGGCCATCAGGAGCGGCACGCGGCAGGACGAGATCACCTTGCCCGTGGCGCCGCCGACGCCCAGGAAGCTCAGCACCTGGCCCCGGCCATAGGCGCCCATCACCAGCAGGTCGGCACCCTTGCCATGGGTGTAGTCGAGCAGGGCGCGGCCGCGAGCGCGGCCCGACACGGCGCCGGGATCGATGGCGTCGATGGTCATGGTGATGCCGTGCCGGCCGAGATTGCGGGCAAGATAGGCGGCGCCGACCTCGTCCGGCGTGGTGCCGACGACCAGCAGCGTGATCTCCGATGCCTTCGCCAGCACAGGCAGGGCGTACTCCACGGCACGCGCCGCCTGGAAGCTGCCGTTCCACGCCACGATGACATTGTTGAAGCCGCCCGAGCCGACGTTGGGCGGCGCGATCATGACGGCGCGGGCGCATTCGTAGATGGCCGCCTCGACGGTCGCCGGCGCCACGTTCTCGGGATCGGCACCGGGCCGGCCCAGCACGAGGATGTCGGAGCAGCGGCCCATCGCGACCATCGTGTCGAGCGTCGCGGTGCTGGCTGCCGTGTAGGTGGCGCCTTTGATCGAGCCGAGAACTTCGTTGTAGACGCGCTCGCTTTCCTTGGCGCGCGCCTCGAGTCGCTCGTCGTCGATGTTCATGATCAGGGGCATCGCCTCGCCGCTCATGGCAAGGCCGCCCACCATGCCGCCGGCCGGCCCGACCGGCAAGTGGAGCGCGTCGACCGCGCCGTCAAACAGGGTCGCCACGCGGGCTGCCAGCTTGAACGACATGGCGGCATCCGGTCCGCCCTCGGACACGGCCAAGATCGACTTGAACATCAGGCATCTCCCCCAAGCGATGAGGGCGCGATTAAGAAGCGCCCCTGCCCGACATGCAAGCAGGACTTCGACGCTATTCCGCCGCCGCGATCTCGCGCTGGCGGATCCAGTGGATGAAGGGCAGTGCCGCCAGCACCATCCAGAGCTTGCCGACGATCTGGCCGGCCAGATAGTCGAGGCTGCCGAAGGCCAGCCACAGGAACAGCACGCTGTCGGCAACCAGCCCGACCAGGCTGCTGGCCAGCACGGCCAGCACGAGGCCGCGCGACTGCAGCGGCGTGTAGACCGCGAAGTCGGCGAGCTCCGACAGCAGGAAGGCCGCGGCCGAGGCATAGACCAGCGGCGGCGGCGCGACGGCGCCGGACAGCAGCGCGCCGGCGACGATGGCGGTCAGCGCCGCGGCGCGGCCGATCCGCCTCTGCACCATGTCGCGCAACACCAGGGCGAGGCCGATCATCAGCACGCCGGACGGCGCCATCAGGGGCATGTCCTTGGGACCCCACGGCCACACCGGCACGAGGCAGGGCCCGTGCGGCGGCACGCAGACCGTGCCGATGTTGCCGATCATCCAGTTGGCGGCGGGAATGCAGCCGATGAAACCCAGGAGGTAGAGGATCGCCTCGGCTTTCCTGGCCGGCGTGGAGAGCGGTGCTGGCATCATGGGGGCGCTCCTAGCAGGTCTCGGCGCCGGCGGGAACCTGTCGCGACGTCGCCACGCTCCGGCCGACGCTTGCGGAAATGCTCATCTGGAATGCGCAAATTCATTGTGGCGCGGCGGGCCGACAAGTGATGGAGTCCCTCCGACGGAGAACGGACGAGGGCCGATCGGAGCATCGTCAGTGGAGGGCTTCCAGCCCGCAGCCATTCTCCGCGTGTCGCTTGCTTTCGACTGCTTACACGTTCGACCGCTTGCAGAGGAGGGAACCATGTTCGTCTCCGATATTCTTGCGCAGAAGGGGGGCGTTGTCTTCTCGGTGTCGCCGGGCACGTCCGTGGCCGACGTCACGCGGCAGCTCAGCACCCGTCGCATCGGCGCGGTGCTGGTGCTCGACGGCGACGGTGCCGTCCTGGGAATCGTTTCCGAACGCGATCTCGTGCGCGCCTTGGCGGCGCATGCGGGGAAGGCGCTCGAGCTCGACGTCCGGCAGGTCATGACGCGCGGCGTGATCACCTGCGATCCCGACGATTCGATCGAGGAGGTGATGACGGTCATGACGCGCGAGCGCTTCCGCCATCTTCCGGTGGTGCGAAGCGGAGAGTTGCTCGGCCTGATCTCGATCGGCGACGTCGTCAAGGCACGCATCGAGGAGACGCGCCACGAGACCGAGGCGCTCAAGGCCTACATCATCGCCGGCTGAGCCGTCAGGCCTTGGCCGAGAGTTCCTGGCTGGTCACCAGCGTGACGGCGCCATCGAGGATGGGCTTGGCCGTGGCGAAGAACCTTGCGACGGCTGCCGAACCGTTGTGCCTGTCCATTGCGGCCTGGTCCGTGAAGCGTTCGTAGGTCGTGAAGACGCAGGGATCGGCAGCATCCCGCGAGATGAAGAAGCCGACCGTATCCGGCTCGTGGGCTCGCACGTGCTCGGCCACGTCGAGCAAGGCGTCACGCATCGTGTCCTCGTCGCCCTTCCTGGCGCGGATGATGGCTGTGATGGTGAGCATGCATTTCGCTCCTTCTGGCGCTTCCTCCATCGGCGGCTGCAAAAAGTCGGCCATGCGGCTTCCGGCCCGTCGCGGTTCATGTCTAGAGTAGCGCCCCCCACCGAAGGATACACATGGCCGTTGCATTTCACGTTCGCCGCCGTCTCGCAGTGCTGCTGTCGACGGCGCTGGCGGGCTGGTCATGGTCGGCGGCCGCTCAGGATACGGTGAAGATCGGCACGGAGACCAAGCGCGCGACGGGTACGATCGTCGCCATGCAGGCCGGCGACATCGCCTGCTACCTCACCCTTCGGGACGATCGCGGGGCGCGCTTCGAGGAGATGGCCGACTTCGAGATCTGCGAGCGGGGCACGCTGTTGAACAAGCGGGTCGCCCTGACCTATGCGTTGCAGAACGTGATGTCGCCCGAGTGCCAGGGCGATCCGGCCTGCAAGAAGACGCGCCGGGTCGCGATCGTCAGCGCGGCCAAGCCGATGGCGGCGGCACCGCCGACGCAGCCGGCCCCACCCGCAGGCGGTCCATCGCAGACATCGTTCTGCAGCTCGTCTGAAACGGTCGTCTTTTCGTGCCGCACCGGGGCCAAGATGGTGTCGGTCTGTGCGTCTTCCGACGTCGCCCGAAACAAGGGCTACGTGCAGTATCGCTTCGGCAAGCCGGGCGATCCGCTGGAACTGGCACTGCCCGAGTCGCAGGTGACTCCAGCCAAGGCGGCGGCCGGCAATACGGAGGCCTTCTCGGGCGGCGGTGGCGCTTGGCTACGCTTCGCGAAAGGCGCATTCACGTACACCGTCTATACCGGCATCGGGAACTGGGGTCCGCGTGGCGAGAAGCGAACCAAGGAGGGGCTGGTGGTCGAGCGCGGCGGCAAGCCCGTGGCCAACCTCGCCTGCACCAGCAAGCCGGTGAGCCTGCTCGGTCCGGACTGGTTCGGGAAGGTGGGCATCACGAACGGCGATCAGGACTTCGATTTCCCCGATTGAGTCGACAGGAATCGGTGCGGCTGGCAGTGTCGTTCGCATGACATCGAGTTCTCTTCCCCTGCACGGCAGGGTCGCCCTTGTGACCGGGGCCGGCAGGAATATCGGCCGCGCGATCGCGCTCGCCCTGGCGCGCGACGGTGCGGCGGTGGCCGTCAACGGACGCGCAGACAGGCAATCGGTCGACGCCGTCGTCGCCGAGATCGAGGCCGCCGGTGGCCGTGCTTTTGCGGCGATCGGCGACATCTCCGATCCCGCCGTGCCGCCGCGCCTGGCCGAGCAGGTCGCCGGGGCACTGGGCGGCGTGGACATCCTGGTCAGCAATGCCGGTCTGCGGCGCCAGACATCGTTCCTGGACATGTCCTTCGAGGAATGGCGTGAGATCCTCGCCGTGGCGCTCGATGGCGCCTTCCTGCTGGGCAAGGCGTTCATTCCGCAGATGGTGGCCAAGGGACAGGGCGGCGCCTTCGTCGCGCTGTCCGGCATCTCGACCCATGTCGGAACGCCCAACCGGTGCCATGTGTCGGCCTCCAAGTCGGGGCTCGAAGGCCTGATGCGCGCTTTGGCGGTCGAGCTCGCGCCGCATCGCATCACCTGCAACGCCCTGGCGCCCGGCGCCATCGACACCGCACGCGGCGTTTCGGCCGGTCCTGCACCCGTCAATCGCATCAACCGGCCGATCCCGCTCAAGCGCTTCGGCACGGTCGAGGAGATCGCTGCGATGGTGCGCCTGCTGGTCGGTCCCGAAGGCACCTTCATCACCGGCCAGACCATCCATGTGAACGGCGGTGAGTTCCTGACGTGAAGAACCTGATCACCGACGTGCCCGGCGTGCTGGTCGGCAGCGCGCACGATGCACGGATGGCGACGGGCGCCACCGTCGCGGTTTTCGAGCAGAGCGTGGTTGCCAGTGTCGCGACCCTCGGCGGTGCGCCGGGATCGCGCGCCGTCACCCTGCTCGAACTCGAAATGACGTGCGGCCTGATCGACGCGGTCGTGCTGTCCGGCGGATCCCTTTACGGGCTCGATGCGGCGGGCGGCGCGACGGCGGTGCTGTGTGCCCAGGGCAAGGGCGCACAGTTCGGCGGCCTCGCCCTGCCGGTCGCCGTGCAGGCGATCCTGTTCGATCTTACCAACGGCGGCGACAAGCCGTGGCTGAAGCAGCCGCTGGAGCACCGGCCGCCCTACTGGGAGCTCGGCCGCGATGCAGCGCTCGCGGCGTCCCGCGACTTTGCGCTCGGCACGACGGGGGCGGGCTACGGCGCCACGACCTCGACATTGAAGGGCGGGCTGGGCTCGGCCAGCGCGCGTACGCGACAGGGCTTCGTCGTGGGTGCGCTGGTGGCGGTGAATGCCGTCGGCTCGGCCACGGTCGGCGACGGACCGCACTTCTGGGCGGCGCCCTACGAGCAGGGGGCGGAGTTCGGCGGCCTGGGCTGGCCGCCGCGCTTCGCGGCCGATGCCCTGGTACTGCGCATGAAGGGTCAGCCGGCGCCGCCGACTGCGACCACGATTGCCCTGGTGGCGACCGACGCGCAGCTGACCAAATCCGAGTGCAAGCGACTCGCCATCATGGCCAGTGACGGTCTGTCCAAGTCGCTGCGGCCGGTGCATGCGCCCAACGACGGCGACACCGTCTTCGCCGTCGCGACCGGCCATGCCGGACCGGGCGGCGAGCCGCCGGTGCTTACCGAGCTGGGGACCGTGGCGGCCGACTGTCTCGCGCGGGCAGTGGCGCGCGGCGTCTACGAAGCGACGGCGCTGCCCTGCAAGCGGGACCTGCCCGACTGGCGGTCGCGCTTCGCGGGAAGGCATGCGTCATGAGCTGGCTGGTCGTGTTCGTCGGAGCCGGGGTCGGCGGGATGCTGCGCCACGGCATGAATCTCGGCGTGGCGCGGCTGCTCGGCACGCACTTCCCGTGGCATACGCTGCTCATCAACATCATCGGCTCGACCGTGATGGGTCTGGTCGCGGGCTGGTTCGCCGAGCGGGGCGTCGGTGATAGCGGCCATCTGCGGCTCTTCCTCACCACGGGCATCCTGGGCGGCTTCACGACCTTCTCGGCCTTCTCCCTCGACGCCATCCTGCTGTGGGAGCGCGACGAGCCTCTGCTGGCGATGCTCTATGTCGGCGGGTCGGTCGGCGTCGCTCTCGTCGGGCTGGCGCTGGGCCTCTGGATCATGAGGACGGCGCTGGCGTGACCCCTGTCACGGGCGGCCGATACGACGTCATCGTCGCCGGCGGTGGCGCGGCCGGCCTGATGTGTGCGGTGCGGGCCGGACAGCGCGGCCGGCGCGTTCTGGTGCTCGAGCATGCGGACAAGGTCGGCCGGAAGATTCTGATCTCCGGCGGCGGGCGCTGCAATTTCACGAACCTCGGCTGCCGCTCCGAAGCCTTCCTGTCGGCCAATCCGCACTTCTGCAAGTCGGCGCTGGCCCGCTATACGCAGCACGACTTCATCGCCCTCGTCGGGAAGCACCGCATCCCCTGGCACGAAAAGACGCTGGGCCAACTCTTCTGCGACGGTTCGGCGCGTCAGATCGTGGCGATGCTGCTCGCCGAGGCGTCGGCTGTGGGCGTCGAGATCAGGGCCGCGCATCGCATCACCGGGATAGAGCGGGCGGACGGCTTCGTCGTCGCGACCGAGCACGGCACCTTCACTGCGCCGGCGCTGGTGCTGGCGACCGGCGGCCTGTCGATTCCGAAAATGGGGGCGACGGGTTTCGCACACGACGTCGCCCGCCGCTTCGGTCTCGCCTTGACCGAAACCCGGCCGGCGCTGGTGCCCCTGACGCTCGACGTTCCGGACCTGGCGGGCGTCTCGCTCGACGTGGTGACGACGCTCGGACGCGCGCGCTTCCGGGAGGCGATGCTGTTCACGCACCGCGGACTGTCCGGCCCCGCCATCCTGCAGATCTCGTCCTACTGGCATCCGGGCCAGTCGATCTCGATCGACCTCCTGCCGGATGTCGATGCGGCCGCCTTCCTCAGGGAGCGCAAGCGCGCGCGACCGCGCGCCGAGCTGCGTAGCGT
>QFCS01004973.1_pt1 | contig 49653 bp, 46 predicted proteins | sample 3576561 | NCBI WGS metagenome assembly QFCS01 | reverse complement strand
AGAATAAAATGCTTGTTCTCAATGCCATTAGATGTAAAATCATCAGTAGAGCTTTTTCCGTTATCAACAGAAACTCAAAATTTGTAGATACACTAAAAGCTGTAGCCTGAAAATTTGGTTTTTAAGATAGAATGCGGAGAAAAAAGTATCTGTTGAATGTCTTAAAACAAAAACCGCCTGTAAAATACAGGCGGTTATATTTATCGTTTTCAGCATTCTTGCTAAACTATTACATTCCCCCTCCCCTCATCATACGCATATTACCACCACCCGGCATCATCATATTCATCGGGCCACGCTGCTGTTGCTGATTACCACCAAAGCGACGCAGGTTATAAGTAAAGCTTACCATGAAGTAGCGCGTTAATACCCTTGTCTGAACGTCCTGAATGGTATTGCCGGTAATATTTCTGGTAATACTTACATTCTGGTTCAGTAAGTCGAACATGTAGAATTTCAATTCACCTGCTTTATTTTTCAGCATTTGTTTTGAAAGACTTGCATTCAACAATGGAATACTGGTATTGTAACCATTACTTCTTCCTCCATTATATATGTAGTCGAAATCAAGTGAAAATACCCAACCACTTTTCGAATAGGCTGTAGCTTCAGTAGACACAGTTTGTGTAAAGAAGTCGCCATTCTGTTGTGGCTGCAAAGTGTAACGGGCCATGCTGAAAGAGGAGTTAGAAGAGAAGTTCATATCAAAGCCTTCTTTCAGGTTGGTAGTCCAGGATACTGTTCCGCCCAATGTTGTGTTACGCGTAAAATTGCTCGCATTATTGATTAATGTTTGCGACTGGTTGCGTGATACATTGGCAATCAGGTTCAGGTTACTCTTTGGTCTTTTTAATGGGAACCCATAATTAAACATACCATTGATGGTATATGTTCCACTAAGGTTTACCGGCATGGTTAGCTGTGCACCATTGGGCTGGAAAGTAGTGGCATTCTGAATATCGTTCTGAATAAAGTTTGCATTGATGGTGGCAAAAACAAGTCTTTGCGTAAATACATCAAAGGAGTTATACAGGAAACGGAAACTATGGGTAAACTGTTGTTTCAGATTTGGGTTACCGGTTCTAATATTCAGCGGATTACTATTATCGGTTACAGGCTGTAACTGATCAGCGCTAGGCTGTGAAGTACGTCCGTTATAGAAGAACCGCAGGCTCTTGGTTTTTGTAAACTCATACCGGAAATTGGCCGCCGGGAACAGGTTTACAAAATGTTGTTTGATTACCGTGTTTTTTGAAATATTATTACTCGTAAGATCTCCCACCTGTACGCCGGAACCAACACTGAAATTAAACTTACCCTGTTGCATACGATAGTTCATGGTTACCCTGTTTGAACTAAATGTATTTTCAAAAGTATTGGTAAGTGTTGCAACAGGTACATCATATTTGCCTGTTCCTGAATTATACTCCATTGTTTCTCTGCCTGAATTATTCAGGTTAGTTGAATAGTTATAGTTGAATTCTAGTTGCTGATTCTTTGCAATAGGCTCAGTATAGGATAAGGTAGTACTGAAATTTCTTGTATCCCGGTTGGTTACATACACCTGATCTATTGTATCACTATACGAAGGTCTGTTGGTTGGGTTATACTGGTTCAATGAATAGTTTGTACCTGTACCATCATTGGTGCTTCCTCCTGTATTGATATTGATTGAATAAGTACGACCTCTTTTAGGAAACCTATGGCGGAAAGTTGCGTCGATCGATCCGTTGAACCCATTGTTTTTGCGAATCGCGTCAGCAGTTGAACTGTTGAGCGCCGTAATTTTTCCTCTCGTAGAACTTGTTTGCTGCACTGATTGCGACCAGGTATCCTGAAAACTGATATTGGGTCTGATGATCAGTGAATTCGCTGAATCGAACTGGTGTTCGATATTAAAGTTGATGCGGTGATTTTTATTGTATGTCTTTGAAGATTGATTCTGGTCATTGAAAATGGATGAATCCGGTGCACCAGGAATCAGGTTTTGCACAAAGCTTTTCTGGTCGCGGTAAGTTTTCTGGTCATTATAAAAATAACTTCCTGAAAATTGTGTTTTCGGACTCCATGTGTCGCGATAGTTAATACCACCGGCCCAGGTATTCACTAATCCACCACCACTTCCACTACCCAGCAGACCTGCAATGGCACCGCCACCGCCTCCACCGCCTCTTCCGCCTCCTCCTCCACCAAAATTACCGCCGCCAAGGGATCCCAGCATATCCTGAACTGAGAAGTTTTGCTTGTTTACATTATTGGCTTGCCCCGTAACAGTAATCTGGCGATCGCCATTAAAACGACTTATATTAAAGCTGTTATCATATAATCCTTCATCGGAATTGGCGCCAAATCCAAGTGTTCCCCTTCCGAAATATCCTTTGCGTCTGTCTTTACGTGTGGTGATATTGATGGTTTTCACCCTGTTTCCATCATCAAAGCCGGTAAATGCACTCTGATCGCTGGCCTGATCAAACACCTGAATTTTGTCGATCACATCAGGAGGCAGGTTACGGGTAGCCATACGTGGGTCATCACCAAAAAAGCGTTTACCATCTACCAGAATCCTTTGCACCTGTTCACCCTGAGCCGTAATATTTCCGTTTTTGTCTACCTGTATTCCTGGTACTTTCTTCAGCAGGTCTTCTGCAACTGCATTAGGTTTTGTTTTAAAAGCAGATGCCGATACCTCCATAGTATCGTTTTTCATCCTGATAACAGACTGACTAACAGTTACATTTCCCAAATCATTTGCTGCAATCGTCAGATAGATAGTACCCAGGTCTACAGAACTATTGGTTTTTGAGAATATAATTTTTTTAGAAAAGGGCTCATATCCCTGAAATTTGATATCAACAATCATTTCCCCGAAACTGATATTGCTGATTAGGAAGCTTCCGTCTGCCTTTGTTAACCCAAAAACATCTAAAGTTGAATCTTTGGCATCTAAAATGGTAACAGAAGCGTCTTTTAATGATTGTTTACCGACTGTATCGACCAGTTTACCCCGTAGTGTAGCAGATGTTTGTGCAGAGGCTGCATAGGATAAAAAAAGAAATACAATAGCGGTTAGAAATTTGGTCATGCTCAGTTTATTATGAATTACGAATCTATATAAGTGTCTTGGACTACCCGCAACACAAAAAGATTAACGGAAAGCTATAATGATGATTGGAAAGCCTACTGTTAAAATCGGTGAAGCATAAAACTGTATAGGTCGTCAGTGAAATTTGGCTGCAAGTTGCAGGATTCAAGCTGCAAGCCGCAAGCTGCAAGCTGCAAGCCTTGATTAATGGTTATTTTAGGCTAGCTGCTTTTAATTGACAACTTGTGCTTTTTTTGCATTAATAGAACACAGATTTTCATCTTATTCAAGACTTGCAGCTTGCAGCTTGGGGCTTTCAGCTCTCTAGCTAAACAGGTATTCCACATCTTCCCTTGTAAGGTTTTTCACAAAGCCTTCATCGTCTGTTATTAATTCTCTTGCCAGACTTCTTTTTCGATCCTGCAGCTTCAGAATTTTATCTTCCACTGTATCTGTACAAATCATCCGGTAAGCAAAAATATTCTTGGTTTGACCAATACGGTGCGTACGGTCTATGGCCTGTTGTTCCACTGCAGGGTTCCACCATGGATCAACGATGTAAACATAATCTGCAGCAGTAAGGTTAAGACCCACCCCACCCGCTTTCAGCGAGATGAGGAATACCCTGCAACTATCGTCGTTCTGAAAACGCTGTATCGCTCTTTCTCTTTCTGCAACCGTACTACTTCCGTCGAAATACTCATATTCAACGCCCAACTCCTTCATTTTATCTTTAATCAACGCAAGCATGCCTAGAAACTGAGAAAAAACAAGTGCCTTATGGTTGCTGATGTTTTCAGTTATTTCCCGACCCAGCTCTTCCAGCTTTACAGATACATTCGGAAATTTTTCTTCGTCTTTTATGATTGCCGGACTATCGCAAATTTGCCTCAGCTTCATCAGGCCCTGTAAGATGGTAAGTTGCGATTTTTGAATTCCCTGGTTTTCAACCACTCCCAAAATTTTATCCCGGTAATCGTTTCGGTAAGCATCGTAAATTCTTCGCTGCTCATCGCCCATTTCACAGAATAACACCATCTCCTGTTTTTCTGGCAGGTCTTTGGCCACTTGTTCCTTGGTTCTGCGTAATATGAAGGGGAACAATAGTTTGCGCAGGTGATCTTTCTGCTCTTTTTCGCCAAATTTATCGATAGGGATAGAAAATTCCTGTTTAAAAAATTCAACACTTCCCAGCATTCCCGGGTTCAGGAAATTCATCTGCGCATATATATCGAAGGTGTTGTTTTGCAAAGGTGTACCACTTAAACATAACCTGTTCTTTGCCTTAATTAAACTGGCTGCCTTAGTTACTTTACTGGATGGATTTTTTATCGCCTGACTTTCATCAAGTACCACATAATCAAAAGCTACTTCTACAAATTGTTTGATATCACTTCTTAATGTACCATAAGTGGTAATGATTACATCTGCATTGGTAGCAGCCAGGTTCTCCCTGGTTCTTTGTCCGCCATGATGCACATAATAACTCACTTCAGGTGTAAACTTTTTGATTTCATTCTGCCAGTTAAACATCAATGTTGTTGGACAAACAACCAAGGCCTTTAACGAACCGTTTTCCTGCTTTAAATGATAGAGAAAGCTTAATGCCTGGATGGTTTTACCAAGACCCATATCATCTGCAAGAATGCCTCCCCATTGCACTTCTCTCAAATAGTTCAACCACTGAAAACCGCTTTCCTGGTAAGGTCTTAATACAGACTTGAGGTGTTCTGGTGCCGGTATTTCTTTGATGGAATGATTCTCCTTGAGGCGGTCGTATTTTTCTTCGAGTTGAAAAAATAATTCTTCTTCATCACGCTGCATGTACAATTCTTCCACTACACTAAAATGGTATTTGCTGAGTTTCATAGACCCAGACTTACCCTCACCTACGCGGAAGAGTAATGAATATTTCTTTATCCACTCTTCAGGAAGAATACCCAATGTGCCATCTCCAAGTTGTACAAATTGTTGTTTGTTGGTTAACGCTTTCTTTACTTCATCAACCGTTACTTTCTGGTCGCCAAACTGTATTTCAATTTTCGCGTCAAACCAATCCGTATTACTGCTGATATAAATTTTAGTGGATGGTTTCGCCGTATTAAACCTAAAATTCTTCAATGCTTCAAAACCAAAAACCGGAATATTCATTTCTTTCACCGCATCCACAAAAAGGAAAAACCAGTTGTTGCGTAATACTTCGGTTCCTTTCAGTGCAAGGATATCTCCTTCTGCAGGACGAATAAAATGAGAGTGAAGTGATTCGATTTTTTGAACAAATTCTTTTTCCGCTTCTACATTCCGCTGAATCACCAGTAACTTATCTTCAACAGGGATAACAATTTTTTCTTTATCGGAAGACCGCACATCATAACCCCGGTAATTGAAAATGGGTTGAAACAGCAGGTATTCACCTTTCTCTTTCAACATCACTTTTACTTCGGGCTTAACATCTTTTACTTCTTCTTTTTGTACATTCCCGAAATGCACATTAAACTCCTTCGAAAGAGGGAGGATGAATTGTTGTAATTGAACCGACCAGTCTTCTGCCGGAATTATTATTTTACCTGAAGGCAGGAATTTCTCCAGCACCAAAATGTCTTCTGTACGTTGCCAGGTAAAAAATTGGTGATGGTATTTAAAGAACAGCGAAGAGCTGCTTTCATTTTCTGTAATATTCAGATCGGCAAGTGGTAGTTTAACACGACAATCTATCTCATACTGACCTTTCTGGTAACTAATTTCGAATTCCGGACTGATATAATTCGTTACCAGTTCTACTTTTTGAAGATTAGCAGTGGTAAAAGGTTTGCGCTCTGGTAAGCTGAATACAAAATTGCTCTCCGAAAGTTCTGAAAATAATTTTTTCACTTTCGGATGCAGGTATTCATTCATGAGATGCCTTGTTTCCTCCGGCAATTCATCGTTGTGTTGCTGAATAATATTTTCCCAGATACCACTGAAAGGAGAGTTACGATCTAAGTAGCGACTAACTTCCGAGGGCATTAATTTACGTAACTGCTGGAGGGTGGTTTTATCATCCTCATCAAATACTTCTGTATTGATGAATCGGGAAAGGTCTAGTTTGGTTACTTTACTGATATAGGCTTTACCTTCTTCATCGGTTTCACCCTGCACTGCTTCTAACTGAACATAGGGATATTGCTGTTCATTAAACGTTATTACCACCCCCAGTTTAAGTGATTCTTTTACCCGCTCTTCAGTTTCTTCTACCAGGGTTACCGGTTTTAATTCTTCAATGGGTCGGGGCTTGGGTTCTACCGGTTGATTTAGGCTAACTCTTTTGATACTTGTATCGAGTACGCGCAGAAATGGTTTACCGTCTGTATAAGTAAATTCAAATTTACCGCTGAGGTCATCACTTAGTGAATAACCATACAATGCCAATAATTTATTTTTTTCTTTGTCCCAATTACGGATACTGTCAAAATATGCAGGTCCATAATTATGCAGTAACTGAAGTAATACTATATCCTTGTGAATACAAAGTGGGTGTTCTGTTTCTGCATTACAGTTGCAGCTTGTATCAAAGTTTCTTTCTTCATTCTTTTGAAGCAGTATTTTAAATTTCTCTCCTTCATAATCCAGTTCGGCTAATACACGTTCATCTTTTGCTTCAAGGATATTTGATCTGCTGCTTCTCAAAAAATCTTCTGCCTTTTCAACATTCTCCTGGGAAGAAAGCATTTTAATAAGTTTCAGATCCAGTTGTTTCATTTTAACGACCGTATGTTTCTGATCGTAACTGGTTTCTTTTTCGCCTAACTGATTTCTGTCGAGCAGATCTTGTAAATGAAAAAGTGCGCCGGCTTTGTGGCGGCAGATTTCGGAAAGGTTATAGGGACAAGAGCAGCGGAGTGATAATGTTTTAGGATCTTTAAACTGGTTAATATGTACTTTATAAAAGGTAGCATAGCCATCATCTTTAACCCTGAAAACCACATTGGCCATCAATTCATCATACTCCACCAGTTCAACATTACCAAGTGCATGAATTTTTTTCCCTCTGCGAATCACTTCTTCGGTGCCGCTATTATAAATATGTTTAACCAGATACGGAAGTGCCATAATTCAATCTGTTATGAGCAGCAAACAAACGAGATGGCAATAAACCAAGCTACACCCTGTTTACCTGTAAAAAAACAACCTGCCACTTCAAAAAAGGGCAATTTGCAAAAGTAAAGGAAAGCAGCCGAGTTTAGGAAGTAAAATGGAAAGAATGTGGATGAAATGTTTGTTAATTGAGGTCGATGGTCCATGGTCCATAGTCCATGGTCGATAGTCCATAGTAGAGCCAGATGTGTGCGTTCGTAGGAAATCGCTTGGTTAGTTTGCTAACATATTGATCCATACAATAGTCCATAGTAGAACCAGATGTGTGCATTTGCAGAAAATCGCTTGGTTAGTGTAGTGTGCTAACTTACTTGCTTCAGCTATGGTCTATGGACTATGGACTATGGTCCATGGTCCATCGACCATGCACTCAACCCCGCACCAAATCACCATCCTTATAAATCGGCAGTACGTCGGCTCCGTCTGGGGTTACACAGTACTCCAGGTCAGATTCGAGTCCGTAAGAAGCTAGTCTGTGCCAGTGGGTGGTTCTGCGGATAAAACTTTTCATATCATGTTGATGCAGGCCATACATATCGGCGGCCATCAGACTGCTATCGCAATGTATGGTGAAGTGATCTTTGATCTGGTGTATTACCGCACCGGCAAACATGGCATCTTCCAGGTTAAACCGGTCTTTCCAGGCTGAACAGCCGAGAATAACATTTTTCTGTTGTGCTAACAGGTGCCTGCAGACTGCAGAAATATTGGGAAACGAGCCGGTAATTACTTCTGAAGCACCTTTATTGAGTGCCATATGTAATAGTTTGGTGCCATTGGTGGTGGTAAGTACCAATGTTTTACCTTCTATAAATGATCTCGGGTATTCGGCAGGTGAATTGCCATGTTCCAGACCGGGAATTATTTTTCCATCTCTTTCACCGGCAGTTATACCTCCTGTTTTCTCTCCAATCGCAATGCACTTTTCAACAGTATCTACAGGAATAATTCGCTCTGCCCCATTATACAAGGCAGTAGCAATGGTTGATGTTGCCCTGAATACATCAATAATAACAACTACACTATCCGATACATCATAAATATCCAATAACCTTGGAGAGAGTATGGTATATAAACTAGGTTTTACTTTCATCGGGTGCAAATATAGTAATTGGTGAAGGGAAAAATAGCTTCAAGCTGCAAGCCGCAAGCTACAAGCCTTGATGGGTGCTTATTATAGACTTTCTGCTTTTATTGGAATAATGAAGGGGGAGAAAATTTAAAGTCAGTTACTTAAAGAAATATTTGGTTGCAGTAAATGCACTATCTGTTATTAATAGAACACAGATTATCATGATTTTCAAGATCTATCATGATAAATCCTGAAAATCATGATAAAGCTTTGATACCCTATGGACCATGGACTATGGACTATGGTCTATGGCCTATGAACCAAACACCATAAGCCAAAAATGGGCCAGCCTGGAAAAGCCGGCCGTACAGAAGAAAGGCTACATTTCTTTTTTAGGGGTTATGATTAATATCTCGTGGACATGGATTTCTGTAACCGACCTTTTTACACCAGTTTTGTCGATATAGGCCCTGTTCACCAGTTTGCCGTCTACTGCAACATGTATTCCTTTAGTGAGGAATTTCTCTGCGAACTCCGCCAACTTACCCCATGCTACTATTGAATGCCATTGGGTATCTGATACTTTCGCCCCATTGGCATCCTTATAATTTTCTTTTGTTGCCAAACTCATATTGGCCACTTTCCGTTCACCTTCCAGCACTTTTATATCGGGCGACTGACCAAGATGACCAATCAACTGAACTTTGTTTTTGATCATATTCATAATGCAGATTTTTTCGATTTAGTTACAACGAATATCAATCTGATCATTACTTTAAGCCGGAACATATCCGGTTATTTCCGATTGAAATCTTTTTTGCAGGGAGGGTAATTTTCATTCAGGTAGAAATACAGGTTAAACAGTTGTATAACTACTGCATTTGCGAAAACAGTGGTCTGGTAAATGGGAAACTGTTTGTATTCCATTTATTTTCAATTGCAATAAAATGAAGACTATGTTAGCCGAAGAAAAGCAGTGTTTATCCTGCAAGCAGCGCATAATAGGCAGAACCGATAAAAAATTTTGTGACGACTATTGCAGAAGCGCATTCAATAATAAAAAACACCGGGCAGAAAAAGGACTGATTCGTCGTGTTAACCATTTATTGTTGAAAAACAGACGCATACTCAAATCCTGTCTGAATGATGCTAATGAACCAGTTACCATAATGCGTTACGATTTATCTTCCCGGGGATTTCAATTCAATTATTTCACCCATACACTAATCACTAAAGATGGGAAAAAACTCATCTGCTGTTATGACCATGCTTATCTGGCATCTGCTCAAGAGGCAATACTCGTAGTTAGACTTTCTGAAAAAACCAAGCGGTTCTTTATTCCTTATACCGAATACGAACAGGTATAATTTGTGCACCAGTCGTATCAATTTTTTTGATGGCGGCCTTACTTAGGCCAATTATATGTCCTGTTGTTACAGGGCCCCGATCTATGATTTTTACTGTTACAGACGCACCGGTTTCCGTATTGGTAACCACCACTTTACTTCCATACTTCAGCGTTCTGTGTGCTCCTGTATATTTTAAACTATCGTATTTATTGCCACTCGCTGTAGGCAGACCCTGTAGCTGATCTGAAACCATCACTGCCTGACCAATTTCAACACCAATACTACCAATATGTTCTATACCGGGGGCTGCATGCTGCCTTGGTTTACAAGCCATAAATAACAGAAAGCATGCGAACAAACTATATCGTAGAGGGGTTAGCACGATGTTTAAAAATACGGTTTATATTTATTTTCCTATTGAATACCCTTGAAACCAGATTGAATCTGGCTTTTATCCAATAAAAAAGCTGTGACAATAATGCCACAGCTTTTTTAAAAAACATTGTATTTAACTATACAAAAGGAAATTTAACCAGTTTAGCTTTTACCAGTGTATTCCTGATATCAATATAAATCTCTGTATCAATTGCCGCAAAAGCAGTATTCACGTAACCTAGTCCAATTGCCTTATTCAGCGATGGAGCCTGTGTACCAGAAGTTACTTTTCCGATTGTATTACCCGCTGCGTCTTTTATCAGGTAATCGTGTCGGGGTATACCACGCTCAATCATTTCAAAACCAACCAGTTTGCGGGTAATTCCTTCCGCCTTTTGTTTTTCCAATATTGGTCTGGCAGTAAAATCTTTTGTGAATTTGGTGATCCAACCCAGTCCACCTTCAAGTGGAGATGTTGTATCATCGATATCATTACCATATAAACAATAACCCATTTCAAGACGAAGCGTATCTCTTGCACCTAAACCAATTGGTTTCAATCCTTGTGGGGTACCGATTTCAAAAATGGCATTCCAGATTTTATCAGCGGCACCATTTATGTCTTCAAAATATATTTCAACGCCACCTGCACCAGTATAACCTGTTGCACTTACCAGTACATTTTCTACCCCTGCAAAAGTTCCTTTAGCAAAAGTGTAATACTTCAGGTTCATGATATCCATATCAGTGAGTGGCTGAAGCATTTTGGTTGCAGAAGGACCTTGTATGGCCAGCAGACAGGTTTTATCGCTGATATTATGCATTTCAACCTGCTCTGTATTAAAACGACTGATCCAGTTCCAGTCTTTCTCAATATTTGATGCATTAACCACCAGCATATACACGCTGTTCTCTTCTATACAATACACAATCAGGTCATCTACTATACCTCCTTGTTCATTTGGCAAACAACTGTATTGGGCTTTGCCTTTGGTTAACTTGGAAGCATCATTGGAAGTAACACGTTGAATCAGGTCGAGGGCTTTATCGCCTTTAAGGATAAACTCACCCATATGACTCACATCAAATACACCGGCGTTTTTGCGAACGGCTGCATGTTCATCGTTGATTCCTGAGTAACTGATGGGCATGTTATAGCCTGCGAATTCGGCCATTTTTGCTCCTAAGGCAATGTGTTTTTCGGTGAAGGGTGTATTTTTCATCTGATTATTTTTAATTGATTTTCGTCAGATGGAATTTGCCAAAAACATTACAGTGGGTGTAACGATATTGCTATGGCTCATTTTATCTGCTTATTTTATCGTGGCGCAAAAATAAGCGAAAGGAGCATGAGCACATAAAATGTTTTAAATTCCTTCCTTGCTCCGGATTTAAATCCAGAGCAAGGAAGGAATGATTGGAGGACTATTTGAATGCGGGTGCTACACAATAGGCGTGACTGGATCCACAAAGCAGGAATACCCGCTCACCTTTCTGGGTGAGTTCTTTTACAATGGTAACCAGTTGCCGGTTTCGGATATCATTTGAAATTGCCATCATTTCCGCCAGGTAACCGGGCAATGTATATTCATCAGAAGTTTCGCGCCAATCGGGTGCTGTTGGAAAATATTTTTTCCAGATACGGTCAATATCTGCAACCGATTTAATACTGTCTGATAACCCAAGGTAGGCAGCTCGTTTAAAGTATGGTTGAATAAATTTTTCAGGTGAGTCTGGTTTACCAAATCGTAGATTACCAAAATAGGGATTGAGGATCTGTTGCAACGCAATTTGTTCACGGGTAAAATAATGTTGAAGTGAATCAGCAAGGGCTTGCTTCGACAGATCCCAGTTCATGATTTTGATACCGTCTTTATGTGCAAGCGCCTTCAACATTCCTCCCTCCCCTAATTCTTTTACAGGATCCATAAAGGGTGGTAATAAAAAACCAAGTCGGCCTTCAACTAATGCAATGGTTGGCTTAAAATCGTACCAAAGGTTTTCCATTTGCACGATCTGTACTGATTTAGGATCTTTTGTATGGGTGGCCCCGAATATGATATATGATTTCCCTTTCAACAGATAAGGCCGCTCATGCTCTCCGGTATATTGTAAAAAAGGAACTATGGAATCTGCTGTATTATAAGTGGATTGCGGTATATAATACCTGGGTGATTTCCAGGACAGCAGGTACACGATAGAGAGTACCAGTACGATGATGAAAATCAGTCGTAATAATATTTTTTTCATACAGATGATTTATGGTGACATGGTTTCAACCATATTCACCGGTTTTAGATGCCGGTTGCAAGTGGGTCTATCATCCGAAAGCAATAAATATCTTAGTGTAGTTTCGCCTCGCTATTGTATAAGGTAGCTTTCAATTTATCTGTGAGGTCTTTCATCCGTTCAAATGCTGTTTCGCTGTTCTCATCTTTATTGAACCTGATTTTCAATCGGCCCGAACGTAGTTTAACATAAACGCGTGTATCGTCTTCCAATGAAATAGTGCCTTGCAGATCACGTGGCTCAAATTCATTATTTGTATCAAGCAAGTCATCGATGGTTCTCGCTACCTGAGATGTTTTAGAGCGGCTAAAACTTGCTTCTATTCTGTAAATATGTCTACTATCCTGCACCTTAAATGAAGTTCTGCCATTATTTGTATATTCTGCATTATAACGGATACATCCAGTTAGTAACATAATACAGATTGCGATGGCGACAGTGTATTTCATTTTCATCTGTTTTCTTTTATTGATTTTGGCCACAACAGGTGTCTATAAGGACACTTCTTTTATCAATAAGCAGTTGCGGCAACAATGTTTTAAGGGTCAGATTTAGTGCTGTTTGTTTTTTAAAATGAGAAGGGAAGAACCCCATCGTGAGAACAGGACGGGGTTCTTTTTTCCCAACTTCAACCTTCTTTAATAAACCATTTGCATCATCAGTAACCTGGAAGCTTCAATAGGCATCTGGTTGTCTGATTTGTGCTCATTATCCGCTTTTATTTCAGCATCATTCATTGCTGTTGCTTTTTTGTAGCGGTAACGGGTTGTATCAACTGGTTTTTCTAATTCTTTTTTCAGCTCATCAGCTTCACGCTTCTTGCGCTCATATTCTTTCTGTAATTCTTCTTTGCTTTTTTTATACTGCTCAATTGCATCATTATCTGTATCTGACTCAGTTTTACGTTCCTTCTCTCTTGCAATATCTTCTTTGCTTTTTATTCTTTCCAATCCGCCCAGTGTCATTACATATTCAACATTCGAGTTCCAGTCTTCATTATTGCTGTTCCATTCTTCATCCCATTCCCAGTCGTAACCATTTCCAACATGGAACCAGTTAAGGTTACGGGATACAGTTCTATCAACAAGGATTCTTTTGCCAACTGGTACCTGTATGGTTAACTGTACCCCCTGGTTACGGAATTTGGTTCCCTTTTTCAGCGCAAAGCCACGGTCTAACAATATGGTACTATCAGATTGGTTGATGCTGTAAGATATTTCATGAATATTCCTCACAGCCGCTCCTTCATCTCTTCCACTGCTGTATTTATAAGAATAGATATGGTAGGCTGAATCAGGACTTTTCACGATACGCAGGCGTACATTATTCAGGAAAAGACTGTCGTCGTTCATACTCACTATACCATCCATTTTAAACCAACGACCATACACTTTTACTTTACTATCCGGCACTTTAACGGTGAGTTTACCAGTAGAAGGCTGTACGATTGTGTACTCGTGTTTTTCACGGGCGGTTGCATCAAAATTGCGAACAATAGAATAAGTAAGGATACCACCACATATCAAACCAATAACCCACAATCCGGCGAATGTAAATCCGAGGTAACGATTACCAGATTTAACACCCATGATGCGACGGATAAGCCAGGTAATAAATGCTACTACAGGAACACCAAGGAATAATAAGAGTGTTGTCCAGGCCAGGAAGTTCTGCGTAAACCCTTCGAGGAAAAAGTTTTTCAAAGGAAATACACCAACACCTGCAACCATAAAGGCAATCAATGTTACCAATAAAGCGAATGCCAGTATACCTGCGATAAAAAGGAAGAAAGCTTTAAACAGGATCGCGATTATGCCTCCCAGTCTTCTTCCACCTCTTCTGATAGCAGAACCTGCTTCAGCTCCGGCCTGTTTACCTTTTTGTCCAACAGTTTGACCAAACTCCTGTCCAAATTGCTGTGCTTTATCTTTGAATTCACCACCCCATTTTTCGGCACGGCTTTTAAATCCTTCGAGGTCTTCCTGTATGGTATTTTTAATAGTATGCAGGTCTACTTTTTCACCGCGCATTTCCAGTTTTTCTGAAGCACTTTTTGCTTCAGGAATTACTGCCCACAATACTGCATACACTACAAACAATGTACCTCCAAAAGATCCGAATATGATACCGGGGAATGGATCAACATCCATCCAGAAAGCGCCCCTGAAAATGGAAGTAATGATACCAAGTACCAACGGGAAAGCGAAAATGAGACGTGGTACCCATACTGCTATATTGAAGTATGAAGCAATACCACTGGCTACACCAGCCACCACTTTTTCTTCCGGGTTACGGTATAATCTTTTGGTAGAAGATACTCCTTCCAGTGGTCTGGAAGGAAGTATGATCCAAAATAGTATATACAGCAGGATACCGGAACCTCCCATAAAAGTTATGAGGGCGAATACCAATCGTACAATGGTAGGATCGATACGGAGATAGTTAGCCAGTCCTCCGCAAACACCACCTATAATTTTTTCATTATCATCACGGTATAATCTACCGCGAGGAGATGCCTCAGTTGATGCAGTATTGGTATAGGTATATGTTTTTTCTTCACCGCCTAATTGCGATTTCACATTTGTCTCTTCGCCTTCAAAGTCTTCCGGACGGCCCATGCTATTAATGATACCAGTCACCGCATCATCGGTAATACAGGTAGCACCTTTTTTCAGGATATCGCCAAAAAGTTCAGCAATACGACCTTCAATATCATTGATGATCTCGTCACGTCCCTCCTCATTAGCAAAGAACTTTCTCAAACTTTCCACATACTGCTTCAGCATGTCGTAGGCAGACTCCTCAATGGGAATTACCCTGCCCTGGAAGTTTATATTGATTACCTTTTTCATTTTCTGTTCAGTTTTGTTGGTTAAGGTTGGGTTGGATTTTCTTCGTGTTCCGTTCCGGCCGGTGGCTGGGTTAATGCATGTACCGCATCTGCCAGTTCCTGCCAGGTTCTTTCAAGTTCATTGTAGAACTCTAAGCCCTTATCGGTCATCACGAAATATTTACGGGGCGGTCCACTGTTACTTTCCACCCAACGATAGGTCAGTAAACCTGCATTTTTCAATCTTGTCAACAGCGGGTATAATGTACCTTCCAGGATGTGCAGGTTAGCAGCTTTCATTCGGTCCACGATATCACTGGGGTAAACTTCACCCTGCCTGATGATGGATAAAATGCAAAACTCCAATACACCCTTTCGCATCTGACTTTGTGTGTTCTGAATGTCCATAGCCGGAGTTTTTATTGTTCCCTTACTATTCGGGGGGTAAGCAGAACAATGATGATAAATATTATTTGCTTGATTATTTTTTATTAGGCAACCAGGTGTCTTCTTACGATCCTTGTTCTGCGGTTGCGTTGCATCTTCCAGTAATCAACGGCACCAAATACATTTTTGTTGTTGATGTTGATTCCCATTGCCACAGTTTCTTTTACTTCTTTGGTCAGGTTGTTCAGTTGCTCCTGTCCCAGTTGTTTGAAGAAGTTTGTGTTTTGCGTGTTCATGATTCTTTATTTAAAGTGTTTTCAATTTTGGTTTCCTGAAGGCTTTGGTTTTTTCCCCTTGCTTTCATAACACAAAGATGGGGACTTTTTTGGTACTATGCAACACATAGTACCAAGTTTTTTTAGGTAATGGGCAGAACTTAATAACTGGCAAAACTTATATTATTGATTATCAGTTATTTATAAAATTACTAGGAATTATAAATGGGATGAATGGCTCTATTTCATGAGAAACGGCGATTCCTTACATTTCCCTTCAAACGCTCAAAAAAAATCTAAAAAAATTTATCGTTTTTGTACGATAAGAGAAAAAATAGTATTTACTTTGTCTTATCGTACAAAAACGATAAAGATGGCAACTCCTAAAACAGCAGCATTCGCAAAAAAGGAACAGGACCTTGCGGCATTTGCCAAAGCACTTGCGCACCCTGCCCGCATAGCTATATTAAAAGTGCTTGCACAAAAGAATGCATGCATCTGCGGGGAAATCGTAGAAGTATTACCCCTTGCACAATCTACCGTATCGCAACACCTGAAAGAATTAAAAGAAGCAGGATTGATTGATGGTACCATAGATGGTCCAAGAAGCTGTTATTGCATAAACTGGAAAGCATTTGAAAAATTCAATACAGAATTTACCTCCCTATTTCATAAACTGAAAGATCAGCAAGCTAAATCATGCTGTTAGCGTTCATCACTGTATGCAGGGCACTGAACTCATACAGTAATGGCCGCGAACAGTTTTTATCATCATAAAAACAAAAACAATGCAAACAGAAACAGCCTTAAAGGCACTCGTAAAAGAAAAGTATGGCGAAATCGCCGATCAATCGCGCACCGATAATGCAGCTTCCTGCTGTGGTTCAGGTTGCTGCAGTACAGAAGTATATAATATTATGGCCGACGACTATACCCAGCTTGCAGGTTATAACCCCGACGCAGATTTGGGATTGGGTTGCGGACTACCAACAGAATTTGCAAAGATTCAAAAAGGCAATACGGTAATAGACCTGGGTAGCGGTGCAGGAAACGATTGTTTTATTGCAAGAGCCATTACCGGTGAATCAGGAAAAGTAATCGGCATCGACTTTACCGAAAGAATGATTGAAAAAGCAAGAGAAAATGCAGAGAAACTTGGCTTTAATAATGTAGAGTTCCGTTTGGGTGATATTGAGAACATGCCCGTATCGGCAAATGTTGCAGACGTTGTAGTTAGTAATTGTGTGCTGAATCTGGTTCCAAACAAATTCAACGTACTGAAAGATGTATACCGTGTATTAAAGCCTGGTGGACATTTCAGCATATCAGATATTGTACTCGAGGGGGAACTTCCCGCCAAACTTAGAGAAGCTGCAGAAATGTATGCCGGTTGTGTATCTGGTGCTATTCAGAAAAATGTTTACCTGGAACTGATTGAAGCAACTGGTTTTAAAAATATTACGGTACAAAAAGAAAAGAGCATCCTGCTGCCAGATGATATTCTCCGTAATTATTTTTCTGAGGAAGAAATACATTCATTCAGAAACAGCACTGCTGGTATTTATAGTATAACCGTGTACGCAGAAAAACCTTTAACCGAAGAAGCTCCCTGTTGTGCGCCGGGCTGCTGCAACTAAAACCATTTCAGATGAAGAAAAAACTCCTGTTTGTTTGTGTAGAGAACAGTAACCGTAGCCAGATGAGTCAGGCTTTTGCTACCATTTATGGAGGAGAAAACATTGAATCCTTCAGTGCCGGCAGCAAGCCCAGTGGTGTTGTAAATCCGAAAGCTATTGCTGCAATGAAAGAACTGGGTTACGACCTTAGTACGCACGACAGTAAATCGCTGGAAGAGGTAAAAGCTTATGCTCCTTTTGATGCGGTGGTTACAATGGGTTGCGGAGATGCTTGTCCATGGATGCCCGCCAAACAATTCATCGACTGGCAGATACCAGATCCCAAACACATGGAACCAGAGGAGTTTAATAAGGTCAGGGACTTCATAGCTGAGAAAGTAAAAACACTTATCGACTCCCTTTAAACAAAGGCATAAGTGGAGTAGTATGGAACACAGATTATCATGATTTTCAAGATTTATCATGACAGATCATGAAAATCATGATAATCCGTGTTCTATTTATACGCTTACATCATTCTTCCTCAACTCGATGGCTTAATTGCTAAGACTAATTTTCTTTTTCCACCTTCCCTTTTCCGAGAATCGCTTCAATAATAGAAGTTACAAATGATACAAGGAGGCTGAAAAATAATGCAGCAACCCAGCCATCTACGGTGAATCCTGGCACCAGCGATGCGGCCCACTTTACAATAATAATGTTGATTACAAACAGAAACAGTCCCAGTGTAAAAATGGTAATCGGTATCGTAAGCAGAATAAGTACAGGCTTAATAAAACTATTTAGTAATCCCATCACGATTGCTACCAATACTGCTGTTAGTGGATCCTGCACATGAATACCCCTGAGGATATATGCTGCCAGTAAAATGGCCAATGTGCTTGCTATGGTTTTTGATATGAAACGTTCCATATAATTAAGATACGTTTCAAATTAGTATTTATTTTTTTTACCACCGCATTTCCAAACATTTTTAACAGCATTTATTACAATGCTGAAATACTATACCACTACCAGTTCATAAAACTGTTCCGGATTAAGATGTTGCTGTGCAAGATTTTGCAACTCTTCACTGCTTACATTTCGAATGGTATCTATGCTGTTATAGAAATATTTTTCATCCAGTCCGTTAAGGATATATGTTTTCCATCTGCTGATGATTTGAAATGGGCCATCCAGATCACCTAATAGTGAACCAATCATGTAGTTACGCACCAGGTTAAGCTCTTCCTGATCGATTGGTTCGTTTCTTAATTTTTCCATTTCATTGTACACTTCTGTAATAGTAGCTTCACACACATCTCTTCCTGCCTCTGTACTAATCATCCATGCACTATGGTGAATATGGTTCTGGAAATAACTATGTATACCATAAGTATAGCCTTTGTCTTCCCGTATATTACTCATCAAACGCGATCCAAAAAAGCCGCCAAAAATATTGTTCAGCACCTGCACCTTCGGGAAATCGGGATGGTGTCTGTTAAAAAATGGCTGCGCAATTCTGATGGCCCCCTGAACACCTTCCGCATCATTAATAATGCGGTATTTTTTTTCATCGGCTGGCTCCAACGCATGTGTTACTGCCGGTAGTTCTTTGCTATTTAATGGCAAACTACCAAATACTTTATTCAGTGTTTCATCGAGCTTATCCGGTAATTTACCTGCGGCGAATATTTTACAGGTACCATGTTTATAAAACTGGTTATAATAAGCTATTAGTTCTTCTCTTTGCAAAGCATCATAATCAACCGTAGATGTATATTTTCCATAAGGATGATGAAACCCAAAAACATATTCGTCGATAAGTCTGTTGGCAACAAAATCACATTTTTTCAGGTTTACCTGTAAGCGTTGTTTTTGGTTTTGTTTACAGATTGCCAGTTCTTCTTCCGGAAAAATACTTTCGGTAATTATTTCTGCTACAACAGGGAGTAACTCGTGCAGGTGTTTAGTTAAACAATGAAGCGTAATTGTGGCGGTTTCATTGTAACAGCTACGGTTAAGGTAAGCCCCATAGAACTCAAAATACTCATTGATGGAAAAAGCATTACGGGAAGCTGTACCATTTTTCAATAAAAAATTGGTAGTGCCCGCAACAATATTCTTCGACTCATACCAGTTACCTGCATAAAACACCCATTCAACCATCACCACATCCTGCGCGCCTGCGTGCACTGCGTATACTGGTGTTTGGTTATCGAGTACATATCGATCACAGGGTTTTAGTGATAAGTTAAAAGATACTGCATCTGTTATAGGTGGAGCAATGGTTCTATTGATCATAGCTGAAATTCACGATTCATGGTTGCCGATAAGCAACCGGTTAATTGATTAATTCGCACGGTAGAACAAAGTATTACTGTTCTCTTCCTTAAAAATCTTTTTACTATACGCCAGAATATCATCTACCGTAATTGCCTGGTATTTCTGGAGTTCGGTATTCATCATTTCGGCATCACCCAATAATTCATATAATGCAAGGCTATTAGCCCTGCTCATAATACTCATATCTTCAAAGGCAATAACGCTTTCTGTTTTGTTTTTTACTTTTTGCAATTCCTGTTCACTGATAGCGGTCGATTGAATATTACTGATTTCAGTATCAACAGCAGCAGCAGCATCTTCAATTTTTACACCTTTCACCAGTTTGCCTTCAATCGCCAATAAACCTGCATCAATACTTCCGAAGTGGTAGCAATCCAGATTAGAGAACAATTGTTTTTCTTTTACAAGCGATTGATACAAACGAGATGAACCACCCCCACCCAATATTTCTGATATTACATCGGCTGCATAATATCCTTTTTCGAGTCTTGCATCTATATGCCATGTTTTAACAAATGCATCCAATGGTACAGCAGCAGAAACATCCAGTATACGTGCAGCAGTTTGTATAGGTTCTTGTGGCAGATTACGTTCGTATTTTTCACCCATTGGTATATCACCAAACCATTTTTCTGCAAGTCGTTTCACCAGTTCAGTGGTAACATGACCCGTAACTACCAATATGGCATTTATTGGTCGGTAATGTTTGAAAAAGAAATGTTTTACATCGTCAATATGTGCCTGTTCAACATGACTCAACTCCTTTCCTATTGTCATCCAGCGATAAGGATGCGTAGTGTAAGCCAGTTCGCGCATTTTGTGCCAAACATCTCCATAGGGTTTATTGAGGTAATGCTCTTTGAATTCTTCACATACAACCTTCCTTTGTACATCCAGGCTTTTTTTACTGAAAGCCAGACTCAACATGCGGTCGCTTTCGAGCCAGAAAGCAGTTTCAATATTTTCAGCAGGTACCTGACAATAATAATTGGTAAGGTCGTTGGTAGTATAGGCATTGTTTTCACCACCTGCTCTTTGCAGTGGTTCGTCATAATCGGGAATATTGATACTTCCACCAAACATCAGGTGTTCAAAAAGGTGGGCGAATCCTGTTTTATTTGGGTTTTCATCCCTTGCGCCTACATCGTACAGTAAGTTAACCACCGCCATCGGGGTAGAATGGTCTTCATGTACCAAAACGCGTAATCCATTATCCAGCACAAACCGGTCATATGTTATCATAGTAGCAATTGAATCTGCGAATTTAGGTGAAAAGCAGGTTTTAGGAAGCTTTGAGACCTTTCCAATTCAGGCTGCAAAAGCACGTATTTCCCAAAAACGCAAATGATTCAGCGGTTTCTGCGGATATCCTTAATGACCATATTCAGGATCATGGGTTTCTGCTCCCGGAAAATGATCACCCGAACTTTACCGATTGAATTCTGGAACAGTGTTTTATAGGTCTGTATGTTTTTGGTATAATTATTTTCCACGGAGAAAATTATATCCCCTGGCTGGAAACCAGCTTTATCGCCCGGTGAGCCTTTGATGATATCGATAACCCTTATCTCTCCATTTATCAGGTAGATACCCAGTCCGGTATAAGAGTAGTCGAAGCTTTCGGGATAATGGTTATTGGGTTTTATATAAATGGACCGATCGGGATAATTCAATATTACATTGAAACGACGCATGATATCGTTACCAATTAATCCGCCCTGTTTCGGATAGGAAGTTACATTGTACTCATCATCGAAAATATGTACGGGAACATTCCTGAATTTATAGGGACCAAGTTTTATCTCTTTTGCTATGGTTATGTCCATCATTTTTTTTCCTCCCAAACCTTCTGCCTGTGTTGGGTAAAATTTTCGTTTTCGCTTAAACACCAAACTATCTTCCACGAACTCTTTAGACAACAAAAAGGTTAAACCTGCGCCTGTATCGAAAATAAACCGGGCATTTATTTCTCTTTCATCCCTTATTGTGGCGGCCTGAAAAGGAAGGGTAGAAAAATCAGGATGGAGCATATAGCCACCTTTAGGATAACGGAAACTGCCCGGGCTATATACTTCTACGACTTGCCGGTCGTAATCAAGATGAACAATAAATCTCCTTAAGAAACTAAATCCGATAATGCCATCTATTTTCAAACCATATACACTGGTTAATAGTTCATAATCATTGATATGAAAATCTAATTTCTCAACATCGAGTCCGGGCAATTTTAATGTATGGTTGTAAGCAAATTCAACCCGTTTAATACCTGCTATACCCCTGATTGTTTTATCGCTTAGTTCTTTTTTTAATCCAAGGTATTCCAGTGTCAGTGAATCTAATGAAATACCACCGCTGCCTGTATCGAAAACAAAATTCAGCGTATCGGGGTGATTGTCTATTTGGGCCTTGATGATAACGATACCGCCGCTTAGCTGTACAAAAGGAAAACGGGTAAGTAGTTTTGCTTCTGGCAATACAAACTCCTCCTGAGCCAAACCCGGGGTGCATACACAGAAGAGCCCCATAAAAAGGATAGCAATCGGTAATCGTTTCATGCAGATTGAAAATAACTCCATTTGGTGATTAGTGCCCGCTTTTTTTAGATAAATCAAGGCTTAAAATGACCAACGGTTTTGTGAATGACAACCGAATCAGGTTTTTTGATGCAGCAGTTATTATTATCGGGGGAATTGGCTGCAGGCTTCAGGCCGCAAGCTGCAGGCCCTTCTTTTATTCTACTAGTAGCAGAAAGCCTAAAACAAGCATGAATCAAAGCTTGTAGCTTGCCGCCTGCAGCCTGCAGCCCAACCCCACGAACAACAATGATGCAACAATAATCAATCTGTTCATCCTACCTTTGCAGTTCAAACGAAATTTCTTCTCCATGCAGCTAGCAGATTTGTACCAACGGGCATTGAATTTTGAGTTTTTGAGTATTGAAGAAGGTATGTTTCTTTTTGAGCAGGCTCCGCTTACTGAATTGATGCATGTTGCCGATGAACTCAGAAAAAAGCAGGTTCCGCACGGAAAAGTAACCTGGCAGATAGATCGAAATGTAAATACTACTAATGTTTGTATAGCGAATTGCAAATTTTGCAATTTCTACCGGATACCAGGCCATGCGGAAGCCTATATCACCGATATGCCTACTTACCGCAAAAAAATTGAGGAAACCCTTAAATATGGTGGCGATCAGTTATTGTTACAAGGAGGGCACCATCCTGAACTTGGACTTGATTTTTACACCAATACTTTCCGCCAGATCAAGCAGGAATACCCGCATTTAAAATTGCATGCACTTGGCCCACCCGAAGTAGCGCATATCTGTAAATTGGAGAAAATGAGTCACCATGAAGTGCTCAAAGCCTTACAGGAAGCCGGGCTCGACTCATTACCAGGTGCTGGTGCAGAAATACTGGTAGACAGGGTAAGAAGACTGATTTCAAAAGGAAAATGTGGGGCAGATGAGTGGTTGGATATAATGCATGAGGCCCATAAATTGAATATAACTACCAGTGCCACTATGATGTTTGGTCATGTGGAAACCCTGGAAGAGCGCTTTATTCACCTAACCCGGATCAGGGAGGTTCAAAGCCGCAAACCTGCTGAAGCAAATGGGTTTCTGGCTTTTATCCCCTGGACTTTCCAGGATGTAGATACCCTTTTAACCCGAATCAGGGGGGTACATAACCTTACCACTACTGATGAATATATCCGGATGATTGCCATCAGCCGCATTATGTTACCCAATGTAAAAAACATACAGGCTAGCTGGCTTACAGTAGGTAAACAAACCGCCCAGATATGCCTGCATGCCGGAGCAAACGACTTTGGTTCTATTATGATTGAAGAAAACGTGGTTAGTGCCGCAGGCGCCCCCCACCGTTTTACCTATAAAACCATGCAGGATGCCATTCGCGAAGCCGGTTTCGAGCCACAATTAAGAGGCCAGCAATACAACTGGCGCGAAATCCCGGAAAGCATTCAGGAGCAGGTGATAGATTATTGAGTGTGAATGGTCAATGGTGAATGGTCAATAGCTTATGGTGAATAGATTATATCACTATTGACAATTCACCATTGACAATTCACCATTGACCATTCACATTTTTAACTTCATTTAACGTAAAATCCTTTCTTTTTACCAAACCAGTATATACCTTTATATTTCCTAAACCTGTTTATGAAAAAAAGATACCTGTTTTTGCCTGTTACAGCTACTGTGATGCTGTTTGCGGCTGGGTATATTACCGAAAGCCACAATAACAAAAAGATCTGTGAAGCCAGCAAAAACTGCCCATTAAAGCAGAAAAAGCAGACTGTAAAGCCACAGGGAAGCAGTCCGGACGAGATTCACTTTGGGGGTTTAAACCGTTTAATCGTCTCAACTTTCCGATAATCATTGATCCTGCGCCAGAAACGCAGGATTTTTTTTCTTTGCACTGTAACAAAAATCTTCCCGGCCCGTATAACTACATACAAGGCAATCATTTGAATTATCGCTGCTGTTTATGACCGAGCAAGAGTATAATAACTGTGTAAACCAATACGCCGATAACGTATACCGCTTCATAGTGAAGAATCTTCGCCATGAAGAAGATGCCCGGGATATTGTACAAACTGCCTTTGAAAAACTCTGGCGCAACCGGGAAATGGTAGAGAACAGCAAATCGAAATCCTACCTGTTTACGGTGGCCTATAACCAGATGATCGACCATATCCGGAAAGTAAAAAGGATACAGTTAAAAGATGAGTTCCAGGAAGACGGCAGATCGGAACAAGCTGGCAGCAATAAGCAAAATGTAAAGAAAATATTGATGGAGGCATTAAACAGACTGAATGAAACACAAAGAAGTCTGGTTATGCTGAAAGACTATGAAGGTTACAGCTACGAAGAAATTGGTAAGATCATGGATTTGAATGAGAGTCAGGTAAAAGTTTATCTTCACCGTGCGCGACTCACCCTTCGTAACTACCTGGTTAGTCCGGAAAATGTTTTATAAATTTTATTGAATAAAAAATGATTCAAATCAACAGACATAACTACGAGGAATTTTTCCTGCTCTATGTAGACAGGGAACTCTCTCCTGCTGCAGTAACGGCTGTTGAACAGTTTATAAAAGACAATCCCGATCTGGCAGATGAGTTAACAGCGTTACAACAGACAACACTTCCATCAGATGATGCACTGGTATTCGATAAAAACAGTTTATTCAGGAAGGCGGAAAATGAAATAAGCATAGATAACAGTACAGAGCAGTTTTTGCTTTATGTAGATGATGAGCTGACACCTGCCGAACGTCAATCAGTTGAAACATTTGTATTACAGCACCCTTCTTTGCAAGAAAGTTTTGTACAGTTAAAACAAACTAAGCTTCCGGCTGAACATATTCCTTTTCCTGATAAACAGCTTTTATATAAAACCGAATCCGACAGAAAGCCAGTTATTTATATGCGCTGGATGAGAATGGTGGCCGCGGCCGCTGTAATTGCTTTCGGATTCTTCCTCTGGGATTTTAGTGGCAGTACTAATATTCAGGCTAATGGTGAAGAAGCTTTGGCCGCAATTCCGAAAAACAACAGTAATACCATTACAACCAATCCATCTGGTGAAGCATCTGGTGAATTAATGAAAAGCCAAATAACTTCAACTGAAATAGCCAGTAAGCAAAATAATGATGTTATTGTGTCAGCGGCTACTTTACCAGTTAACAATGGCATCCAAATTGCACCAAAAGACTTACAGGCAAATAATACAAAATTTGTAGGCACTATTCAACCTGATGTAGACTTGAGAACCAAACCTGAACTGATCATTGAAAAACAAAATACCATTTCATCAGATGATATAGTGAAACCAAGCATCAACACAAAAAACCTGCAGGAAATGGTTGCCAATGCTGCAATTACAGAACGCGAAATGATGAAAATTGCTGCACCAGAATTAGAAGAACCCATGGATAAAGAAGTATTAGCACAGCAGGTGGTTTACAGAGAACTCGATACTGAAACAGATAGTAATAACAAAAGTTTGCTCATTGGTTCAGTTGAAATAAATAAGGATAAACTAAGAGGCTTTTTCCGCAAAGCAGCCAGTATTTTTAAAAGTAAAAAATCGGAAGAGGCCCAAACTTCAGGCTCAAATCCTACCCGATCGTTAAAATAAAAGAGTAAAGCACAATCATATGAAACGTTTAGCAATTGTAACAGCAGCGTTCCTGTTATCAGCACCGCTGTTTGCCCAAACCGACAGTACCGGTAGTAATGAAGACACCGTGAAAGTGGGCAATTTTATTATCATCAAGAAGAACAAAGACAGCAACACCAATTCCAGCACAGATAAAAAAGGAATCTGGAAAGATTGGGACAGAAATTTTGATATCCGTATCGAACGCAGAAGCAGAACCAACAGAAATGTAAGCACCAATTGGTGGATCATGGACCTTGGCTTTACAAATTTCCGTGATCAAACAGACTACAGCTATGCGCAGGCAGGCAGCTATTTCAGAACTTTCCGTCCGGCAGATGGTGCCGTTAACCAGAATAGTTTTAAACTAAATACGGGCAAATCAACCAACGTGAATATCTGGTTCTTCATGCAAAAAGTAAATGTTTTGAAGCATGTTGTAAACCTGAAATATGGACTGGGTTTAGAGATGTACAATTTCCGGTACGATTCACGCCTCAGTTACCGTAAAGATGCCAATCCGTATGTTTACAATGACTCCATTTCATTCTCCAAGAATAAATTATACGCTGGTTACTTAACCGTACCCTTCATGATCAATATCAATACTTCACCGAATAACAGAAGAGGATTTAGTTTCAGCGCTGGTATGAGCGCCGGTTACCTCATCAGTAGCAGAAACAAACAAAAAAGCAGCGAGCGCGGAAAACAAAAATCACCGGGCGACTTTAACCTCGAACCATTTCGTGTAGCAGCTATTGGTGAAGTAGGATTAGGCCCAGTACGCCTCTATGGAAGTTATAGTATCAACAAATTACACAAAGACATCACCAGACTTGAGCAGTTCCCTTATGCGGTTGGTATCAGGTTTAGTAGATGGTGAGTTTGAATCGATAGCTTCTGGCTTCAAGCTTCAAGCTGCAAGCTACAAGCCTTGATGGGTGCTTATTATAGACTTTCTGCTATTAATGGAATAATAGAGGGGAGAAAATTTAAAGGCAGTTCCTTAAAGATATATTTGGTTACCGCAAATGCACTAGCTGTTATTAATAGAACACGGATCTTCATGATTTTCAAGATATATCATGATAAATCCTGAAAATCATGAAGATCTGTGTTCCGTCATACGCGACACCTACAGCTAGCCGTTAAAAAATGATAAGGCATAGAATTAGAGGATATAATCTCCTCCAATTCTATGCCTTATTTCTTTAGAATGATTTCTATACCTCCAACTCAAGCAGCCAGAAGCTAGCAGCTAGTAGCTCAAAGCAACATCTCATTAACATAAAATTCATTAACCAAAACTTTTGTCAATTAACCAGGATACAACACTTCCTGATGCAGCGGAATTCTAGTTTCGGGTTCAAACCAAAAACCTATTTGTATGAAACCCCTTATCTATGCGCCATGCCTCCTCGCTATTTTAATTGGTGGTACATCTTTCAGAAGCACACATCGACTCGTAACATCAAACGCTACTAAAAACACGTATTACATCCTGGTAGTAAAAACAAAGTACCAGATGAAAGTGTACGATTCAACCGGAGAATGTCTTGCAACCTACCCTGTTGTTTTTGGCAACAAAGACATGGGAGATAAAATGATGCAGGGCGACCGTCGTACACCCGAGGGAACATTTAAAATCTGTTATAAAAGAAAGCACGAAAAATGGAGCCGATTTTTATTGATCGATTATCCCAATGCGGAAAGTGTGGCAAAATTTAACCAGCGCAAGGCAGCCGGCATCATTCCCGCCAACGCTCAAATTGGCGGAAGTATTGGCATACATGGAACTTGGCCCAATGAAGATTTCGCAGTAGATGGCTTACAGAATTGGACAGAAGGTTGCATCAGCACCAAAAACATATACGTAGAAGAAATTTTCGATGTACTGCCTGTCGGTACGAGAATAGAAATCAGAAGGTGAGTCCATAGGCTACAAACCATTGCTGTACAAGGAAATGTGGCTGCATGCTTCAAGCTGCAGGCAACAAGCTTTGATGTGCAGTTATTTTAGACTATCAGCTAATAATGGAAAAAGTGAAAGGCCTGCAGATTAGTTTATGTAACATCCGTTGGTTAAATAAATACCTGCTGGCAATTAATGCACTATCTGTTTTTAGTAGAACACGGATAATAAAGATCTAACATGATAAATCATGAGAATCATGAGAATCTGTGGTCCATCATACCCATTTCATGAAGCTCCTGACTAAAGTACCCCGGACAGCAATGGGTGAAATTAGCGATGGTTTGCTTAACTTAAGCAACCAAAACAACGCTTATGCATCCAAACAGATTGGCTATTGTAGCCTGCTTATGCTTTTGTTTATTCAATAATATCAAGGCGCAGACAGGAAAATTCTCTGATGATTTTTCATCAAACAAAGGATGGAAATTCAGCAATGAACAAGATGCCGATTCTGCAGAAATGATTTTTACAGAAGGTAGTCTGATCGTAAAAAATAAATACAAGCAAAACAGACGGGTAATTATTGAATACACCCCAACAGGATCATCAGTAGATTTTCGCAATGATGATGAATGGGACTGCACCGTAAAACTCAGGCATATTGCTGGTCCGAATAATATGGAATATGGTGTTTGTCTTGGAGGAGTGCAAGGAAAAAAAATGGAAGATGGTCTCAATATTGGCGTAAGCGGAAATGGTTATTATAAATTGAGTTCATGGAGCAATAAAAGGATGCAGGAAATAAAACCCTGGACCAGGTACTCCCTTATGAAAACCAATGAAGGCGAGGTAAACGAATTGAATATTATTTGCAGGCCTTACAGTAATTTATACCTGCGTATTAACAACGGATGGGCATTCCTTGGTAAAAAAGGGTACCAGGGACAAAATTCCTTTTTTATTTATGTAGACGGCGGACAAACCATTGCAATTGATGATCTTACGGTATTCAGTTTTAAAAGCCTCTCAAATAAACTACAAAAGCATAATATTGAAGATTTCATAAACGTTTGCCAGCAGGCAGTAAATAATTTCGCCTTCGCAAAAGGGTTTGAGTCGCAGGGAAACTTTAAAACCTGGTTGGCCCCTATTACCATCAGTAACCGGGAATACCTGATTCAGTCGAAAAAAGGAGGCATTTTTCCCGAGAACGTAAAAGACACCAGCAGCAAGAGATATATCTATACCATACCACAGTATTATTCAGATAACCAGTTAAACTTTCTGGAAGATGAAAAAAAGAAGCTGACGGGAATTATTGAAAATGGTATGGATAAATTTGAAAAAAAGGAGCTGTCGGCTCAGGGTAAAAAAACCACCTGGTATTTTTATAAGGGTGAAAAACTACCCGATCATACCATTGCATGGATTGAAGAATACAAAGAAGGCGAGAAAAACTACCTGGTGGTAAATGTTATAAATGCACCAGATATTGCTGTTTTTTGAGAAAATTAGGTTATTTATTTAGAAAATAACTCATTACAGAGGTCCATTTTCCCCTTTCTCGCTTAAAAAGGCTTTCGTGTCCGCTTTGCAGGTATTTGATCATAACCTTATCATGACTGGCAATATTGCCGAAAATGGTGTTGGTTTCATCTTCGGTTACCCGCTTATCTCCTGCCCCCCATTGTAACAACACCGGACAATTTACTTTAAGGGCATAATTAGCAGGTTTATGGTTAAAGGCCCAGGAGCCGAGTTCTATTCCACCCCAAAAAGTTAAAAGGGTACTTAATGGCTCAGCAGGCAAACCCATGGTTTTCATACGGCCCTGTACCGCACTATGTAAAGAGCCAAAAGGCATTTCAAGGATAAGCTTATCTGGTTTAATCCCAAATTCATCAATTGCTTTTAAAGCAGTTGCTGCTCCCATGGAAATACCCCAGATAATGATATTTTTCTCTCCTTTAGATTTTATATAATCGTAGACCGCTTTAACATCTTTCGATTCATAAATACCGATTGAAGTAGTATTACCCTCACTATTTCCATGCGCCCTGAAATCGGTTAGCATTACCTGGTAACCCATTTCATATAATTTTCTGGCCTCCACTATGATACCGCTTTTACTGCCTGCATGCCCATGAAACATCAGAATGGTGCCTTTTGCTGAATCTTTCGGAGCAAACCAGCTTTCGAGCCGAACACTATCAATTGTTTTAAGTAATACAGTATCATGTGGAATGCCAAGCGTGTCAACCACTTTACTTTTAGGATAACGTATACCAAATACGATGGCCTTAAGTTTTTCGCCCCCACTCATCTGTTCCGGTTTTTTTACCGGCGATGCATCAGTATAAAAATGGGTAAACTTATATGCATGAAATGCGGCAATCAGATTAATGAGTAATAATAATACCAATAAGGTATAACCAACTCTTTTGAGCCATTTAGTTAGCATAACCACTATTTATATTATCAGTTGATCAGAGCTGATCCGAAATAAGATACTAAGGCCTTGGGAACACGGATACCTTCAACTGACTGATGATTTTCCAATAAACAAGCCACTATTCTTGGTAAAGCCAGTGAGCTTCCATTAAGGGAATGGGCCAGTTGCATTTTTCCACTGGCATCTTTATACCGGCATTTTAAACGGTTAGTCTGATAGTTTTCGAAATTACTTACGCTACTTACTTCTAACCAACGTTCCTGTGCAGCACTAAAAACTTCGAAATCATAAGTAATTGCACTTGCAAAACCCATATCTCCACCGCATAATCTTAAAATACGATAAGGCAATTCTAATGTTTGTAATAACTTTTCAACATGTAGTACCATTTCTTCAAGAGCAGCATGACTCTTTTCTGGTTCTACAAGCTGGATTATTTCAACTTTCTCAAATTGATGTAAACGATTCAACCCTCTCACATCTTTTCCATAACTACCCGCTTCTCTTCTAAAGCAGGGAGAATAGGCCGTCATTTTCACGGGAAAATCTTCTTCCTTTAAAATAACATCGCGGTAAACATTGGTAACCGGAACTTCTGCGGTAGGAATCATATAAAAATCGTCTTCCGGCATATAATACATCTGTCCTTCTTTATCAGGCAATTGACCCGTACCCATTGCTGAGGCCGCATTTACCATAAATGGAGGCAGGTATTCTGTATAACCTGCTGCAGTATTATAATCGAGGAAATACTGTATTAAGGCACGTTGCAATTTTGCACCCTTACCTATATATACGGGGAAGCCACTGCCAGTAATTTTATTACCCAGTTCAAAATCGATCAGGTTATATTTTTTGGTAAGGTCCCAGTGAGGTTGTGCCCCTTCAAACAAAGCAGGTTTTTCACCACCTTCCCTTACAACGATATTTTCTTCCGGACTGCGTCCTTCAGGAACTTCAGCCGTAGGCAAGTTGGGTAATTGAAGGAGTGTATCGAGCAGGGTTTGCTCAATAGTAGCCATTTGTGATTTTATGGGTTCCAGATTGGTTTTCAACCCGGCCACTTCTGCTTTGAGCGCTTCGGCTGCATCTTTATTTCCCTGGGCCATCAGTTTCCCGATTTCTTTGGAAGCAGCATTAATCTTAGCCTGTGTATTATCGAAATCGAGTTGTAATTTCTTGCGCTCATCATCTAACCCAATAATGGTATCTACCAATTCAGGTTGCTTAAAATGCTTTACTGCCAGTCTTTTTTTAACTTCTTCCGGGTTCGCCTTCAGAACACTCACTTGTAACATAGAGATCTATTTGCAGCAAAGATAAAGGCTAAAGGCTGATGAAGAAAGGCTTTGAGCCTATACCTTTGCAGCATGCAATATATAAGTGATGATCTCCAACAACGTTGGTGGGCTTTAGAGGCAGAACTGGTAGATCGTTTTGGTAAAAAACCTGATCTGGAAGCAGTTTTATTTTTAATTGGCATGCAGGAAACCGGTTTTATCCGTGAAAAAATCACTAAGGAGCAGAAACAGGATCTTATGCATGTAGCAGTATGCACTGTTTTGGCACAAAGTGGTTATTATATATTAGAAGGAAACGATGCCGATGGATGGCCCCATTTTAAACAGGTAAAGGAATTACCTCCGATGCCATTACCGGAACAGGAGAATTTTATTAAGGACCATGTTTTGTTGTATTTCCAGTCTATGGATCATAAACCATAGACCATAGACCATAGTCCATGGACAATAGACCATTGACAATAGAACATGGAACATAGGCAATAAACCATGGACCATGGACTATGGACCATGGTCTAAATCAGGAATAAATTTTCCATGTTCGGGAATTAATCAATATTTGCATCAGCAAAATCCATGGTTCATACATTCAGCATCATGGACTCAACACTTTAAAAAAAACGTATATGAACTTTCCAGCCGAATTACGCTACACCAAAGACCACGAATGGATTAAACTTGATGGCAATACTGCTACTATTGGTATCACCGATTTTGCTCAGCATGAGCTGGGAGATATCGTTTATGTAGATATCAGTACAACCGGCAAAAGTTTGGCCGCAGAAGAGGTTTTTGGAACAGTAGAAGCCGTAAAAACAGTAAGTGACCTGTTTTTACCTGTAGCAGGTACCATTCTTGAGGTAAATAGTCTGCTCGAAAAACAGCCCGAACTGGTAAATACTGATCCGTATGGAGATGGCTGGATGGTAAAAATGACTGTTAACAACGTGGCCGATGTAGAAGCACTGATGAACAGTGAAGCTTATGCTTCCCTCGTAGGATAAGTTTTTTTAAAACCATCCGAACTATTTCCCCGTATATGGGTTTACCAACCTTATACAAAACACATTAACCGCTTTTGGAAGTATCCAAAAAATACAGTGAATCTGAACTTATACACCTGCTGCAACAACGTGGGCAGCAGGTATATAATTATCTGTATGATAATTATTCGGGGGCTCTTTTATCCATTATCTATAATATTGTTAAGGATCAGGAACTGTCGAACGATGTTTTACAGGATGTATTTGTAAAAATCTGGCGACAAATTGATACTTATGATAGTACCAAAGGCAGGTTATTTACCTGGATGCTGAATATTGCACGGAATACGGCCATTGATACTGTACGAAGTAAGGGCTTTCAAAATAGCCAGAAAAACCGTGAATTAACTGAAAGCGTATATGTTTCAGTAGGTACATCTGAAATACAAACCGACCAGATTGGATTGAAAAAACTGGTTTACCAGTTAAAGGAAGATCATCGTGTGCTGATAGACCTGTCTTACTTTCAGGGATTTACCCAGGATGAAATTTCAAAAATGATGAATATTCCGCTGGGCACTGTAAAAACCAGGCTTAGAACGGCATTAATTCAGCTTAGAACTATTATGCAACCCAATAAATGAATATACAGGCTTACATAGAAAGTGGCATAATCGAAAGTTATGTGTTGGGCATGGCCGATGATCAGGAGCGTGCAGAACTGGAGCTGTTGAAACAACAGTATCCGGAAATTGCTGCTGCCATTGAAACATTTGAGCTATCGCTTGAACAACAGGCCCTTTCTAATGCTATACAGCCTGATCCTGCAGTTAAACAAGCCCTGTTCGCCAAACTTGAAAATGAATTCGAGAGTAACGATGAGGCAAAAATTGTTACGATGCAGGTTGCTAATACTGGCTGGTTGCGTTATACAGCCGTAGCTGCAATTATTTTGTTGGTTATAAGTGCCGCCAGCAATGTATATTTCTATAAACAGTTCCGCCAGGCATCCACACAATACCAGGCATTACTGATTGAACAATCCAGCCTGATTGCCAAAAATGATGCTTTACAAGCCAAAGGCCTTGACTTGTACAATGGCATACAAATTATGAGCGACCCTGCTTTTACCAAGGTTTCTATGCCAGGCATTAAATCGGAAGAAAACAAACTGGCTACAGTTTTCTGGGATAAGAAAAATAATGATGTATATCTATTGGCCAACCGTTTACCTCAGGTAACTGAAACCACACAATACCAGCTTTGGGCAATTGTAGATGGCAAACCTGTTGATGCAGGACTAATAGACGCCTGCACCGGCTTGTGTAAAATGAAAAACATCAGCAATGCCTCCGCCTTTGCCATTACTTTAGAAAAAAGAGGCGGCAGTCCTACCCCAAATCTCCAGCAATTACAGGTTATTGGAAATGTTAATGGTTAAATCTGGCAACAGATTAACCTTCTCACAACAAATAAGATCATACAGAAAGGTATTTTTGTAACTGCACTTATTCACCTAATACTTTTCATTTTGAAATTATTGCATTTTATTCCGGCTTTTATTTTCCTGATCATAACCATTATTTTATTATGTCTACCCGGAAGCAATGGACTTATGGGAAGTTGGTGGTTCAGAAATATACCTCAGTTCGATAAGCTGGTTCATATTGGCATGTTTGGTATACTCTGTTTTTTATTTCACCTTCCCGCGTGGAAAAGTACACTTCAAAATAGCGGCAGACAAAAATGGTTCTGGACCGTAAGTGTACTATCTGTTGCTTATGGAACCGGGATGGAATTTGTACAACGCGAATTAATTGTAAATCGCTCTTTTGAAGAAGCAGATATTTTAGCGGATACCGTTGGGGCACTAGGTGCACTGGCACTTTCTCAAACTATTTTCCTACGTAAAAAATTAGATTAAAAGTTCTCATCCGATCAGGCAGGTACTAAAAAAGATTGTCCCCCGTAGAAACGGGGGACGCAACCAAAACTAACTGCTTATGAGAAAATTGACTACTTGCTTATATTTATTACTTACGCAAATTCAGTGCCAAAAGATGAAGCCGATTTGTTAATGATTTCAAAACAAATACTGCGCTTATTTATTTACAGATACCTGTTCTTTAGCTACTGTTGCCTAATGCAAAGTTCTATATTAAAGACAGAAATAAATGTCAATGGTTTAACAATGATTTGTTAAAGGATTAATGACAGGATACCGTATTTGCACTACGGTCGGAGGTATAGGGGCTGAGATAGGGGATATTCAAATTCAAGCCTCTGATTATCAATAAAATGGCTGTAAATCCAATTACATAGGGTACTAATTTGCGCATTGTTTTGCGACTTTGCCAGCTTAATTGTACACCCCAGAATGCCAGAGAGAACAACGCTGGCAGTGTTCCCAAACCAAAAACCAGCATAAATAAAGATGCATTTAAAATTGATCCTGTTGCAATAGCACCTCCTATGGCTATATAAACCATTCCGCATGGTAATAACCCATTCGCCGCTCCCATTAGCCACATACCACTAAAGCCATGCTGGTGCATAGACCAGCCAATAAGTTTGCGGATTTTTTGCTGAAAGGGTGCCCAGGCTTTTGTTTGTTTGATGAAAACCCTGCTCAACAGAAATAAGAGTATAGCACCTCCGGCAATAATAGAAAATGTCTGCTGCCATCCGGCTACACCAATCCGGTACCCAATGATACCCGCCAATCCACCCAAAATGGTATAGGTGCTGATTCTTCCCAACTGATAAATTAATATACCGGCTATTTTTTTGGGTGCGGGTAAGTGTTGAACAGGTACACTTAAAACGAGTGGCCCGCACATACCAATACAATGCAGGCTACTGGCCAATCCTAATAATAATGCTGATATCAGTATGGCTATTGTCATTTGCCAGACAATTCAATTTCTTTTTCGAGATAGTATTTTTTGCCTGCTGCTTCCCAGCTTAATTTGAGCAGGTATTTATTAGCTGTAAGTTTTTTACGCTCCAGTAGCTGTCTTCCATCTTCATCAATGGTTAAAGGAAACCGAAGGTCTTTTACTGCGTCTGTTTTACAGTATAACCATGCTTCTCCTTTTATTTGTTGCGCTTTCATTTCCGGGGGGAACTGAAGAACAAGCCACTGTTCATCTTCATGAATAGTAACTGCACCAATGGTTGCCGCATTTGTACGTCCGTCTATTTTATCCTGGTAACGCAATTCATCCTGGTAATACTCTTTACTCACTAATTCAAATCTTGTATTCATGGCTTTGTAAACCATCGTACCCATCAATGCTGCAAACCCTACAAAAACCAGTATTAATTTATTTCCCCAATTCATATAAACTCATTTAAAGATTATTCATTTATAAGGCTGGCCCAAGAAAATTCGTGGTAGTGCTTGCCAGCTTTTCTTCACCCTGATACAAGGCAAGTTTCAATATGGTTTTACGTTGCTTAACGGCCGATTTTGGTAAAACAATAAAGAATGTACCTGCTGCCTGACCTTCTTTTTTAATAGTGATCAATGACTTTCCTGCCATTTGAATTTTACCTTCCTGATCTACCAATTCAATTTTCAGGTCTATATCTTTGGTTGTTTTATTAATCAGTTTAATGTTATAAAGGTTTGATAAGCTATCTGTACCTCTTTCCTGGTATAACATTCCTGCTGTTCGTATAACGGTTACATCCACATCTTTTCGGGTAATCAATATCACAGAAAGAATCGATAACAGCAGGAAACATAAGCCTGTATACAGTTTCATTCGAACCGTATACCTGAGTGGTTCTCCTTTCGCAATACTGTTCTCAGATGCATATCGGATTAACCCTTTAGGTTTATGGATGCTTTCCATCACATGATCACAGGCATCAATACAGGCAGTACATCCTACACATTCCATTTGAACGCCGTTTCTGATATCTATACCTGTTGGACAAACCTTTACGCAGAGGTGGCAATCGATACAATCTCCAAAATCGCTGGTAGCTTGTTTTTTAAAATTTCCCCTTGGCTCTCCTCTTTTATAATCGTAGGCAACAATCATAGAGTTTTTGTCGAGCAAAACGCTTTGTAAGCGTCCATAGGGACAAACAACCGTACAGGCCTGTTCCCTGAAAAAAGCATACACGCCATAAAACACCCCACTGAATACAAGGATAGATGCAAACCCAACTACGTGTTCTGTTACGGGTTCTGTAATAATTTTCTCCAGTTCTTTAATGCCAATGATATAAGCCAGAAAGAAATTAGCTATGATGAAAGATAGCAAGTAAAAAAGCAGGTGTTTTAATGCAACTTTTCCGATTTTCTTGCCTGTCCAGGGTGCAGCTTTTAATTGTTTTTGAGCAGGAGCATTACCCAAAACCAGGTACTCTACTTTCCTGAACATCATTTCCATGAAATTGGTTTGTGGACAGGCCCAGCCACAAAATAACCTTCCAAATGCTGCTGTAAAAAGTATGATGAAGAAAACAAAAGTGACCATGGTTAGGCCAAAGATGAAAAAATCCTGTGGCCAGAAGATCTTACCAAAGAGGATAAACTTTGCTTCGGGAATATTAAACTGGAATAAAGGACGCCCATTGATTTCTACAAAGGGTAATCCAAAAAAAATGAGGAAGTAAAACACACTAAGTACCGTACGTAAATTATAAAATCTGCCTTTAGGTTTGTAGGCATAGATCCATTTACGTTTTCCTGATTCATCCACTGTTGCTATCCTGTCACGGAAAGCATCTGTTTCTATTACATTACTGTGTTTTACTTCACTCATGGCGTTAATTCAATCCTGCTTTTAGAACAGGAGTTGCGGGTTGTGCGGAATCAGCTACTGCTGCTTCCTGGTATAACTCACCCTGCGGTTCTTTAGGCGTTGCGGGTTTGGTACCTTTAATTGATTTAATATAACTGGCTATCTGTGCTATCTGTGCGGGGGAATAATCATCTTTCCAGCTTTTCATTCCCTTCTCCGGCCATCCGTATTTGATTGATTTGAAAACAGCAGAAATACTTCCTCCATGTAACCAATAATCATCTACCAGGTTTGGACCAACAGTACCTCCACCATCTGCTGAATGACAAGCAGCGCAGGCAGTTACAAATATTTTTTTACCGGCTTCCAGTGCGGAGGCATCGCTCAGGTAAGTAACTGTATTCTCATTTACATTATTCGCCGCATTTTTGAGGTAGGCTTCTTTTTCAATTTCAGCCTTTTGCATAACGGCTGCCAGTTCTTCCAGGCTTGATGGTGCTGTATGGGTTACATGATAACGCCATAGGTAAACACAGGCAAAAAGAATACAGATATAGAAACCATATAACCACCATGGTGGTAAACGGTTATCAAGTTCACGGATACCATCGTAATCGTGACCAAGGTCTATATTAGCATCTTCATGTACCGGTCTGAAACGATTGGCTTTGTTCCACCACGCGGCAAAAGCCGATTCTTTTCTTTCTTCTGCAACAGCTGCTGTTTTTTCCACTTCCTTGGCCAATAAGCTCTTCAGGTGATACAGGAGCCATAACAGCACCAGTAATTCTACGCCTACCACTGATACTAATGCATAAAAAGCAGTAGGTGATAATCCGCTGATAGATTGGCTTGCAGCCGCCGCTACAGGTTCATCAGCGGCAAAAGCTACAGAACTGAATAATAATAGACCGATGAGTGAAAGCACTTTTGTCTGCGCTCCTGCTTTGCGCTTTTCCCTGTATGCTTTCATGCGCATCTCTGCAGCACCCAGCACCACATGTGCCAATAAGGCGATAGCAAGCAGCAGCACTGCGATGATTACTACCAATACTTGTGCCAGCGGATTAGCCATAGCAGATGGTTTTGGCGGACCTTCGGCCCACACGCTTGCAGGAACCAGGGTGCAGAAAAGTACCATTGTTCCTAAGCCAAAGAATTTGATCCGTTGAAAATTACGCTTTTGCATTGCGGTTTATTTATAGGTCAGTAGGTTAGTTGTCTAAGGGTAATTGACTGATCTCTTCTATCATTTTTTTATCTGCCTTCCATGCCCATAAAGTCATGAGCAGAAAAAAAGTAAAGAAGATGGAGAATGAACTCAGCGCATAGATATCTACACCGATGATTTTTTCCAGATAGTTAATGAATTTCATGATAGTAGGTTTTACTTTTTAGCTGCAAGTGTTTGTTCGCCTTTAATATCAACTCCGATTCTTTGCAGATACGCAATCAGTGCAACTATCTCTTTATTGGCTCCTGTTTCAATTTTATCGGCTTTCAGGTTTTTACTGATTTTTTCTGCTTGTGCCATCAGTTCTTTATTCGCAATCTGATCGTATCCTTTTTCATAAGGAACACCCAATGTTTGCATTGCCCTTATTCGGGCTCCTGTTGTTGCAGTGTCAATTGCATCATCAAGCAACCATGGATAAGATGGCATAATAGAACCCGGACTCATACTTTGCGGTTCCAGCATGTGGTTATAATGCCAGCTATCCGGATATTTTCCACCGATACGCGCTAAATCGGGTCCGGTGCGTTTACTTCCCCACTGGAATGGGTGATCGTATACAAATTCACCTGCTTTACTATATTCACCGTAACGGGCTACTTCATCGCGGAATGGGCGAATCATTTGTGAATGACAGGTATAACATCCTTCGCGAACATATATATCACGTCCGTGTAATTCAAGTGGTGTATATGGTTTAACAGCAGCAATGGTTGGAACATTGCTCTTGATAAGGAACGTTGGTACTATTTCAAGTATACCACCAATAGCCACAGCAATTAAACTGAATACCAGCATTTGAATGGGTCTTGCTTCAATCCAGCGGTGCCAGTATTGTTTGCCATGCGGAACAATTTTTGCCGGTAATGGTGGTGCTTCTGCTGCTTCATTTGCAACCAGTTTACCCGCTTTCACAGTTTTAACGAGGTTATATACCATGATGAATACACCTATGAGGTATAATAATCCTCCGATACTTCTGGCTACATACAACGGAATGATATGTGTTACTGTTTCCAGGAACTGAAACTTAAGTGTTCCATCCTCAGTAAACTGTTTCCACATCATGGCTTGTGTAAATCCGGCCCAGTACATTGGTATTGCATACAATACAATACCAATTGTACCTATCCAGAAATGCGTACTGGCCAGTTTTGTTGAATGCAAGGGGGTATTGAAAATTTTGGGTATAATCCAATACAGTATACCGAATGTGAGGAAGCCATTCCAACCAAGTGCACCAACGTGTACGTGAGCAATGGTCCAGTCTGTAAAGTGTGAGATAGCATTTACATTTTTCAGACTCAGCATTGGTCCTTCAAATGTGGCCATACCATAACAGGTAATGGCTACCACCATAAATTTAAGAATAGGATCTTCTCTTACTTTATCCCATGCACCCCTCAGTGTAAATAAACCATTTAACATACCACCCCATGATGGTGCAATCAGCATCACACTAAATACCACTCCCAAACTCTGGGCCCAATCGGGCAAAGCTGTATATAAGAGGTGGTGCGGGCCTGCCCAGATATAAATAAAAATCAATGCCCAGAAGTGAATAATGGAAAGACGGTAGCTGTATACAGGTCTGTTTGCTGCTTTAGGCAGAAAATAATACATAATACCCAGGTAAGGAGTGGTAAGGAAGAACGCAACAGCATTGTGTCCATACCACCATTGTACCAATGCATCCTGCACACCTGCATACCAGCTATAACTCTTTAAAAAAGTAACAGGTATCTCAAACGAGTTTACTATATGCAGCATAGCCACAGTAACCCAGGTAGCTATATAAAACCAGATGGCTACATACAAATGACTTTCACGACGTTTTAAAATGGTACCGAACATATTGATACCAAACACAACCCAGATTAAGGTAATGGCAATATCGATCGGCCATTCAAGCTCTGCATATTCTTTACCGGTAGTATACCCTGCCAGTAATGTCAAAGCCGCAGCTACAATAATCAGTTGCCAGCCCCAGAAATGTATTTTGCTGAGTGTATCACTAAACATGCGGGCCTTACACAGACGCTGTAATGAATAATACACACCCATAAAAATACCGTTACCGACAAAAGCAAAAATCACTGCATTGGTATGCAATGGCCTTACCCTTCCAAAAGTGGTGATGGGCAGATTAAAATTTGCGGCAGGCAAATAAATTTGTACCGCTGCAAGCAACCCAACCAACATACCTACCACACCCCATAGTATGGTAGCGTATGCAAAATGCTTTACCGTTTTGTTGTCGTAAAAAAATTGTTCTGATTGCATGAATGGTTGTTTTTTATAGTAGATGGGTTAGTAACTATTTTTTATCGGGATGTTGATCGAATAGCATTCTTACAGATGGAGATTCTTCATCATCATACTGGCCCGATTTTACGCTCCATATAAATGCACCAAGGAATAACCCTGCTACACTGATACTTGCAATTAATAGGAGTATGATAACACTCATAGCTGCTGAAATATTTCTGTAAAATTATTTTTCCCCCTCCCGGTAGCCTATGATATTACTCAAGAGCGGATATGATTTTAGTCATGTTTTTGTCACGCCAGTTTCAAACGCTTTGAAGCCAGGTTACTCAAACCAAATGTGATCAAGAGGATACTAATACTGCTACAAGGCATTAAAATAGCAGCAATCATGGGAGACAAAGTACCCTGTACGGCAAAAAACAATCCCACTATATTGTATAATATAGATATTACAAATGCAGACATAACAATCACCCTGTTAAACCTGCACATGTTGATTAATTGAAACAGTTTCGGTAAACTGCCAGCTTCAATAATCGCATCACTGGCGGGGGTAAAGTTGTTGCTGTTATCAGTAATAGCCACACCTACATCGGCTTGTTTCAAAGCACCTGAATCATTCAGACCATCTCCTATCATCAACACATGTTTACCATCCTGCTGCATGCTCTTCAATACTTCAAGCTTGTCTTCCGGCTGCTGGTTAAAATACAGTTCAGACCGTTGCCCTAATAACTTACGCAGATAAGGCAATTCACCATCATTATCTCCACTCACCACTGCTATATGAAATTTTGATTGAAGTTGTCTCAACAACATGGGCACAGACTGTCGATAGTGGTTCCTGAACCTGAAACGCCCCAGTAACTTACCTTCTACAGATAAATACACAACAGAGCTTTCATCATTTTGCGTTTTACCAGTAATAAAAAGTGCTGAGCCAAGCGCTACCAGATCGCCATCAACCATTCCTTCAATGCCCTTTCCAGGAAACTCTTCAAATGCGAGGAATGGTTCTTTAAGTGGTTTGCCTGCCCAGGCGGCAATGCCTTTACTTAGCGGGTGGGTAGACTGCGCAGCCAGGGTGGCTACTTTTTTGCGTATTGTTGCATCGATTGGCTTACCGTCATACACAACTTCCATTTCTGTACCGGCAGTAAGGGTGCCGGTTTTATCAAATACAATAGTATCGATTGATGCCAGTTTCTCGATTACAGTAGCATGTCTTAAATAAAAATGATTACGTGAAAGTATCCGCAGGATATTTCCATTGGTAAAAGTATTGCTTAACAAAAGGGCACATGGACAAGCAATAATTAAAACTGCTGTTACAGCATTCCAGCTTCTGCTGGCATCTTGCCAAAACCAATATATACCTGCCGCTAATGCTACGCCAAATACTACCCAGGTAAACCAACGGCTCAGTTCATGAACAAATGAATTTTCATTGTTCGCTTCTGTTTTGAACACATCTTTGTTCCATAAACGGGTCAGGTAACTTTGCGCCACTTCTTTTATCACCAGCACTTCTATATTACCACCCACCTGTTTACCTCCTGCATATACAATTTCTCCCATTTCTTTGGATACAGGCAGTGTTTCACCCGTTACAAAACTATAATCAATCAAGGCCCTTCCCCGGGTAATAATGCCATCTGCGGGTATCAATTCCTGGTGGTGAATGAGTAAAGTATCATTCAATTTAATATCCGGAAGTGTAACTGTTACTGATTCTTCGTCTTTAATCCTGGTAACTGCCACCGGAAAATAAGAAGTGTAGTCGCGATCGAAATTGAGTTGACGATGTGTTCTGTCTTGCAATACCCTGCCGGCAAGCATGAAGAAAACGATACCGGTCATTGAATCAAAATAACCACTTCCGGTGCCTGTAATTACTTCGTATAAACTGCGGGCAAATGTTACCCAGATAGCCAAAACAATTGGGGCATCTATATTAAGAAATTTCTGTTTGAGTGCATTCCAGGCACTGGTATAAAATTCACCTGCACTATAAAAGAAAACCGGCAAGCTTAGTATAAGATTAAGGTAACGGAAGAAAATCAGTAACTGCCCTTCTTTTTCATCAATACCAAGGTATTCAGGAAAACTCATGAGCATGATGTTGGCAAAGCAAAATCCGGCCACGCCTAACCGGAATATTTTTTTTCTGTCGGTTACCGGTTTCTTTTTTCCAAGATCGTTATAGCTGATATAGGGCTCATAGCCGATGCCCGTAAGCAGTTCGGCTAATTGTCTTAAACTGATGAGGTTATGGTTGAAAACAATATCAGCTTCTTTTCTTTCAAAATTTACTTTGCAACTAACCACTCCCTTATTCAATCTGTATAATTGCTCAAGCAGCCATAAGCAACTGCTGCAATGCATTTGCGGCAGATAGAAATTTACATGGGTTTGATTAGTATCTCTGTAACTAATCAGCGACTGTTGAATCGCTACATCTTCCAGGAATGCAAATTTGTCGGCACGAACAATGATTTTTTGCGACTGACCCGGGTTTTTATTCAGGTCGTAATAGGTGCACATTTCATGTTCGTTCAATATCTCATAAACCATTTTACAGCCCTCACAACAAAAGTGTTTGTCGTGCGCCTGTATATCTGTGTCTTTGCAGGTTTCACCACAATGGTAACAGAGGGTTTCTGTATGAATATGACTTCCTTTATGCATGATCCGTTGTTGTGCGTTGATTGGTTAGTCTTGGATATAAACTGCTTTGCTCAAAATGAATCCAGCGTAATACATCAGTTTCCATCTGAAACATTTCATTCACACAAGATTTTAAGCTTTGTGACCAACTGGGGTGTGTGATATAATGATGCATCAGTTGACGCATTTTTTGCAGTAATTCAATCAGCAATTCATGTGTATGCAGCATTGTTTCAACCACTTTAGGTTGAATAGTAATTTTGTCTTTACTAATTTGTTGCTGAATAAAAGGAAAAATGATCCCTGTTTCCTTTTTGAATGTGTGGGTTAATTCGTCTTCAATTTTTTGAAAAACGAGTTGCACTATTTCTGAAACAGGTGCTGGCAACTCATCGATAGATGCATGTTTTTCGAGGTAGCTACGTATGTTGGCACAGGATGCCAGAATAGGGGCATGGTAAGTAGCTGGGATAATTTGACAAATTTCTCCCAATGTTTCCTTCCCCTGAGATAACTGGCTACCGGCCTGCAACAACATGATGAATTTATTTGTTGCAAGGTAGTTGTGCCGCAAAAGCTCAACTATGATACTACTCAAGCCAAAACATGATTTTTATCATGTTTAGTCTTGCAGGTTCGCCGTCTCAACCAATAATTGGTGTTTGAGGATTTTTATTTTCTTGCCATCCAGTTCAACCATACCATCTTTCTTAAAATCAGACAGCAGGCGAATGGTAGATTCTGTAGCGGTGCCGACTAAATTGGCTATTTCTTCGCGAGACAAGCGCACATTGAGTGTTGTGCCATCTGCTTCAAAGCCATAGGTTTCTTTGATAAATAAAAGTGTTTCGGCTAATCTTTCCCGGATGGGTTTTTGAGCGAGGTGAGTAAGTTTAACTTCTGTTTTATGTAATTCGTCACTCAATAATTTCATCATCTCAAAAGCAAGACCTGTGTCGTTTTTGAGTGCGGTTACAAATATTTCTTTAGGAATAAAACACACTTTGGTATCTTCCAGTGCCACCGCAGAAGCGCCATATCTGTCGCCACTGAGCAAAGCCCTGTACCCGAGCACATCACCGGAGTTCAGTAAGCGCACAATCTGCTCCTTACCATTATCGCCCTGGTGTGAAAGCTTAATTTTGCCATCGTTGATGCAATAAACCCCGAAAGGATAAGACCCTTCATGAAATAATACCTGCCCTTTTTTATAAGTATTACAGATTTTCTGCTCATTAATGGTTGTTACATACTCCTCCCTGGCCTTACAAAAGATAGACTTAAACCGCTGAGCGCAGGTTTGACAAGTGGAAGAATCGTGGTCGGTATGCATCATGGTTATTAAGGTACAAAAATATAACTTATTGACTATTGATAATATTAAAAAAAATTGAAATTACCAGTTCAAAAGCAGCTTTTGAAACGCTGATGAGTCGCCATTAAACACGTTACAGTCTATTTTCGACCTTATTCCATTGATGGTACCTTGTTCACTATGTTGCCAAAAATGCCAGGAACGATTAATACGTGGTTTTTCCGGCTGAAAATAATGTGCCACCCAAAGAGGATATTCATTAAACTCTTTACCAAGGTAACGTTCATAAAAGTCGGCATAAGTGTAGATCATTGGCTTAACGCGATAATAAGCCTCGATTTCTTTCAACCATTCCTTCAATCTTTCACGCATCAAAGCAGGTTTTACGCCATATAGTTTTTCGATATCTACAACAGGTGGCAAATCGCCTTTTCGAAGGTGAACCTGACGAATAAATTGCAAAGCTTGTTTTTTACCGCTTTTGGTGGCTAAGAAGAAATGATAAGCTCCCCGAACCATTCCAGCCTCTTTTGCATCATCCCAGTTTTTATGAAACCGCTTGTCTGTATCATTCAACCCTTCCGTAGCTTTTATAAAAACAAAGCCCATACGTGTTTGCTGCTCCTTCATTCCATATACTGAAGGCCAGTGTACAGGGCCTTGATGGACACTTACATCGATGCCATGAATTTGAAAACCCGGGGGTAGTGGAACACCAAATGCTTCATAACGAACGGCTTCAAGCGTTCGCTCCCTTTGTTCTTCCCATTTATGCAGCAGGGTAAAATATAATATAAGCGCAAAGCCCCCTATCAGTAATACCAACCATAATTTTTGCTCCCTGTTCAGTCTACAGGTATTTTTCCTTGCCATAGCCGTACAAAAATCGGTTAAATAAGTATTCCTTAACTATCCGAGTTGATTAAGCAAAACAGTATTTGCACCTTTTTAGTAATTTTACACCGATGGCTTATTTTAATTGGAATGACAGCGTAAATTTTCTCAGCAAGCTAACAGCTAAGCGTATTTGGAACAGTATTAAAGTTTACAGCAGTTACCAGCTCAGTAAATTCAGCAAGAAGCCAATACAATGGGGCTTACCTATTTCTATTTCATTTGAACCTACCACTTCCTGTAATCTAAGATGCCCCGAGTGCCCTAGTGGACTGCGTGCGTTTAGCAGGCCGACGGGAATGCTACAGAAGGATTTTTTTAAAGAAACCATCGACGATATTCATCAACACCTGCTATACCTGATCTTTTATTTTCAGGGAGAACCTTATCTGAACCCAGATTTCCTCGATATGGTGAAATATGCTGCTGATAAAGGCATTTACACAGCCACTTCAACCAATGCACATTACCTGACCGATGAAAAAGCCAGGAAAACAGTGGAGAGTGGTTTGGACAGATTAATCATATCCATTGATGGAACTACGCAGGATGTATACCAGCAGTACCGGGTAGGTGGTAAACTGGATAAAGTGCTGGAAGGTGCGCGAAATATAGTGAAGTGGAAAAAAGAACTGAATAGTAAAACGCCTTTTATCTTTTTCCAGTTTCTGGTAGTAAAACCAAATGAGCATCAAATACAGGCCGTTAAAGAACTGGGTGCTGAAATTGGGGTAGACCAGGTTCGTTTTAAAACAGCCCAGGTATATGATTATGAAAATGATCCGCATAACCTGATTCCGGTTAACAATAAATACAGCCGTTATAAAAAAGACAAAAACGGAAATATGCAGGTAAAAAGCGGATTAACCAACCGATGCTGGAAACTCTGGCATGCTAATGTAATTACATGGGATGGTCTGGTAGTACCCTGCTGCTTCGATAAAGATGCCATGCATCAACTGGGGAATCTTAAAACACAAAGTTTTAAGCAAATCTGGTATAACGATAATTACCGGCAATTCAGGAGCGAACTAATGACCAGTAGAAAAAATATAGATATCTGCGCTAATTGCAGTGAAGGACTTAGTGTGTGGCAGGATTAACAAGTGAGATGTGAATAGTCAATCAATGCTGTCCGGGAAAATAGGCTTCAAGCTGCAAGCCGCAAGCTACAAGCCTTGATGGGTGCATATTTTAGGCTTTCTGCTCTTAATGGAAATAAAAAAGAGGGGCTTGTGGATTAGAAAATCTAAAGTCAGTTGCTTAAAGAAATACTTGGTAGCCTAAATGCACTATCTGTTATTAATAGAACACAGATTTTCATGATTTTCAAGATATATCATGATAAATCCTGAAAATCATGAAGATCTGTGTTCCATCATACGTGACACCTACAGCTCGAGGTCATATTTCCCCGGACAACAATAAATGGTGAATGGTCAATGCTATTTTCTTAACTATTTCGGTTCATTAAGCAATGCAATTCACAATTCACCATTGACCATTCACAGACCTTCTTAATTTTTCCTACATTTACAACTATGGGTATTGAAAAAGATATACAACAACAGCATTTCAGGAATGAGTACCAGAAGGCTTCTGTGAATATCATTTATTCTGCCAACTGGTTGAATGAGAAGATCAAAACCATGCTCGATCCGGATGATATCACCCCGCAACAATACAACATACTCCGTATTTTGAGAGGAAGCCATCAACCATTGAGTACATTACAAATACGTGCCCGCATGCTCGATAAAATGAGTGATACCAGCCGTATTGTAGAACGCCTGTTAAAAAAAGGACTGGTAGAGAAAAAAGTCTGCTCGGCTGATAAAAGACTGGTTGATGTGAGTATTTCTAAAAAAGGACTTACCCTTCTCGATAAACTCGATAAACGCAACTCAGAAATAGACCAGTTATTACAGGGCTTGTCAGAAACAGAAGCCAGCACCTTGAATAAATTACTTGATAAAATGCGTGATTAACTGCCTAATTGTTAATTTCTATACATTCTACTCGTTTTCATCCACAGTGCCTTATTTACCTTATGGGTGGCTTTATCTTTGAAACATGAAATGGTTTCAACTCCTTTTGCTGTTTATTGTATTGTCTGTAAAGCCTCTTAGTGGTATTGCACAATATTCGCCTAACTACGAATTCAGGGCCGCATGGGTAGCCACTGTTGAAAATATTGATTGGCCCAGCAAAAGAACACTTTCAGTTGCTGACCAACAAGCCGAGTTTATACAATTAGTTGAAATGCACCGCCGCAATGGCATGAATGCCCTGATAGTGCAGGTTCGTCCATCTGCCGATGCCTTCTACCCTTCTACACTTGAACCCTGGAGTGAATACCTTACCGGTAAACAAGGACTACCCCCAAATCCGTATTACGACCCGCTCGCTTTCATGATCGCAGAAACACATAAACGTGGTATGGAATTTCATGCCTGGCTGAACCCATACAGGGCTGTGTTTAACATTATCCGATCTTCTGTTGCACCTAATCATGTTACCAAACAACACCCTGAATGGTTTGTAACTTATGGCGACAAAAAATATTTCAATCCCGGATTAACAGAAGTTCGTAAACATGTGGCAGAAGTGGTGAAAGATCTTGTTAGCAGGTATAAGATCGATGCCATACACATGGACGACTATTTCTATCCATACAAAATCCCAGGTCGTGAATTTCCTGATCAGGCTACCTATGTAAAATATGGGAAGGGGATGGAAAAAGATGAATGGAGAAGAAGCAATTGTGATAGTATCATCGTTCTCTTACAACAAACCATCCGCAAAGCAAATCCAAAAGTAAAATTCGGTATTAGTCCTTTCGGTGTCTGGAGAAACAAAAGTCAGGACCCCATGGGTAGTGAAACAAGATCAGGACCAACCAACTACGATGAACTTTATGCTGATGTATTACTCTGGCTGCAGAATGGCTGGATTGATTATATAGCGCCACAGTTATATTGGGAAAGAGGGCACCCATTAGCCAGCTATGATATTTTATTACGTTGGTGGAATGAACATAGTTATGCCCGTCATTTGTACATTGGTCACGGCATTTACCGCGCCGGCTCCAACACAGCCTGGAAAAACAGGGATGAAATTCCTGCACAGATAAAAGCCCTTCGCAGCTACGAAAACACACAGGGTAGTATTTATTACAACAGCAATGTCTTCAACCGCAACCCCAACGGCTGGAACGATAGTTTACAACAAAACTATTATCGCTATCCCGCCCTTGTACCACCTATGTTTTGGTTAGATAATACCACCCCACCACAACCTCTCGTTGAAAAAATCAACGAACATACCTACCGACTGGTATATAAGGGTGAGGAAAGAATCAAAGGTTTTGCTGTATTTATGAACGATAGTAAAGGAGAACCTGATTTTGGCAATAGTCAACTCATTGAATTCATTGTCGGCGATAAAACAGCCACAGTAGATATCAATAAACACGCTGAAGCCAAAGGGAAAAAGATACTCATAGCCTCAGTTGACACAGACAACAATGTAAGTCCGCTCAGGTTGCTCAACTAGAAAGAGGGCATTTTTGATCTTTGATCTTTGATTTTTTTGATTTTGGGGATTATGCTGGTAATTAAGCCGCCTGATACGGACAAGGCTTTCTTCGGGAGTTCTTCGGGAAAACAGGGGGTTTCTTCGGGGTTTCTTCGGACATCCTTCGGTAATCCTTCGAGAACTCTCGAAGCGGCTTCGGGAAGTACCGAAGGATTACCGAAGAAAACACGACCATGATTCGTGTCTTGTACTGAAAAAACTTTACAATTGGGTAGGATATTACTAGGATAACTTTACAAGTGTTCTGATCATTACTGAGAGAGCTTTACAGTTTTTTACAATAGTACTGCTTTAGCTTTACGGTATTGTTTCTTTTTCCATT
>QFCS01002017.1_pt1 | contig 49687 bp, 48 predicted proteins | sample 3576561 | NCBI WGS metagenome assembly QFCS01 | reverse complement strand
TCGGCCTGCTCGCCATTCCCGACCTCGCCTTCTTCATCGCCAACGCCCTGAAGATCCCCGACGGCGGCTGGCTACCGCTGATCGTGGCCGCCTTCATCTATTTCACCATCACGACCTGGCGGCTCGGCCGGCGTCTGGTCGCCGCCGAGATGAGCGAGGGCACCCTGCCGCTGCGCCAGTTCCTCGAACGCATGGAGCGCGTGCCCGATCGCGTAGCCGGCACCGCGGTGTTCCTGACGGCCGACGCCAGCCGCACGCCGTCCGCGTTCCTGCACAACCTGAAGCACAACAAGGTGCTGCATGAGCGCATCATCGTGCTGCAGGTCGAGACGATGGACGTGCCACGCCTGGCGGACGACAAGCGGGTCGAGGTCGAGCGTCTGGGCAAGGGCTTCCATACCGTCATCGCCCGCTACGGCTTCACCGAGCAGCCGGACGTGCCCGAAGCGCTGCGGGCGTGCCGCCCGCATGGCATCGCCTACGACGAAATGGAAACCAGCTTCTTCCTCGGGCGCGAGACCCTGGTTCCCAGCCAGCATTCCAAGCTCGGCAAGTGGCGGCGCGACTGGTTCATCTCGCTGTCGCACTCCGCCTCGGCCACCAAGGCCTTCTTCCGCATTCCGCCGAACCGCGCTATCGAGCTGGGCAACCAGATCCAAATCTAGCCTGCGCCCGCCATGCCGCCAACGCCCCTCGTCCTGCTGCCCGGGCTGCTGAACACCGGCCGCGTCTTCGCCCATCAGATCGACGCCTTGTCGGATACCACCGAGGCCATCGTGCCCGAGCTCTGGCATCACGATTCGATCGGCGCCATGGCCGAGGCGACGCTGGCGGTCGCGCCGCCGCGCTTCGCCCTGGCGGGCTTTTCGATGGGCGGCTACGTCGCACTCGAGATCATGCGCCGCGCCGCCGGCCGCGTCGAACGACTGGCCCTGCTCGATACCCAGGCCATGCCCGATCCGCCCGACTCGACGGCCCGTCGGCGCGGGCTGCTGGAGCAGACCCGGATTGGCCGCTTCCACGGCGTCAACGCCGTCCTGCTGCCGCAGCTCGTGCACCATCGGCACATCAACGACACGTCGATCACCCGGCCCATCATGGAGATGGCCCAGGAGGTCGGTCCGGAAGGCTTCGTCCGGCAGCAGACGGCGATCATGGCGCGGACCGACAGCCGGCCGCACCTGGTGGATATCGATGTCCCGACCGTGGTGATCGTCGGTCGGCAGGACCAGGTGACGCCGCTGCCGCGCTCGCAGGAAATGGCCGCGGATATCGCCACCTCCCGGCTGGTGGTGCTGGAGGAATGCGGGCATATGAGCCCGCTGGAGAGGCCGGCCGAGGTGACGGCGGCGTTGAGGAGATGGCTGGTCGATGGTTGAGCGTGCGGAAACGGTCTATGGCCGCGAGGAGCATCTGGGCGCCGATGAGTACATCGACGTGGTCCGCAAGTCCGGCCTCAACCGCCCGGTCGAGGATCGCGGCCGCATCGAGCGCATGCTGGCGCATGCCAACCTCATCGTGACAGCCCGCCAGGACGGAAAGCTGGTCGGCTTCGCTCGCTCGCTGACCGATTTCTGCTTCTGCTGCTATCTCTCCGACCTCGCCGTCGACCGCGCCTGCCAGGGCCAGGGAATCGGCAAGCGCCTGATCGAGGAGACCCGCAAGGCGGCCGGCGGCGCCGCGACCACGACCCTGCTGCTCTCAGCGCCAGGCGCCATGACCTTCTACGAAGGCATCAGGATGCCCAAGGCGGACAACTGCTTCCTCTATCGCCGGGAACGCTGACCGGCGCCGGGAACGCTGACCGGCGCCGGCAACGCCGCACTGGATGAGGCGTTCACTTGCGAATAGCCCGAATTGAACAGCCTTGGAGGCCGGCATGCCGCATACCCCCACCTACGCCGTGGTCTGGATCGATTTCCGCGAGGCCAAGATCTTTCTGGTCACGGCGGACGATGTCGAGCACCAGCGCATCAAGGCGCATACGCCGCATCGCCAGGTCCATCACAGGGCCAACGAGGTCGGCAGCGGCCATGTGCGCGACGATCGAAAGTACTTCGAGTCCATTTTGGCCGAGATCGTGGATGTCGACGCCTGGCTCCTGGTAGGACCGAGCGGCACCAAGCACGACCTCGAGAAGTACCTCGACCAGCACGCCGAAGAGCTCAAGTCACGCCTGATCGGCGTCGAGGCGATGGACCATCCGACGGACGGCGAGCTGGTGGCGCACGCGCGCAAGCTGTTCAAGGCGCACGAGCACATGGCGCCGAACGACGCGCGCGCGGCCCGCGAGATCCGCGAGAGGTCGGGTCGCGGCTGAGCGGGTTCAGCGGCGCTGGGCTTCCACGGCGCGGCGATACTGTTCCGCGAAGCCCTTCAGGCTGCCGGTCAGCGGTCCGACCATGCCGTCGTCACTGGTGGAGACCTGGACGGTGACCTGCTGGCCGCGCAGCAGGCCATTCAGCAGCTCCGCCGACTTGGCCTGGTCGTAGGAGCAGGCGCCGCCCGTGCATATGCTGGTCGAGATGAAAGGCCAACTGTCGACCTGCATGCTGGCGCTCTGTCCCATGCCCTCGACCGCGACCGTGAGCGTTGTGTAGGCGGCGGAATAGGTCACGATCAGGAACGTTCCCAGAAGGTTGCTCGGGCCCCCGTCGATCATCGCCGAGACGGTGCAGTCCTTCCCCTTCTCCATGTTGCAGTTCATCACCCATTGGTTGGGTGGCTGGTTCTGCCCGGCCGGCTGGGCCGAAGCCGGCGCGGAGGCGATCGCAAGGAGGAGGGCTACAGCAGCTGTCTTCTTCATGGACTTTCCCGTTGTGAGGCGGCGAGCGTACCAGCGTTGCGGTCAGGACGACACAGAGGCTGCGACGTCACCGACGACACGCACCCGAACCCGGACCGAATTGCCCGGCAGATACGCCAGCGGCATGTCCTCGCTCTCGATGGTGGCCAGCGTCTTGCGGTCGGCGCCCGCCGCGACCGCCCGGTCGTTGGCGATACCCTGGGCCGCGGCCAGCGCGTCCGTTCGGGTCATGTCCTTGAAGATCTGGTCGCACTCGCCCGAGACCTGGGCGATCGCGGCACCGACGGCATTGGCGCAATCGCCATGCTCGACATGGATCACCCTGGACACGCCCGGCAGCCTTTCCGGAATCAGGAACGCCCCGCCACCCACGGCGATCAGCGGCACGTCGCCTGCCTCGGTCTTCATTCGGTCGATCGCCTCCTCGGCCAAGCGGGCCGCCTCGGCGAAGACCTTTCGACAGATCTCCGCATCGAGATGCGCTACCTTGCCCACATCGCCCAGCTTGAGAATACCCGCGGCGATCGCGACGTCACTCGTGGTCAACTGCTTGCCGCCAAAGGCGATGCCGTCCTGCAGCAGGCGATAACCGACCGACAGCGGTCCGACCTTGACCGGATCGAGTGAGACGTGGCTGCCGCCGCCAAGACCGATCGACAGGAGGTCGGGCATGCGGAACAACGTGCGTACGCCGCCGACCTTGACCACCGAGTTGGCCTCGCGCGGGAAGCCGAGCTTGAGCTGGCCGACATCGGTCGTCGTGCCTCCGACATCGACCACCATCGCGTCAGAGAGACCCGACAGATAGGCGGCGCCACGCATCGAGTTGGTGGCCCCCGAGGCAAAAGAATAAACCGGCAGGCGCCGCGCCTGCAGCGCCTCCACTACGGTGCCGTCGTTCTGGGTGATGAACAGCGGCGCCGCGATACCGGAATCGGCGATCGCCTTCTCGAAGGCGGCGATGGTGTCGCGGGCCAGATCGGCAAGCGCCGCGTTCAGCAGCGCAGCGTTCTCGCGCTCCAGCAGCCCGATGCGTCCGAGATCCGACGAGCAGGTGATCACCGCCTCCGGCACAACGGCGGCGACCAGCTCGGCGGCACGCCTTTCGTGGCTCGGATCGAGCGGAGAGAAGATCGCGGAGATGGCGACGGACTTGAGCCCCTTCGCCTTCATCTCGTGCGCCGCGCGGGTCACCGCATCCTCGTCCAGCGGCATGAACAGCCGCCCGTCATACTCGTGGCCGCCTTCGACCATCCAGACGCCACCGCACACCAGTTCGGCGAGATCCTCTGGCCAGTCGCAGAAGGGCGGCAGCGAAGCCGAAGCCGGCATGCCGAGCCGCAGCGCCGCGACCCTCGTCAGGTGCCGCCGCTGCACCACCGCGTTGATGAAGTGCGTCGTGCCGATCATGACACCGTCGACGCGGCTGCCTTCCAGCACGCCCGTCGACCCGAGGCTCTTCAGCGATTCGAGGATGCCCGTCGTCACGTCCTCGCTGGTCGGCGCCTTCACCGCCCGCACCACCTTGCCGTCCTCGATCAGCACGGCATCGGTGTTGGTGCCGCCTACGTCGATCCCAATGCGTCTCATGCGCCGAACACGCTCCTGAACTCGATGTCATAGCCGAAGGCGCGCGGACCGACATGGTCCAGACCGCGCGGGGTGAGAAAGACGGCCGGTGGCGGCAGCGCGATCACCGTGACGCGCTGGCCGTAGCGGATGGTCTCGCTGCCGACTGCCTCGCCGGAAACGGCGTCGAGCACGCAGATGAGATCGGGCGTCATGGCGAGCGGCCGCTCGTCCCGGTAGGCGACGATCCACTCGTTCTGGAAGTTGATCGTCATGGCCGAGCCGCGGAAATCATCGAGCCCGTCGAAGCGCACGATGCCGCGCAGAAAGCCTTCCGTGGCCCGGCGCGCCACATCGACCACCTTGCCCTTGTACAGGAGCTTGCCCGGCTCGACCGACAGGATCGCTGCAACGGGATCCTCATGCCGGCGCTGGGCCTCGCGCACGGCGCGTCCTATGGCGATGGCCTTCGTCGTGGTGCCGTGGATGCCCCACTTCTTGACCTCGGCGCCGGTACGTGGCGGCTGGCAGGTCGCCGCGACGGAACCGTATTCGACACAGATCTTGCGCGCCACGCGCTCCGCCCATTTCCAGGTCGGCACCTTGTGCACGATGCTCTCGAAGCCTCGCACGTCGATGGCGGTGAGCGGATAGGGTGTGAGCCCGCCGACCGCAACCGAGGTCATCTGCGCCTCAGGATAGGCCCGCCCCATCGTATCGGAATCGACGACGGGCAGGTCGAGATGCGCCGCCGCCATGAAGGGCCGCACGCCGTTGGCGCCGCCGATCTCCATGCTCATCAGCGCCGCGAAGCGCCGCCCGATGTGGCGCTCCATGACGCTCACCGCGCGCGAGAGAGTCAGGCTGTCGGTCAGCCGCTCCTGCCCGACCAGCGGCGCCCCCATGTTGGCGACGGTGCCGACCCAGTCGTCGTCGGCAAGATCCGCAGCGTCGATGAGACGGACGCGATGGCCGTCGCGGTAGAGCGCACGCATGTTGAGAAGCGGCAGGTACGGATTGCCGCCGCCGCCGGTGCCCAGGATCCAGGCGCCGAGCGCCAGGGACTCGATGTCGTCGAGCGACAGGTCGCGTGAGCTCACCCGGCAATCCTCACGCGAAGACGCTTCTGAAAGGGATGTCGTAGCCGAAGGCGCGCGGACCGACATGGCTCAGCCCCTTCTCCGACAGGAACACCGGCGGTGGCGGCAGAGCGATCACCGTGACGCGCTGGCCATAGCGGATCGTCTCCGTCCCGACGGCCTCGCCCGACACCGAATCGAGCACGCAGATGAGGTCCGGCGACATCGCGATCGGTCGGCCGTCCAGCCACGCCACGATCCATTCGTTCTGGAAGTTGATCTCCATCGCCGCGCCGCGCCACTCATCGACACCGTCGAAGCGCGTGCGGCCACGCAGGAAGCCCTCTGTGGCACGCCGCTCGACATCGACGACCTTGCCCCGGTAGAGCAGCTTGCCTGGCTCGACCGACAGGATGGCGGCGATGGGATCCTCGTGGCGACGCTGGGCTTCGCGGACCGCATGGCCGATCGCGATGGCCTTCGTCGTAGTGCCGTGAATGCCCCATTTCTTGACTTCCGCGCCGCTGCGCGGCGCCTTGCAGGTCGAGGCTATCGAGCCGTACTCGACGCAGATCTTGCGGCTGACCCGCTCCATCCATTTCCAGGTCGGCACGCTCTCGACGATCGATTCCAGCCCACGCACGTCGACCGATGTCAGCGGGCACGGCTTGAGATCGCCCACTGCCACCGAGGTCATCTGGGCTTCCGGGTAGGCCCTTCCCATCATGTCCGAGTCGATCACCGGCCGATTGAGATGAGCGGCCGCCATGAAGGGCTGGATCGAATTCCCGCCACCGATCTCAAGCGCCATGATACCGCGGAACCGCCGACGGGTATGGTCCTCCATCAGCGCGACCGAGCGGGCGATGGTTCGGCTGTCGGTCAGGCGCTCCTGGCCGACCAGCGGCGCGCCCATGTTCGACACGGCGGCCACCCAGTCGTCGTCGGCGAGCGCCTCCGCCGGCATCAGCTGAACGCGATGGCCTTCCTTGTAGAGAGCCCGCATATTGAGCAGCCCGAGATAGGGGCTGCCGCCCCCACCTGTCCCCAGAACCCAGGCGCCGACGGCCAGTGATTCGATATCGTCGAGTGTTATGTTCCGCAGCGCCATTGCGTTTGCCATTCTCTCCAGCGGCTCCTATGTAGCGGCCCGGACCGTTGCTGACAACGACCAGTAACCAAGGAGATACCGAGCAATGTCCGAGCCAATCAAACTCGCCGCCTTCTGCGGCAGCCTGCGCAAGGCATCGTTCAATCGAATCGCGCTCAACGCTTTCGCCGAGCGTTTGCCAGCCGGAACGACCATCGAGACAATCGAGATCGGCGACTGGCCGCTCTACAATGCCGACATCCAGGCGCAGGGATTTCCGGAGAAAATCCAGGCGGCTCAGAAGACCATGCTGGACGCCGACGGCCTCGTGCTGGTCACCCCGGAATACAACTACGGCCCGTCGGGCGTGCTGAAGAATGCGATCGATTGGCTGTCACGCATGACGCCGCAGCCGTTCGCCGGAAAGCCGGTGGCGCTTTTCGGCGCGGCGGGGGGCATCCTCGGTACCGCGCGCGCGCAGTACCAGCTTCGCCAGATCCTGGTTTTCCTCGACGGCCGCCCGGTCAACAAGCCGGAGGTGATGATCGGCCAGGCGCAGAACCGCTTCTCCGCCGACGGCAAGCTGACGGACGACGCCACCGGCAAGCTGCTGGCCGATTTGGGGGCGTCGCTGGTGCTGCATATCCGCCATGCCAAGGCCGCGGCGCAACACGTGAAATGAGTCGGTGCCTCAACGCGGGCGCAGGCTGAAGATATAGGCGACCAGGTCCTCCTGGTCGCGCGCCCCCAGCTCAAAGTCCGGCATCCGGCTGTGAGTGGCGGTCATCGCTCCCTTGAGCGTCGCGGCCGTGACATCGGCGCGCGCCGCCAGAGCGGGAAAGGTCGGCCGGCCATCGGCACTGCCGCTCGTTGCCGTCCGGCTGACGATATGACACCCGGCACACCACCGCTCGGCCAGGGCCTGGCCACGCACCGCATCCTGCGCCTGTACGCCCGCCGCAAGCAGGGCCGGCATCGCCACAGCCGCAATAGCCCCTGCGATCGCCGCCACCTTCATAGGCAACTCCCGTCGGTTGACCGCGCGATCTTCCATCCGCCGCGGCGAGGCGCTTTGATCTGCCGCAAGCCTTGCGGCATAGGTTCTTGCGAATCGCTCGTCCGTCGTCCTAGCCTGCCGGCATCGTTGCTCGGGACTTAAAGGAGAGCGCTGCGGATGCCCACGCTGCTACCGAACTCCACTTATCTCGACTTCACCAGTCACGGACAGACTTCTGCCGGCACGCCGGGCACCGCCTATGGCATGTTCGGTGCCGTCACCGCCGCGCCGACAGTGAACGTCGCGCTGGTCCTTCCCCGAGCCAATGATCCGACCGCGCTCCTGACCGGCAACTGGGGGGTGCGACAGGCGACGCTGGACCAGCTCGACGACAGCGGCTCACTGTGGGCGACCTATGGCGCCACGACGGCGGACTACACGTCGGCGATCGATACGCTCAACGATATGGGGATCACGATCCTCGGCGATGCCGCCGGCAGCGGCGGCTACGTCACCTCGCAGGAATCGCGCACCATCTGGGTGAAGCTCGACGCCACCGAGTTCAGCGCATTCTTCGGCACGTCCTGGCTGCAGAGCGACTCGACGCAAGGAGGCATCCTGCATTTCTGGAACGGCAGCCTGTCCGTTCCCGACGGCCTGAACATCGCCGGACTGTGGTTCGATACCGCGCCCATCTGGGGTACCTATCCGGCCGTCTCCGACATGTCGGGCGGCGCGAGCATGATGCCGGCACAGGGGCCGCTCAGCATCGGCAACGACCTCTATGAGAGCGGCGGATCTCCCACGATCTATTCCGGCCAGATGGCGGAATGGTTCTATGACTTCCCCCTGACCGGCATCGATGTGCCGACCTCGACGATCGGCCTGGTGGAACCTGGCATCGGTGACGCGATCCCGCCCAGCGCCACCTACACCTTTCAACAGGGCTTCGAGCGTTTCCGTGCGAATGCCGGCCTCTCCGGGCCGGGCGACTACTATGTCGTCGCCAACAACGGACAGAATTATTTCGTCGGCAATTCGCTGGAGCGGTCACTGGATCTTGGCGTGGTCATCTCCGCGGCGCCCGGCAGCACGATCGGCCTCTACAGCGGGTCTGGCTTCGGAAATCACGCGCATTCCAACGCCTTCACTTCCTACCAGGCGGCGTTCTGGGACCAGACGAACGATCCGTCGGTGATTTCCTCGTCCTTCTCGATCTTCCAGCAGTCCTCGCCGCACTCTCCGTTCGCCTATGCCGTCCGGGAGCTCTTCACCGACGCAGCCCTGCGGAACATCTCGGTCGCGGTCGCAAACAACGACTGGGGATCGGGCTGGAATTTCGGCAACGGCCTCGCCAACCAGGCCGTCAATGTGAGCTCTCCCTACCTTCTGTCGATCGGCGGGACCTCGCTCAGTACGATGCTGACGGCACCGCTCGATGCGACGATTTCGGATGACCCGTCGCCCGATCTGTCCCTGTTCGGTCTGGCCCTGTCGGGACAACTCGCGACGCTCTGGTCCCTGGTGGCTGGCGGGCTGAAAGCATTGCCCGCGGCGGTGACGGTGGCCGAGGCAGCGCAGACCCTGTTCCTCGAATCGGTCTGGAACACCTACTGGCTCGACGGGACGACACTCAATCCGCAGTTCGGCGCCGGTGATGGCGGCGTGGACACGACGCAGTCGATACCGTGGTACCAGACCGCCTTCGGGTTGATCCCGACCTCGGCCAACCCGGACGGCGGAACGGGCCGCGGCACGCCCGACGTTTCCGCCAATGCGGGCGGCAACATGTTCTTCGCCGGCCCGTCGCCTGACATGGCGCCCATACCGACGCCGGCGGGCGGGTACTGGGGAACCAGCGCGTCGACGCCGCTGTGGGCGTCCCTGCTCGCGCAGGTCGATACGATCTTCCAGGACCAGGGGCTGCCCCATCTGGGCTTCGCGAACGATCTGCTCTACACCGCCGCCGCAATCGCCCCGGCATCGTTCAACGACATCACCTACGGCAACAACGTGCTGTCGTTCTACTATGGCGGCCCGATAGACAATCCGATGCTGGGGAACATCACCCTGACCGGCTACGGCTACGAGGCCGGACCGGGCTATGACCTGACGACAGGGCTTGGTTCGCCCAACGGCGTGCTGCTGGCGCGGGCGCTGACGACGATCGCCCATTCGCAGATGTCGTACAGCGCCAGCCCCGACATGCTGGATGACGACGGTGGCGGCGACTGGGTAAGCGGAACCAATCAGAACCTCGCCTTCCAGGCAATGTCGGCGGGCGGCGTGTCGGTCGCTGTCGACCTCGACAATGGCACTTTCGGTTTCAACAGCGCTGCCTCGTCGGAGTTCGCCTGGACCAACCGCTTCGCCCAGCAGGTGCTGCAGGACGATTTCGATCCCAACCTGGTGCGGCTGTTCGACAAGCAGGCGCAGGGCTGGGTCGCACAGGCCTCGGTCGAAGCAGGACAGGACCTGTCGGTCAGCATCGACGACGTCGCGGCCCAGGCCGTTCAGGGCGCGCTGAGCAGCCCGTTCGGCTTCGCCGATTTCGTGTCAGACGATGGTGCAGTGCGGGTGGCGCGGCCGGTGGCGGTGGCGGAGACCGCGAACGCCAGCGACGATCAGACGGCGGTGGTGCGGGTGCGCCAGAACGGCGAAGACAGCCTGTCGCTCACCTTCTACCGGGTCGACGATCTGTCCGGCACGATCACCGGCATTCGTCCGGGCGAGGCCGGCTACGGACTGGCAGCGGAAGGCCGAGCCTACCAGATCGGCTCGGGCGGCACGGCGATGGGCGGTCCGGGTTACGGCAACTACCAGCAGACGACGCTTCTTGACGTCGATGCCGGCGACCTGATCGCCATGAAGCTGTTCAACAACGACAGCGGTGCGACCTTCTGGGCCTTCGCACAGGGCAATGAATCGGTCGCCGGCGCAAATATCAGCCATCTGTGGAGCTACGGACTGAACACCTGGGGCTGGGAAGACACGTACGGCGGCGGCGATCGAGACTTCAACGACTTCGTCATCCAGCTCGACTTCACCAGCACCGCCGGCAGCGGATGGCTGATGTAGACGGGCACCTGATGGTCAGTCGAGCATCTCGCGCAGCACTCGACCGGTCGCCGTGATTGCCAGCAAGGTCGGTACGCCCAGCGGACCCTTGACCCATCGCTTGGTCGTCGGCGTGTAGCTCATGCAGTCCATCGCCACGAGATCCGGCTGGCGCGCCGCGAGGCGATCGGCGGCGGCAAAGGCCTCCTCAGCACTGGCACTGGGTGCCAACGCCTCGGTCACCACGTCCAGTCCCGGCCTCGCCCATTTCGACGCGAGCTTCTCGCCCTGCTCGGCCAGCGGGATCAGCAGGCCAAGCCGGCCGCGCGGCAGCAGGCCTGCCGCAAGGCCGTTCAGCACGCGCGACGGAAAAAGCACGTTCTCGTCGCCTTCCATCGGCGGAAACTCGCCGGTGCAGGCATAGACCAGCGCGTCGCAACCATCGGCGCGCAGCCTGTCGAGCGCGACGGGCGACCGTTCGATCACGGCTTTCTTCGAGATCTTGACGTCACGGCCTCCGCGCAAGCGCGTGTAGAGTGTATCGGCGCCGCTCTCCGGCTTCAGCGCATCGACCTCCTCGTCAGAAAGTCCATCAAGCGCGCCGCGCAGGATCACCTTCGTTCCGACAGGCGCCTGGGCGGCAAACAGCTCCGCGATGTCGTCGCGCGGCGCCTGACCGATCGTCACGATTCCAAGGGTACGGGACATGTCTCAACCTTCCAGCAGAACGGTGTCCTGATCATTCCATGACAGGCCGACGGCATCACCCGGCTCGCGAGAGGCACGTTCGCCGGCGTGGGTCTCGCGCACCAGCAGGGACCGACCGTCCCCCGCCCTGACGCGCAGCAGCGTCGAGCCGCCGAGATAGTTCGCCGTCTCGACGGAACCGGAGGCGCGGGCGCCAGCCGGCGGCACGAGCCGGATCTTCTCGGGCCGCAGGGCGCGGGCCTTGCCGTCTCCCTCCAGGATATTGATCTCGCCGATGAAGTCGGCCACGAAACGCGTCCGCGGGCGCTCGTAGATCTCGGTCGGCGCGCCGACCTGCTCGACCCGGCCGCGATTCATCACGGCGATACGGTCGCTCATGGCCAGCGCTTCCTCCTGGTCGTGTGTGACGAAAACCAGCGTCACGCCCAGCCGCTTCTGCAGCTCTTTCAGCTCGAACTGCATCTGCTGGCGCAGCTTGCGGTCGAGCGCCCCCAGCGGCTCGTCGCACAGCAGCACCGGCGGTTCGACGACCAGAGCACGGGCCAACGCCACGCGCTGTTGCTGGCCACCGGAAAGCTGCCCGGGCTTGCGCTCCTCCATCCCTGTCAATGCCACCTGCGCCAGCGCCGCCGCGACGCGGCGCTGAATGTCGGGTTTCGGCACCGCGCGCATACGCAAGCCGAACGCCACGTTCTCCGCGACGGTGCGGTGCGGGAACAACGCGTAGGACTGGAACACCATTCCCATGTCGCGCTTGTGGACCGGCAGGTCCGTGATGTCGTTCTCCCCGACGAAGACGCGACCGGAATCCGGCTGCTCGAAGCCGGCGATCATGCGCAGCGACGTGGTCTTGCCGCAGCCCGAGGGGCCGAGCAGCGAGAAGAATTCGCCGGCCGCGATGTCGAGCGTGACACCATCGACGGCCACGACGCGGTCGTCGAAGGACTTGGTCACCTGGTCGAGCTTGATGGAGGCGGAGGTCATTCGTGCACAATGTCTTCCAAGGCCGAGGGCCAAGGGCCGAGGAATCCTTCCTGGCCCGCAAAGGTCCCTCGCCGTGCCTGGGAGGCCAATCCTACCCTCTCAGAATCTTCGTGACGCGCGCGTCGATGTCTTCCTTGCGAGCGTTGTACCACTTCCAGTCGGGCTGGATCAGCGTCGCCACCTTGGCCTCGGTGGTGAGGAGCTTCTCGTCATACTTGGCAGCCAGCTTCACCTTCTTGTTGGAAGGCGAGTACCAGACTGTCTCGGCGAGCAGCTTCTGCACGTCCGGCCGCAGCATGTAGTCGATATAGGCGAAGGCCAGCTCCTTGACCTTGGAGCCCGGCGTCACGTTCAGCACCTGCTCTAGCGCCATCACCCCCTCAGAGGGGCTGGCGAAGTCGACCGGCTGCTTGTTGTCGCCCTCGTAGCGATAGACGCCGGAATCGTGGATAACGCCCATCGAGACCTCACCCGACAGCAGCATCTTCTCCATCTGGCCGGTGAAGTCGACGAGCTTGATCGGCTTGAGCTGTTCCAGTGCCTTGTAGGCGGCATCGAGATCCTGCAGGCCCTTGCCGTAGACCTTGCCGAGCATCATCAGGTGACTCTGGCCGAGGCTGTTCACCGGGATGATGTAGCCACCGCGTGCGCCGGCCAGCTTCGGATCGGCAAGATTCTTCCACGAGGTCGGCTTGGCCAGGCCCTTGTCGGTGCGGTAGCCCAGCCCGATGGCGCTGGTGAAGATCGACACGCCGACGATCTTGTCGCTCACGGCATAGGGATAGACATCCGCGACGTTGGGCACTTCCTTGGCGGTGATCTTGTCGAGCACCAGCCCTTCGACCACGCAGTTCCACTGCTCGTTCGAGTTGGTGTGCAGGACGTCGTAGAGCGGATCGTTCCTGGGACTGGCCTGCAGCTTTGGCACGAACGGAAAGGCCTGGTCGGCCTGAACCGTGCAGCTGAACTCCTTCTCGAAGGCCGGCAGCACCGTAGCCTTCATGACCTCGCCCCACTTTCCGCCCCAGGTCGTGATCTTGAGCGTCTTGGTCTGCGCATGCAGGATGGACGGCGCCGCAAGTGCGGCCGCAGTGGCTACTGCGCCAGAGCGCAGAACGGTACGACGTGAAATCATGAAAACCCCCTCTGTTCCCATTCAGAGCTTAACGTAGGCTTTGAGCCCAATCAGCCTTTCCAGAACCAGCACCACGGACAGCGCCAGCAAGATCGAGACCATCGAGGCGGCAGCGATCGCCCCATCGAGGTCGAATTTCATGTAGTTGAACAGCACGACCGGCAGGGTCTCGCCCTTCGGGACCACGAGGAACAGCGACACCGGGAACTGGTCGAACGACACGATGAAGGCGAACACGCCGCCCGCGAATACGCCCGGCCGGATCAACGGCAGGGTGACCTCGAAGAAGACCCGGGTCGGGCTGGCCCCGAGCACGGCCGCCGCTTCCTCGATGCGGCGGTCGAAATTGTGCAGCACGGCCAGGGTGGTGCGGATGACATACGGCACCGCCACAAGCGTATGGGCCAGGATCAATCCCCAGACCGGCCGGCCGATGCCGACCAGCAGATAGGACTGGAAGAGCGCCAGGCCGGTCAGGATGGCCGGCAGCATCAGCGGCGACATGAAGAAGGCCGTGAGCGATGCCCGCCCCGGCAGATTGCCACGCGCCAGGGCGAGCGCACACGCCCCGCCGATCACGATCGACAGCACCAGAACGCACCCCGCCACCCACAGCGACAGCAGCAGGGCATTCATGAATTCCGGGCTGGAGAAGAACTTCTCGAACCAGCGCAGGCTCACGCCCACCGGCGGAAAGGAGATGTAGGGGGTCGGATTCAGCGCAAAGATCAGCACGATGGCGATCGGCGCCAGCAGAAAGGTCAGCAGCAGGCCGTTCAGCGTCAGATACGCGGCCCGCCCGGCATCGAACGGCCGGCGGTTGGGTGTTGCGCTCATGCCAGCCCCTGTTCGCCCGACAGCCGGGCCAGGATCCGGTTGTAGGCGATGACGATGATCAGCGAGACCGCCAGCAGGATCACGCCGAGCGCGCCCGCGAAGTTTGGGTTGAAGCTGGTGCCGACCTGCTGGGCGATCAGCATCGGCAGCGTGAGCACATCTGTGCCGCCCATCAGCGACGGCGTGACGTAGGCGCTGATCGACAGCGCGAAGACCAGCAGCGACCCGGCCAGGATTCCGGGAAGGCTGAGCGGCAGCGTGACTTCGACGAAGGCGCGCAGACGGCCGGCTCCCAGGCTGCGCGCCGCCTGCTCCAGCCGTTCGTCGATCCGGCCGATCACCCCCGTCAGGGTCAGCACCATGAAGGGCACATAGATGTGCACCAGGGCGACCACCGTGCCGAACTCGTTGTACATCAGGGGTAGCGGCTTCTCGATGAGTCCCCACTGCGTCAGCAGCGTGTTGATCACGCCCTTATCCTGCAGGATGGTCATCCAGGCGAAAGTGCGCACGACGATGCCGGTGAGCATCGGCGCGATCACCGCCATCAGCACCAGCGCATGGCCCAGCCGAGACTGCATGCGCGCCATCCAGTGGGCCAGCGGATAGCCGATCAGCAGCGATGCGATCGTCGTGATGAGGCCGATGCGCAGCGTCGACCACAGGGCATCGTGGAAGATTCCCGCGGTGTCGAACAGGAAACGCTCGTAGTGCCGCGTCGTCAGATAGGCATTGGGATTGGTCGCCGGATTGCCGGAATAGAATGACATCGCCATCATCACGCCGAACGGCAGCACGAAGAACAGCACGAACAGCAGGCTTGCGGGAGCGAGGAGCCAGGCGATCGGAGCGGGGCGGGAGGAAGCGGCAACGGCCATGTTTTTCCTATCGTGGCGCAAGCCGATGCTTCGGTCCACGCCGAAGGACAGCGACGTTTGGCCATGCTACGTCGCCGCGCCATGGCACCGAAATTGCGACTGCTCCTCCTCCTCATCGCGGTGACCTGCCTCAGCCAGTTCTATCGCGTGTCCAACAGCGTCATCGCCCCGGAGCTCAGCCGCGACCTCGACCTGAGCGCGCGCCAGCTCGGCTGGGCAGGCAGCGCGTTCTTCTTCGCCCTGTTCGCCATGCAGGTACCGGTCGGCATGTGGTTCGACCGCTACGGGGCGCGGCTCACGGTGACGGCGCTGTCGCTGGTCGCCGTGGCCGGCGCCCTGTGGATGGCGACCGCTGCCGATGCCGCCGACCTGATCGCTGCGCGCGCCGTGTTGGGGGTGGGCTGCGCCGCCTCCTTCATGTCGGTGGTGTTCCTGTGCTCACGCTGGTTCGAGACGGCACGCCTCGCGACGGCACTGTCCTGGGTATTCGCCGCATCCAACCTCGGCACGCTGGCCGGAGCGACACCGCTCGCCTGGATCACGGCGACGATGGGCTGGCGCAGCGGCTTCGTCGGGCTGGCAATGGTCACGATCGCCGTGGCGGCCGTCTTCTACGCCGCCGTTCGCGACCGGCCGCCGGGCAGGCCAGCGCCGCCGCCCGGGCGCGAGAGCCTGGGCGGGATTGTCAGGGGCCTGCTCGACGTGTGGACCACGCCCGGCCTGCTGCCGGTCCTCGCCATGCATTTCTTCGCCTATGCCACCATGCTGACGGTGCTCGGCGTATGGGGCGGTCCATATCTCTATGACGTGCATGGCCTGGACGCTGTCCAGCGTGGCAACGTGCTGCTGGCGATGGGTGTGGCGCAGATCCTGGGCATCCTGGCCTATGGGCCGATGGACCGACTGCTGCGATCGCGCAAGAAGGTCGTCCTCGGCGGGGCCGCCATTTCGTTGGCGCTGCTCACCGTCCTGGCGCTGTGGCCACACCCGCCACTCGTTGCCGCCGTCGTGCTGCTGACACTGTTCTGCTTCTTCTGCGCCTTCGGCACGGTGATCGTGGCGCAGGGCCGGGCGCTGTTCCCGGACCGGCTGGCCGGCCGCGGCGTCACCACCGTCAACATGGCCCAGTGCCTCGGCCTCACGGTGCTGCCGTCGATCGTCGGCTACATCGTCGAGGCCTTCGGCAATTCGCCGGCCGCCTATCGCCTGGCCTTCGCCATGCTCGGGCTGGGCCTGATCGTCGGCGCCAGCGCCTACCTGCGTTCACGCGACAATGCCACAGCTGCCCGCTGAAGCGGCCGGCATGACCGGTCGCGGACACTACTTCGTAGCTTCCTTGAGGTAGGCGACGAGGTCGGCAAGCTGCCCGGCGTTCTTGATGCCGTTGAACACCATCTTGGTACCCGGCACCTTGCCCTTGGGATCACGGCTGTATTCGGTCATGGTCTGCTCGTCCCAGACGATGCCGGACTTGATCATGGCCTCGGAGGACGGATAGCCTCCGCCCGTTCCCGCCTTGCGGCCGAACACGCCATGCAGATTGGGACCGGCGACGCTGGCGCCGCCCTGTTCGAGCGTATGGCAGGAGCGACACTGCTGATTGAAGACCCTCTGCCCTCGGCTCGCATTGCCGGCCTGCGCGAAAGCCTGGCTGGCGAAGGCGCCCATGACGACCACTGCTGCCGTTCCTGCCCAAAACCTGATCATGGCACTCCTGCTGGATGGGGCCTGCTGGATGGGGTTCGCCCCAAACGGGACCCGAACCATGTGGGACGCTCGAATGACGGCGCAAGAGGCGCGCCCTGTGTTCTCGCTCCAGCGGCGTGCGCTTGCGCAAGTAGCCCCATCGATGGTCGGCAATCGCCCCTCCCTTCTTCACAATCCGGTGACAAAGCACGACAGCGCAACGAAGATGGCGAGCGAGCTTTGTCCAGAGGCGTAGCGGATTCCGTTGGCCATGACCTGGGACCGGCCGCGGACTGGAATTCGGCCAGCTACCGGCCATACTGATCCGCGATGGGCGAGCTCTTCGAAATCGATGCGAGACAGACGCTGGCAGCAGGCGCGGTGCTGCTGCGCGGCCGCGCGCTCGCGCTCGACGCCGAGCTGCTCGCAGCCATCGACCGCATCGCCTCCAACGCTCCGTTCCGCCGCATGGTGACGCCGGGCGGCTTCCAGATGTCCGTCGCCATGACCAATTGCGGACGAGTCGGCTGGGTGACGGATCGCAGCGGCTACCGCTACGATCCGCGCGATCCCGCAAGCGGTGCGCCGTGGCCGGAGATGCCCGCGCTCTTCCGCACCATCGCACACGATGCTGCGCGGGAAGCGGGCTTCGAAGCCTTCGTGCCGGACGCCTGCCTGATCAACCGCTACGAGCCCGGCACACGCCTGTCGCTGCACCAGGACAAGGACGAACGCGACTATGCCCGGCCAGTAGTGTCCGTGTCGCTCGGCCTGTCCGCGACATTCCAGTTCGGCGGCCTGCAGCGTTCCGACCGGCCGCTCAAAGTGCCGCTCCGCCACGGCGATATCGTCGTCTGGGGCGGCCGCTCACGCCTCGCCTATCACGGCGTGCTGCCCTTGAAGGACGGCGAACACCCGCTGGTCGGGCGCCACCGCTACAACCTGACCTTCAGGAAGGCGCTGTAGAGGTCACGCCGCCGTGAAGAACGGCAGTGTGACGTCCTTCGTCACCGGCTCGAAGCCGAGATTTACGCGCTCGCCGATCTTCAGATCGCCTTCCTCCACCCCGCGCAGCGGCGCGTTCACGCGCACGCCCGCATCCATGTCGACAAGCACCACGATGTAGGGCACGGATGCCTTGAAGAAGAAGTTGAACGGGTGATGGCAGACCGTCCAGGAGTGGATCCTGCCGCCCGTCGGCGCGTCGCGGAATTCGCTCTCCATCGAGAAGCAGTGCGGACAGACCGGCCGCGGATAGTGGCGGACTTGGCCGCACTGCGTGCAGTGCTGGAGCATGAAGCGGCCCTCGCGCAGGCCGTCCCAGTAGGGCTGGCTCTCGCGTGTCGGCGCCGGCAGCGGACGCTCGGGCATCGTCGGCGTGGTGGCAGGCGTGGTCATGCAGCCCTCCGCAGGATGGCGATCGAGCCGTCGCCCAAGTCGCCGTAACCTGTGACGAGGCCGACCTCGGCCTCCTTCACCTGTGCCTTGCCGGCCTCGCGGCGAAGCTGGCGGGTCAGCTCGATGACGTGGTTGAGGCCGACGACATGACCCTGGCTCAGCAGCCCCCCATGGGTGTTGATCGGCAGGGCGCCGCCCAAGGCGATGCGGCCGTCCATCACGAACGGACCGCCCTCACCCTTCTTGCAAAAGCCCAGTAGCTCGAGCTGGTTGATCACCGTGAAGGTGAAGCAGTCGTAGATCTCGGCTACGTCGATGTCCTGCGGACCGACGCCGGCCATCGCGTAGGCGCGCGGCGCCGCCCTCGCCAGCCCGAATTCCAGAAGGTCGGGACGCTGGGTGATCGAAGCCGGCGATTCCGGATGGCCTTCGGCCACGCCCATCACGGTGACCAGCGGCTTGCGCAGGGAGCGCGCGCGGTCCGCTGCGCTCACGATCACCGCTGCACCGCCGTCGCTCTCGAGGCTGCAGTCGAACAGCCTGAAGGGATCGGAGATCATGCGCGAGGCGTGGTGCTCTTCGACCGTCAGCGGCTTGTTCATCACGACGTTGCCGTTGAGGATCGCGTGCTGGCGCGTGACCACCGCCACCTCGGCGAAGTGCCGCGGCGTCGTGCCGTAGAGCTCCATGTGGCGGCGCGCACCCTGAGCATAGAGCTGGGCGGGCGCGAACATGCCGATCGGCGCCTCGAATTCGGCGGCCAGCGCAAACTGCGGGAACTGCTGCAGGCGCGTGCTGACGCGGGCGCCGGAATAACCGGTGCGGCCGACCGAGATCAGGACGTGGTTGCAGACGCCGGTGGCCACCGCCATCGCTGCCGTCTGGATCGCCGCGACGCAGGTCGCGCCCCCCATCGGCACGAATACCGACAGCTTGAGATCGGGCAGGCCGAGATTGGCGACGAAGTCCTCGGCAATGCCGCCGCCCGGGAAGTACGGCACGACGCCGTCGATGTCGCGTGGGCTGAGACCTGCATCGGCAATGGCGGCCAGGCTGGCCTCGAGTTGCAGCGCCAGGGCGCTCTTGGGCGTGCCTCGTGTATAAGCCGTCTCGCCGACGCCGCTGATCGCCGCCTTCTCTCGCAGCGGATGAACCATGATGCTTCCTCCCGCGGCCATCGTGCCCTTCCCCGCACCGAACGGGAAGAGCTAAGCTCTGCATTCACCAAGAGGGAATAATGTCGAAAGAAGAACTGGTCTCGCTGTCCTCTGTCGAGATGCGCCGTCGCATCGGCACCAAGGAAATTTCGCCGGTCGAATTGCTCGATGCGTGCCTCGAGCGGATCGAGGAGGTCAATCCGGCCATCAATGCCGTCACCGCCATGTCCGTGAAGCGGGCGCACCAGGAGGCCAAGGCGGCCGAGACCGCGGTGCGCCGCGGCGAAGACCTGCCATTGCTGCATGGCCTGCCGACCGGGATCAAGGATCTCGAGGAGACGAAGGATCTTCTCACCACCTACGGCTCGCCGCTCTATCGCGACTTCGTGCCCGGGTACGACAACGTCATGGTGGGCCGCGTGCGCGCAGCGGGCGCCGTCGTGGTCGGCAAGACCAACGTGCCGGAATTCGGCGCGGGCTCGAACAGCCGCAACCCGGTGTGGGGCGCAACCGGCAACCCGTTCAACCCGATGATGAATGCCGGCGGCTCGTCGGGTGGGTCGGCAGCCGCGCTCGCCACTGACATGCTACCGGTCTGCACCGGCTCAGACACCGGCGGCAGCCTGCGCAACCCGGCCGCATTCTGTGGCATCGTCGGCTTCCGGCCCTCGCCCGGCATGGTGGCGGTGGAGCGCAGGGCGATGGGCTGGACACCGATCTCGGTGCTGGGCCCGATGGGCCGCACTGTGGCCGACACCTGCCTGCTCTTCGCCACGCAGATCGGCCAGCACGATTCCGATCCACTTTCCTTCCCCCTCGAGCCGGAGGCCTACGCCGAACCCTGGCCGGTCGATCTCGGCAGCCTGCGCGTCGCCTACACGGAGGATTTTGGCGGCGCGCCGGTCGAGAAGGGCATCCGCCAGACCTTCCGCACCAAGATCAAGGCGATGAAGCATCTGTTCCGCAGCCTGGACAAGGTGGAGATCGACTATGGCGGCGCGGACCGCTGCTTCGACGTGATCCGTGCGGTGAGCTTCCTGTCACGCTATCAGGATCTCTACACCAACAATCGCAAGATGCTCGGCCCCAACATCGTGGCCAACTACGAGATCGGCGCCAAGCTGTCGCTCGCCGACTTCGCCTGGGCCCATGGCGAGCAGACGCGCATCTTCCGCGCCTTCCAGGAACTCTACAAGGACTACGACCTGGTCATCGGCCCGACAGTGGGGTTCTCTCCCTTCCCATGGAAGCAGCTCTACATCGACGAGATGGACGGCAAGAAGCTGCGCAACTACTACCACTGGATGGCGACGAAGTACTTCGTCACGCTGACCTCCAACCCGGCGGTCTCGCTGCCCTGCGGCGTCGACCACAAGAAGCTGCCGTTCGGCCTGCAGGTGATCGGCCGTTTCCGCGGCGACGGCGAGGTGCTGGGCGCCGCGCACGCCATGGAGCAGGCCTTCAAGGCCATTCCCGAGCTGGCGCGCCCGCTGCCGAACATCGCCAAGCTGCGCAAGCCCACACCGGCACTGAAATCGATCGTGACCCACCCGCCGAAGCTCAACGCCAAGCCGGCGACGGGACCGGCGCCGGGCGCCTTGTAGGGAGTTGCGGGACTGACGCGGATGTGACCTGCTCCCGTCCTCTCTCCCGCCGCGGGAGAGAGGAACGAGAACAAGAAGTCTTCCTGAGGAGACGATCCATGCGCAAGGACCTGCACGGCCTCTCGCTATCGACCGATTCGGGTACCGCGGTCGATGCCTTCGATCGTGCAACACAGTCGTACCTGAAGTATCGCACCGATGCCGCGCGCCATCTCGGCGCGGCGTTGAAGGCCGATCCCGAATTCGCCATGGGCTACGTGCTGCGCGGCTACTTCGGCATGTTGACCTACAACAAGGCCAACCTGCCGGCCGCCGCCGAATCACTGGCCGAGGCACGCAAGCATGCCAAGCGGACCACGACGCGCGAAGCGGCCCATGTCGAGGCCCTGTCGCGCTGGGTCGACGGTGACCTCGACCGCATGCTCGACGTCTGGGAATCGATCTGTGACGAGCATTCGCACGACGTGCTGGCCTTCCGGCTGCACCACTTCAATGCGTTCTGGCTCGGGCGGCCGGCGATCATGCAAGCACAGGTCGAGCGGGTGTTCCCGCACTGGAGCAATGAACTGTCCGGCTGGGGCATGATCCTCGCCTGCCGCAGCTTCGCCCACGAGGAGGCCGGCAACTACACGCTGGCCGAGGGCGCCGGGCGCGCGGCGATCGACGTCGATCCGGGCGACCTGTGGGCCGCCCATGCCGTGGCGCATGTGCTGGAGATGCAGGGTCGTCGCGGCGAGGGCATCGACTGGCTCCGCTGCCTCGAGCCCAACTGGGAGGGCGCCAACAACCTCAAGCACCACCTGTTCTGGCACCGCGCCATGTTCCACCTGGAGCGCCGCGAGTTCGACGAGGTGCTGTCGCTGTACGACAACGGCTTCCGCGACCTGCGCTCACCGCTCGTCCAGGCCGTGCCCGATATGTACATCGACGTCCAGAACGCCATCTCCATGCTGTTCCGGCTGGAGCGTCAGGGTGTCGATGTCGGCGATCGCTGGGTCGAACTGGCGGACAAGGCCGAAGCGCGGATTGGCGACTGTCTGTCGGCCTTCACCCTGCCGCACTGGATGATGGCCCTGGCAGCCGAGGGACGAACAGACGCGGCGCGGCGCATGCTTGAGGGGATGCGGACGTTCGCCCGGGGCAACGGTACGGTAGAGCGTCTCGTCGGCAAGGTGGCCCTGCCCCTCTGCGAAGCGGCGCTGGCCCATCGACAGGGCCGGCATGCCGACGTACTGACATCGATCAGGCCCATCATTGGCGACATGTACCTCCTGGGCGGCAGCCACGCCCAGCAGGATGTGCTGGAACAGCTCTACCTCGACAGCGCCATGAAGAGTGAGAGCGCCGACGACGTCCGCCTCATGCTCGAGCGCGTTTCCGGACGTCATCCCGTGTCGCCTGCGCGCCGCATCGGCTACGCGACGGCGGCGGCGCGCTACGCTCATTAGTGGCGACAAGCCGACGGCAGCACGGCGGGCGGGCGGCGGTGACAAAGTTGTGAGACGCCGCCGGTCGTGGAATGCCGGCCATCGCCGCTCCGTATCACCCTGCATTGGCAAGCCCCTGGGCGCCCATGGAGGAAGCGATGCGCAACGCGAAATGGCTGTCGGCGATCAGCCTGATCATCGGATCGGCCGCCTGCACCACCGATAGCGGCTACTACCCGACCACGTCGTATGGCCGCGGTTACTACGGCAACAACGGCTACTACTACAATGCGCCCGCGGCCAGCCACGGAACACGCAGCGCCTACTACAACGCCGGCAGTTCCTACTATCCGCGCAGCGCGCCGCGGCGTGGTCCCAAAGGCGACTACGATCGCGACGGCATTCCCAACAGGTATGACCGCGACGCCAACGGCGACGGCGTGCCCGACCGCTGGCAGCGATAGGAAACCAACGAGGGCTTCTACTTCCTGCGCCGGCGGCGCAACTCCGCGTCGTGCTGACCGAGCACCGGCGCGGACCGGCGCACCGTGCCGGGCGTCGCCGACATCTTGAGCGGTACGCCGAGGGTCTTCTGGCGACCGACCGCGGCGTGCTCGACCTCGACAACCATGCCGCGGGCAAGGACCTGCGGATCGGCGAACACCTCGTCATGGTGCAGCACGGGTCCGGCAGGGATGCCTTCCGCCTCCAGCACCGTCATCCAGTCCGCCGTGCTACGCTTGCGCACCTCGTCCTGCAGCACGCCGACGATGAGGTCGTTGTTGCGGACGCGGTCGGCATTTGTCTTGAACCGCGGGTCGTCGGCAAGCTCGGGTTTTCCGACCAGGGCGCAGAGCCTGCGGAAGAAATTCTGCTGCGCGCCGCCGATCGTGAGCCAGCCGTCGGCGGTCTGAAACACCTGATAGGGCGACGAGCCGCGATGGGCCTGGCCGAGCCTCTCCGGCCGCTTGCCCGTGGCGAAGTAGTTGGCCGCCTCATAGACGCCAAGCGAGACGGTCGCTTCGAGAAGCGATGTCTCGACCCATTGTCCCTCGCCCGTCTTCTGCCTGGCCTGCAGTGCAGCAAGTACCCCGATTGTCAGGTAGAGGCCGGCACCGACATCGGAAATCGCCAGCGGAATGCGATACGGAGGACCGTCCTTGGGACCGGTCACCGACATGAGGCCGGACATCGCCTGGATCATCAGGTCGAAGCCGCCGCGCGGGGCATACGGACCGGTCTGGCCGAAACCCGAGATGGAGCCCAGCACCAGTCGCGGATTGCGTCTGTGCAGTTCCTCCCAGTCCAGCCCGAGGCGCTTCATGACGCCAGGTCGGAAATTCTCGAGCACGACGTCGGCGCCATCCACCAGTTCCCAGAAAGTGGCCAGATCGTCGGCCTCCTTGAGGTCCAGACGGATGCCGCGCTTGTTGCGGTTCCACAGCATGAAGGGCGCCGATTCGCCTTCGACGAAAGGTGGTGTGCCGCGCATGGCGTCGCCCTGCGGGCTTTCGATCTTGATGACGTCGGCGCCGAGATCGCCGAGCTGCATGCCGCAGAAAGGCCCGGAAAGATGGGTCGTCAGGTCGAGGACGACGATACCGTCGAGCGCACCCATGCCGTCAGCCCAGGAGCTTGCGGAGATCGGCCATGATCGTCTCCCACTTCGATCCACCGAACTCGTTGGCTACCACGCGGCCGTCGCTGACGATGAGGAAGCGCGGCGTGCCGTTCTTGCGCGGCAGCTGGTCGAGGATGGGCTTGAGGTCGCCCGGCCAGTAGCGCGCCTGGTACGCCTCTTTGAGCTTCGGCGTTTCGACCTCGATCCAGGTGACTCTCAGGTATTCCGGCGACGCCAGCCAGCCGGGCTTCTTGTTGGCCTTCCACTGGCGGCACGGCGGGCAATCCAGGCCGCCGACATAGATGACCTTCAGGTCGGGGGTGGCGCTCGCGCGGCCGGGCAGAAGAGCGGCCGCGGCGGAGGCCAAAAGAAAGGCACGACGGTCGATCATGTCGGCTACTGTAGGGCGGCATGCCTGCGACCGACAAACCCTCTCTCGACACACTCGGTGAAATCTTCCGATTCGCCGTGAAACGCTTCCGCACCGCGCGTCTGGCCTATGGCCACGGCACGTCCAACGCCCACGACGAAGCCGCCTTCATGGTGCTCGAAGGGCTGCGCCTGCCGATCGACCGGCTGGAGCCGTATCTCGACCTGCGGCCGAGCGCGGCAGAACGGTCGCGGCTGCTGACCCTGATCGATGCGCGCGTCAGCCTGCGCCTGCCCGCGCCATACCTGCTGGGCGCCGCCTACATGCATGGCATCCGCTTCCACAGCGACCGCCGCGCGCTCATCCCGCGCTCCTTCATCGGCGACATACTGGCCGACGGCGTGCTGCCGCCCCCTGATCCGCGCAAGGTGCGCCGCGTGCTTGACCTGTGCACCGGCTCCGGCTGTCTCGCGATCCTGGCCGCGCTTGCCTTCCCGCGCGCCCATATCGACGCGGCGGACCTTTCCGCCAGCGCCCTGGCCCTGGCACGTCGCAACGTGACGAGCCACCGGCTGGGGGATCGCATCACGCTGCATCGCGGCAATCTCTTCGAACCGCTCAAGGGCCGGCGCTACGACCTGATCCTGACCAATCCGCCTTACGTCGACGCGACCGGCATGGCGCGGCTGCCGCCGGAGTACCGGCACGAGCCGCGCATGGCACTGGCGGCAGGCGACGACGGGCTCGACCTCGTGCGGCGCATCCTCGATCAGGCTCCCGGCCATCTAACTCGCGACGGCGCCCTGCTGTGCGAGGTCGGCCGCGGCCGTGCGCCGCTCGAGGCCGCCTTTCCCAACCTGCCCTTCCTCTGGCTCGACACCGAGCACAGCGAAGGCGAAGTCTTCTGGATCACGCGCAGCGACCTCGCCGCCTGACGTTCAGGGCGCGTCGCCCAGGCAGATGCCGAGCGCCCGCGCCGTCTGGACCAGCGTACCGTCGCGATCGACAGTGCTCGATCGTCCGACCACCTCGTCCAGCGGCACGTCGGTCACCTGCCTGTTCCACCACGCCACCATGCGACCGGACTTGCCAGCGGCCAACAGGTCGACCGCATGCACACCGAGCGCCGAGCCGAGCAGGCGATCCTCCGCCGTGGGCATCGCGCCACGCTGCACATGGCCCAGAACTGTGGCCCGCGCTTCCGCGCCGGTGGCCCTGGACAGGCGATGCGCCAGCCAGTCGCCGACGCCGTGGTGAGGGGCATCGCTCTCCGGCGTCGGCGCCTCGTCGGACTGGCCTGCCGCTTCGGCAACGACGACCAGCGCCGACGTACGGCCGACGGCGCGCAGGCGACCGATATGCGCCACCACATGATCGAGGCGCCAGCGTACCTCCGGAATGAGCACCACATCCGCGCCGCCGGCGATCGCGGCCGCAATGGCGATGTGACCGGCATCGCGCCCCATGACCTCGAGGACCATGATGCGCTCGTGACTGGCGCCGGTCGGCTGCAGGCGGTCGAGCGCTTCGGTCGCGATCGCGATCGCCGTCGAATAGCCGATCGCGCGCTCGGTATTGGCGACGTCGTTGTCGATCGTCTTGGGAATGCCGACGAAGGGGATGCCGGACGGCGCGAGCAGACGGCGCAGTATGTCGAGACTGCCGTCGCCGCCGACGCCGATCAGCCCGTCGAGCCGAAGCTCCCGCAAGCCCTCGACCATCTCGCCCGAACGGTTCTTCCTGCTGCCGTCGGGCATCGGATAGGCGAAAGGATTGCCGCGGTTGGTCGTACCGAGGAACGTGCCGCCCTGGCGTGCCAGGGCCGCATCGAGGCGCTCAGGATCGAGCGCCTCGGCATCCACCGGACGCTCCAGCAGGCCCAACGTGCCGTTATGGATGCCGATCGTCGTCCAGCCATGGCCGTGATGGGCGCGCAGCGCCACGGCACGGATCGCGGCGTTCAGGCCGGCACAGTCGCCGCCGCTGGTCAGTATGCCGATTCGCTTGGTCATGCACGGCCTCCATGTCTAGTCTAGCAAGAGCCGCCAACCTTGGTCAGCCGAGGACGCGGCAACGGAGGAAACGCATGCGACCGGTGTTCGATCCGGGCGCGGTTCATCGACTCAAGCACGTCGGCGCCGTCGATGCCGACGGACATGTGCTCGAGGATGCCGGCCTGTGGGAGCAGTACATCGAGCCCAGATATCGCGACCGCGCACTGCGGCTGAAGCGCGATGCTGACGGGCTCGAATATCTCGAGATTGGCGGCACGCCAAGCAAGCGTACGCGCAAGGGCTATCCGGCGACGCTGGGCCGCATGGGCCAGAAGGACCTCGAAGCCTTCTTGCCCCATCCCGACAAGACCTATGCCGGCAACATGCCGTACGGAGCCTGCGATGCGGAGGAGCGGCTGAAGCTGCTCGATGCCGAAGGACTCGATGCCGCCGTCCTCTATCCGACTCTGGGCATCCTGTGGGAGGCCGAGCTGTCGGAACCCGAGCTGAGCCAGGCCTATTGCCGAGCCTACAATCGCTGGATCGCGGACTTCTGCCGCAGCTCGCGAGGGCGGCTGATTCCGGTCGCCCACCTGTCGCTCGGCGATCCGATCGCGGCGGCGGCCGAGCTCGAACGCGCGGTGCGCGACGGTTGCCGCGGCGGTTTCGTCGTGCCGTTCGCCTGGACGCAGCGGGCGCACGGCGACCCGGCGCACGATCCGATATTCGCCAAGGCCTGTGAGCTCGACGTACCAATTGCCATCCATCCGGCCTTCGAGCCTTTCGAGCTGCGCTCGCCGCGCTTCGAAAACGGACACCGCCTGCCGCTGCTTTCGGCCGTGACTGCAGCAGACGGCGTGCGCCAGGCCTTCACCACCTTCTTCGATTTCGCGACCTTCGATCGCTTCCCGACACTGAAGCTGGTGCTGCTGGAATCGGGCGCGGGCTGGATCGGCCATTGGCTCGACCGGCTGGACGGCGTGGCGACATCGACCTTCCTCGGCGGCAATGCGCCGCTTGCGCACAGGCCCAGCGACTACTTCCGCCGTCAGGTCTGGATTTCGGGTGATCCCGACGAACGGACATTGCCGGCGATGATGGCGACCTACGGTGCCGACCGCTTCTTCTGGGCGTCGGACTATCCGCATCCAGATCACACCGGCGACTATCTCGAAGCGCTCGAAACGATGGTCGACACGCTGCCCGTCGCGGCGCGTGCCGGCCTGCTCGGCGGCAACGTACGTCGCGCCTTCAACGCCGGTTGATGTTGAATTCGTGCGCTCCGCCACGGCCGCCTTCACCCTGCTGCCAACGCGCCTTTCGGGTCGTCGGCGCGAAACCGGCCTCAGGCGCGCCGGCGGTCGGCGCCAGCCTCGACGTCGAGCAGGGTGGCGCCCTGCGCCAATGGTCCGATACGCCGCACGCGATGCCAGGTTGACCGAATCAATCAATCTTGAAGGTGGCTGCCACCCGACCACAATGGCGGCATGAAGGAGCACTATTCGACTTTCGCGGGATACAACGCCTGGGCCAATCGCCGCCTCTACGAAGCGGCGGCAACCCTGTCCGACGCCGAGTACCGCGCCGACTGCCGTGCCTTCTTCAGGTCGATGCACGGCACCCTCAACCACCTGCTGGCCACCGACCGCATCTGGATGAAGCGCTTCACCGGCCAGGGCGAGGCGCCCGACCGGCTCGACGACATCCTGCACGACCGGCTGGCCGACCTCCACGCCGCACGCGAGGCCGAGGATCGCCGCATCGTGGACTATATCGAGGGCCTCGACGAAGCGGCCCTGGCCGGTGTCATTCGCTACCGCCGCGTCTCCTCACCCGAGGAATTCGTGCAGAAGCTGATGCCGGCGCTCGACCACTGGTTCAATCACCAGACCCACCATCGCGGCCAGGCTCACATGATCCTGACCAGCCTCGGCAGGTCGGCGCCCGAGCTCGACCTGCTGTACTACCAGCGCGAGGTCGCGGCCGGTCGCGCGTGATGCCGGCGAAATGCACAAAGCCCCGCAGGGCGGGGCTTTGCTGGATCTCCGGCGATGGTGGGCGCACCAGGGCTCGAACCTGGGACCCGCTGATTAAGAGTCAGCTGCTCTACCAACTGAGCTATGCGCCCCCCGTTGCGTGGGGAACCGCCGAAGCGGCGCGGCTATACCAAGCACGCATCGCCTTGTCGAGTCGTCCTGACAAGGCTGTGGATGTCAGCGGGTCCGGGGCAATTGCGCATCGCGATAGACGTTGACGCCAATCAGCAGCCCGCACGCGAACATCACCGATATCAGAGCCGTGCCGCCATTGCTCACCAGCGGCAGCGGCACGCCGACCACGGGCAAAAGCCCCATGACCATGGCGGTGTTGATGAAGACGTAGAGGAAAAGCAGGGCCGTGACGCCCATCGCCAGCAGGCGGCCGAAATGGTGCTGGCAGCGCATGGCGATCGAGAAGCCCCAGACCAGCACCAGCGCGAAAAGCGCGAGCAGTACCAGAGCACCTGCCAGTCCCCATTCCTCGACGAAGGTGGTGAAGATGAAGTCGGTCTGCTTCTCGGGCAGGAAGTTCAGCGACGACTGGGTGCCCTTCAGGAAACCCTTGCCGAACAGGCCTCCCGACCCGATCGCGATCTTGGACTGCGTGATGTGGTAGCCGGCGCCGAGCGGGTCGCGGTCGGGATCGAGGAAGGTGAGCACCCGCTTGCGCTGGTATTCATGCATCAGCGACCAGGCGACCGGTAGGCTGGCGATGGCCGTCACGCCGGCGGCCAGAAACATCCAGAGGCGCACACCGGCGACGAAGAGCAGCGCCCCGCCCCCCATCAGCACCATCATGGCCGTTCCAAGGTCCGGTTGCACCATGACCAGCCCGACCGGCGCCAGGATGACGGCCAGCGGCGGGAGCGTATAGAGGAACTGGCTTGCCTGCTCCTTGCGCAGGCCATGATAGTAGCGGGCCAGCACCAGAATGACCGCCACCTTGGCGATTTCCGACGGCTGGATCTGCACCGGCCCGATCACCAGCCAGCGCTGCGCGCCCATACCGATCTTGCCGATGATGTCGACGGCGATCAGCATCAGGATCGACACGATGTAGATCGGCCAGGCCATCGCCAGCCACACCTTGGGATGGATCAGCGCCACCACCAACATCAGCCCAAAGGCTGCACCATAGCGCATGGCATGACGTGCCGCCCACGGCTCGAAGCGGCCGCCAGCCGCCGAATAGAGCGCCAGCACGCCGATGCCGGCGATCGCGCTGAGGACCAGCACCAATCCCCAGTTTATCCGCCAAATCTTCTCGGCGAAACCGACCGGTGCAGGTGCGTCGAGTGCCAGACTCATCGGGAGTTGCTCATCGGAATCTCCTCATCGGAGGCTCCTCATCGTGAGGCCATCTTGCGGTAGCGGTCGTTGCGCCGGGACGGGTCGCGCTTCATGGTCTCGATCAGCACGTCGCGACCGATCGGACCTGCCGTGGCACCGCCCGCCATGCCGTGCTCGATAATGACGGAACAGGCGTAGCGCGGACTGTCGATCGGCCCGAAGCAGACGAAAAGCGCATGGTGGCGCAAATGCCAGGGAAGCTGCGCCTGCGTGATGCCGAGTTCGCGTTCGCGCTCCGTGATGCGCTTGACCTGGGCGGTGCCCGTCTTGCCGGCGAAGCGGAAGGCAGGCTCGATCACCTTGCCCTGGGCATCGACGCGCAGATGGTTGGCCGTGCCCGACGCCACCACCTGCACCATGCCTTCGCGGATGAGCGCCAGATGTTGCGGGTTGAGGCGCATGGAGGGCGCCGTGGGCTTGTTGCGCACCGGCGGCGGCGACAGTTCCTCACGCGACGTCGCCGAGGCGAGCAGCAGGTTGGGCTGGACTTCGTAGCCGCCATTGGCGAGCCGAGCCGTCATGACGGCCAGCTGCAGCGGGGTGGCCGTCATGTAGCCCTGGCCGATACCGATATTGAACGTGTCTCCGTGCTGCCACGCCTTGCCGTGCTTTTCCTGCTTCCAAGCTCGGCTCGGCTGGATGCCGGTCGATTCGCCCGGCAGGCCGAGAGCGCTCTGGTGCCCGAAACCAAGTCGCGCACCCATCTCGGCGACGCGATCGATACCGGCCTTGCGCGCCGCCTCATAGAAGAAGCAGTCGCAGGACTGGGCGAGCGCCTCGACCACATTGGTCGAGCCGTGCCCACCCCTCAACCAGCAATGGAACTTGATATTGCCGAGCTCGAGGAAGCCGTTGCAGGGCAGGCGGGTCCACGGCTCGATCGCCTTCGACTCCAGCGCCGCCAGCGCCGTCACCATCTTGTAGGTCGACCCCGGCGGATAGACGCCGGCGATCGCCTTGTTGTGCAGCGGCCGCTCCGGGCTGTCGAGCAGTTCGCGCCATTCGCTCTGCGTGATGCCGCGCGCGAAGGTATTGGGATCGAAGCCGGGGGACGAAACCATGGCCAGGATGTCCCCCGTCACGACATCCATCACCACGACCGAGCCGCTCTTGTGCTCCTTGATGCGCTCGGCCACGTATCGCTGCAGCTCGAGATCGATGGTGAGCAGCGCGTTTGCGCCGGGCTGACCCTCGGTGCGGTCGAGTTCGCGCACGACACGACCGACAGCATTGACCTCGACCTGGACAGCGCCGGCGCGCCCGCGCAGGCTGTCCTCCAGGGCGCGCTCCATACCCTTCTTGCCGAAGCGTATGGTCGCCAGCTGCAGCACCGGATCGTCTCGACCGGCGAGATCCTCGTCTGAGACGCGGCCGGTATAGCCGACGATGTGGCTCATCAGCTCGCCTTCGGGATAGTCGCGTGTCTGGCCGAGATCGATGAACACGCCTGGAAGATCGGGGGCGTTGAACTCGAGCCTCGCCACCTCCTCCCAGCCCAGATTTTCGCGGACGACGACCGGCTGCGCACCGCGACTGCGCTTCAGTTCGCGCACGAGCCGCGCCTTCTCCGCTTCGCCGAAGCTGAAGATCTGGTCGAGCCGCTCGACCAGCATCTCGACACCGCGGCCGCGATCGGAAGTCGCCATGGCACGGAAGTTGTTGCGGTTGACGGCCAGCGGCTGGCCGGTGCGGTCGAAGATCAGTCCACGTGACGGCGGCAGCAGGCGCAGGTTGACGCGGTTCTCTTCAGCCAGGGTGGAGAACCGCTGCGTCTCGATCACCTGGAGCTGATAGAGCCGGCCGCCCAGCACCGACAGCGCCACGGCCTGCGCGCCGCCAAGAAACAACGCACGGCGCGTGAACAGACCCGAGCGCTCGCCGTCGCTCTTGCGATAGCGTGTCATGTCGTCGTCTCGCCGGGCCGCGCGGTGCCGCGCGAAAGCTCGGGAACGTTCAGCGGATCACGCGGCCGTACGCGAGCGAGCAGCGGCGCGAGCAACGGATAGATCACGACCACGACGACATACTGGACCATGGCCTGCGTCGGGTCGATGGCCGTCCACGTCCACAGCGACGTGAAGGCCCAGACCAGCACCACGAATCCCCAGGCCAGCAGGGTGAAGCCGAACCACTGGAACAGGACGGGCACTCCGACGAGGTAGCGGCGATTCGCCGTGACGGCCGCCCGGATCAGCACGAAACCCAAGGCGCTCACACCGACCGGCGCGCCAGGCCCCCCCAGCAACAGGTCGAGCAACACGCCCATGGCCAGCAGCAACGGACCGGGCAGCCGCTCCGGTGTCGCCAGGCTGAACTGAAAGACCGCAAGCGCCGGCAGCAGCGGCAAGGCGTCCGACAGGTATGGCGCGCGCAGCGGCGCCAGTGTCAGCAATACGAAGAACAGCAGGACGGTGCCGGGCAAGGCGGCGCGGCCCCAACGGTCGAGTGTCGCGAGCAGGCCGTCAGCCTTCATCATACGCCATGCCACCATCAGCGGACCCGGTGTCCCTGGGCCAGCCCCGGGACGCTCGACGGACCGGTCTGGGACGACGTGCCGGTTCCTCCCACCAAGCCTGTGACGCCGTAATCGACGACGCGCACGAACTCCAACCGCGAGAAATCGGCGAATGGGCGGACGCGGACCGCACCCTCGCCGGCTTCCACGACCTCGCCGACCGGGATACCGAGCGGGAAGCTGCCGCCATCGCCGGACGTGATGATGCGGTCGCCGCGTTGCACGCCCGCCACGCTCTGCAGCAAGGTGAGTCGGAGCTGCGGGGAATTGTCGCCGGCCAGGATCGCGCGTTCGCGCGTGCGCTCAATCAGCACAGGCAGGCGGGAGTTGACGTCCGTCACGAACAGGACGCGAGCGCTGTTCTCCCCAACCTCGGCGATGCGGCCGGCCAGTCCCTCGCCGGTAACCACCGCCTGACCAGACGCCACGCCCGACCGGCGGCCGGCGTTCAGCAGAGCGCCGCGCACATAGGCGCTGACGCTGTCGCCGACGATGCGGGCGGTAATGAAAGAGGCTTCCGGCCCTTCGCGGAAGTTGGCCAGCCCGCGCAGGCCCTCATTCTCGTTCTCGAGGCGCCGCGCCGCCGTCTGCCATGCCAGGAGGCGAGCATTCTCCTCTCGCAAGCGGGCATTCTCCTCTCGCAGCGAGGCAAACTCCTTGAGGTCGGCGATGACGCGGTTGGCGGCAGCGACCGGACGCGCGATCGCCTCGAGCGCCGGGCTGGCCAGATCGAGCGCCACCACGCGAGCATGCTCGACCAGGACTGTGTCGGCCTTGCCGACCAGCATGACGCCGAAGGCAGCGATGACCATCAGGCCGAGCGCAAAGCGCTGCACGGCCGTGCGAACCTGGCCAGCGACTACCTCGAAATCGTCCCGGATCGCCATGGTGCGACCATCCTACTCCAACCACGGGCCGGAGCGCGCGGCGGAATTAGTACATCGATGACAGAACGCCGCGCAGACGGTCGATGTTTTCCACCGCATGGCCCGTTCCCAGAGCCACGCACAGCAACGGATCCTCGGCCACCGAGACCGGCAGGCCGGTCGCCTGGCGCAACACGGTATCCATGTTGGCCAGGAGCGCGCCGCCGCCGGTCAACACGATGCCCTTATCGACGATGTCCGCCGCCAGTTCCGGCGCCGTGTTCTCCAGCGCGACCTTGACGGCCTCGACGATCGCACTGACAGGTTCCTGCAGGCTCTCGGCGATCTGCCGCTCGGTGATCACCAGTTCCTTGGGCACGCCATTCATCAGGTCGCGGCCCTTGATCTCCATGGTCCGGCCCTCGCCGTCGTCCGGCGGGCAGGCGGAGGCGATCGTTTTCTTGATCCGCTCGGCCGAACTCTCGCCCACCAGCAGGTTATGGTTGCGGCGGATGTAGCCGATGATGGCCTCGTCCATCTTGTCGCCGCCGACGCGCACGGAGCGCGGATAGACGATGCCGCCCAGCGACAGGATCGCCACTTCCGTGGTTCCGCCGCCGATATCGACTACCATCGAGCCGGTCGGCTCGGTGACCGGCAGGCCGGCGCCGATCGCCGCCGCCATGGGCTCCTCGATCAGCCAGACCTTGCGGGCGCCGGCGCTCTCTGCCGATTCCTGGATGGCGCGGCGTTCGACGGCCGTGGAGCCGGAGGGCACGCAGACCACGATCTGGGGATGGGCGAAGCTGCGACGATTGTGCACCTTCGAAATGAAGTGCTTGATCATCGCCTCTGCGACCTCGAAGTCGGCGATGACGCCGTCGCGCAGGGGCCGGATCGCCTGGATGTTGCCGGGGGTGCGGCCCAGCATCATCTTGGCCTCCTCTCCGACCGCCAGGACCTGGCGTTTGCCACTCTGCGTCGTCAGCGCCACCACCGACGGTTCATTGAGGACGATTCCGCGTCCCTTGACATAGACCAGTGTGTTGGCTGTTCCGAGGTCAATGCCCATGTCCGCCGAAAAGAGCCCGATGACGCGCGAGAGCATTTAGTTAAGTCTCTGTATTTGCTAGGAAATCTGGTCGGGCTCTGCATGTTTTACCCGCCCGGCAAGCGCGCTCGGGTTTAGACCGGCCCGGAGGGTCCCGCAAGACGATTCACGCCTGCCCCCCTCCGTGGCCACAGCTTAGCGACAATCGGGGGCATCATAAGCCCTGAGACAGACCCGCCAGATGCCCCAGGCCGCGAGCATCTCCTGCCGCCGGCCTGCTCTACAAGCCCATCATCTTGGCGATGGTGTTGCGCTGAATGTCGTTGGTGCCGCCGCCGATCGAGCCGACGCGCACGTCGCGGAACAGTCGCTGGATGTCGTGTGCCATCGTGTAGCCGGCGCCGCCCATGATCTCCATGGCGAGGTGGGCGCACTTGAATTCGCCGTCGGTGCCCTGAATCTTGGCGATTGCCGTCTCCTCGACCGGATCGAGACCGGCATCCAGCATGTCGGCCAGCCGATAGGTGAGCGCCTGGGTCGTGCGCAGCAGGATGCGCATGTCGGCGAACTTGTGCTGGATGGCCTGGAACTTAGAGATCGGCTGGCCGAACTGGATTCGTTCCCGGGCGAACCGCTTGGCGTATTCGATGGCGAAATGCATGTTGCCGCAGGCCTGCGCGGCGAGGCACAGCCGCTCCAGGTTGAGCCCCTTCATGAGGCCCGACCAGCCGCGATTCTCCTCGCCGATCACATGGTCGGCCGGCACGAACACACCGTCGAGGAAGATCTCGTTGGCATGGGTGGTGCGCCGCCCCAGCGTCTCGAGCGGCTTCATGGCGAGGCCGGGCGACCGGGCGTCGACCCAGAACAGCGTCACACCCTTGTGGCGCGCGTCGCTGTCGGTCTTGGCCACGACCATGAGATAGTCGGCGACATGGGCTGCCGAAATGTACAGCTTCTGCCCGGTGAGCCGGTAGCCGTTGCCATCGCGCACCGCCCGCGTCTTGATGCCCGATGCGTCGGAGCCGGTGTCGGGTTCGGACAGAGCGAAGGCCGACTTCAGGCGCCCGGCGCAGATTTCGGGCAGGTAGCGACGGCGCAGATGCTCGCCGGCCGTGAGCTGCAGATGCATGCCGCCATAGACGACGGTCGGGAGGTAGAGCGACGAGGCACCGCTGTAGTGGCGCGCCAGCGCCTCGACCAGGATCACGAGGTCCTTGCGGCTGCCGCCCATCCCGCCATAGGCGGGATCGTAGGGCAGCGCCATGTAGCCCGCCGCGGCCAGCGCATCGAAGGCAGCGTGCGGGAATTCGGAGGCCGCATCGAGCCGGCGGATCTCCTCCGCCGGCAACGCCCGCGACAGAAGCTCGGCGACGTTGCGCCGGATCAGCTTCTGCTCGTCGGTCAGGCCGAAATCGTCGAGATCCGCCATCGCGTCAGTCGAAGACGACGACGCCGCGCGCCACCTCGCCGGCCATCATCCGCTTGAAGCCCTCGTTGATCTCCGAAAGCTTGTAAGTGCGGCTGATAAGGCCGTCGATGTTCAGCCGCTTGTTCATGTAGTGGTCGACCAGGACAGGGAAGTCGAGATCGGGTCGCACCGAGCCGTAGAAGGTGCCGCTCACCGTCTTCTCGCTGAACACCATCATGAAGGGCGAATAGGAAGCACGGACCGTCGCCGCCGAGATGCCGACAGCAACTGCATGGCCGCCGGGTGCGAGCGAGTCGAAGGCCAGCGCCTGGGTCTTGTCGATCGACACCGCATCGAACGAGTAGTCGACACCGAGCCCTCCCGTGATCTCCTTCACCTTCTTGACAGGATCCTCGTTGGTATTGGTGTTGATCGTATGGGTGGCGCCGAAGGTCCTGGCCATCTCGAGCTTGTTGTCGAGGATGTCGGCGGCGATGATCTTGCTCGCCCCCGACAGCATGGCGCCCTGGATGGCGTTCAATCCGACGCCGCCGCAGCCGATCACCAGCACCGACGAGCCCGCTTCGATCTTGGCATGGCGCGTCACGGCGCCGACGCCGGTCGCCACGCAGCAGCCGACCAGCGCCGCCTGCGGCCAAGGCATGTCCTGGCGGATCGGCACCACCATCTCCTCGGGCACCACGACCTCCTCCGCGAAGGTCCCGATGCGGGCCATCTGGTTGATGCCCTGCCCTTTGTGCTTGAGGCGCAGCGTGCCATCGTAGAGTGACCCCGGCGGCACCGAGGCGCGACCAATGCAGAGCACGGTGCGTCCCTGGCTGCAGTAGCGACAGCGACCGCAATGGGGGCGGAAGGAGAAGATTACATGGTCGCCCGGCTTCACGGTCGTCACGCCCGGCCCGCATTCGGCGATCTCGCCGGCCGCCTCGTGGCCGGGCACGATCGGCATGGGCGACGGCCAGTCGCCGTTCATGACGTGCCAGTCGCTCTGGCAGACGCCAGAGGCCTTCATTTTGACGCGCACCTCGCCTGCCTTGGGCGGATCGAGTTCGCACTCGACGACCTGCAGCGGCTCGTTGGGCTTGAACAGAACAGCGGCTTTCATGATTCGCTCCTCCCGGAACCACTTGGCACTATATCATCCCTCCCATGACGAAAACCCTTCTGATCACCGGCGGCGCCTCCGGCATCGGCGCCGAGACCGCGCGTCGCGCCGCGAAACACGGCTACAAGGTTGCCATCAACTATCGCTCGCGCGACGCGCAGGCGAAGCGGGTGGTGGCGGACATCGAGGCAGGCGGCGGCACGGCCGTCGCGCTGCCCGGGGACATGGCACACGAAGCCGACATCCTGCAGCTCTTCCGGGAGACCGAGCGGGCGCTGGGACCGATCACCCACCTCGTGAACAGCGCCGGCGTGAGCCGGCGCACGAGGGTCGACGAGTATGACGCGGCGCTGCTGGAGACTCTCTTCTCCATCAATGTGATCGGCCTGATGCTGTGCTGCCGCGAGGCCGCCAGGCGCATGTCGACGCGACATGGTGGCAAAGGCGGCGCCATCGTCAACGTCTCGTCCATGGCCTCGACGCTCGGCGGGCGCCTCGGCTCGACCGCTTACGCCGCAACCAAGGGCGCCGTCGATTCCTTCACGAAGGGATTTGCCCGAGAGGTGGCGCCGGAGGGCATCAGGGTCAATGCCATCCGGCCTGGCATGGTGCAGACTGAAATGACGGAGGGTTCGCTCGCCGAGCCGGCCTTCCGCGCCCGCATCGAAGCGTCGATCCCGATGCAGCGCGTCGGCGAGAGCCACGAGATCGCCGACGCGATCCTGTGGTTGTTGTCCGACGAGGCTTCCTTCATCACCGGCGCCATGGTCGATGCCGCCGGAGGCGGTTACATCATCTAGTCCGCATACCGCCCAGCCGGGAGCGCACCGCAAGCAGCGGCGCCCACCCGGCGAAGATGGTCAGTTCCTGGTCTTGTCGACCAGCGCCTTCTCCTTGATCCACGGCATCATGGCACGCAGCTTGACGCCGATCTCCTCGATCGGATGCTCCGACATGCGCCGGCGCATCGCCTTGAACGAGGCCTGGTTGACCTTGTTCTCCAGCATCCAGTCGCGCGCGAAGCGGCCCGACTGGATGTCGTCAAGCACGCGCTTCATCTCTGCCTTGGTCTCGGCCGTCACGATGCGCGGGCCCGACACGTACTCGCCATACTCGGCCGTGTTGGAGATCGAATAGTTCATGTTGGCGATGCCACCCTCGAAGATGAGATCGACGATCAGCTTCACCTCGTGCAGGCACTCGAAGTACGCCATCTCCGGCGCGTATCCCGCCTCGACCAGCGTCTCGTAGCCGGCCTTGATCAGTTCGACGAGGCCGCCGCACAGCACGACCTGCTCGCCGAACAGGTCGGTCTCGCACTCTTCCTTGAAGGTGGTCTCGATCGTGCCGGCGCGGCCGCCGCCAATCGCCGACGAGTAGCTGAGTCCGATCTCCAGCGCGTTGCCCGAGGCGTTCTGCGCCACCGCCACCAGGCAGGGCACGCCGCCGCCGCGCAGATACTCCGAGCGGACGGTATGGCCGGGTCCCTTGGGGGCGATCATGAACACGTCGATGTCCGGACGTGGCGTGATCAAATTGAAATGCACATTGAGGCCGTGCGCGAAGGCAAGTGCCGAGCCCGGGCGCATGTTGGGGCCGAGGTCGACGTTGTAGATATCCGACTGCAGTTCGTCGGGCGTCAGCACCATCACGATGTCCGCCCACTTGGCGCCGTCGGCCGGAGTCATGACCGTGAAGCCCGCACCTTCCGCCTTCTTGATCGTGGCCGAGCCCGCCTTGAGGGCGATGCGCACATCCTTGACGCCCGAGTCGCGCAGGTTCATCGCATGGGCGTGGCCTTGGCTGCCGTAGCCGACGACCAGGACCTTCTTGCCCTTGATCAGGTTCACGTCGGCATCACGATCGTAGTAGACACGCATGGGGCCAATTCCTCCTGGCAGTGTGCGCTCTGGGCCTTGAACGGGGCTTACTAGACAACCCGGCTCCCAAAGACCAGTCTGGAATCCCGTACTCCGCGCATGACCGTTCCACATTTCCCGTTGCTCGCCGCCTGTACGGCCCTGTTACTGGGCGGCTGCTGGTACAGTTCGTCTGTCTCCGGCAGCCGAGACGGCACTGCTGACCTACGGGCGATCGACGCGACCAATGCTGCCACAACGCCGCAGCAGGCCCGGACCTTTGTCAGCGGCCGAACTTGGCGCATCAGCGAAAGCAGTGCGGGACAGCAGGTCCACTATTCCGCGGCGGACGGTCGGGACTTCGCCTGGCTGCCGGGCCAGACCCGCATCCTGGCCGGCGAATGGCGCATCGACACCGCCTCCGACGTCCGCGGACGCATCGTGACGCGGTTCTGCCTGCGCTATCCAGCCGAGGCCGTGCACCCGATCAGCAAGGCGGCTGGCAGTGACTGGTACTGCCGCCCGGCAGGTTCGGCCTTCCACTGGGTACGCGAGCGGGTGAACGGCGATCCCCTGGCCCTCGACGGCCGCACGGCGGCACCGTTCGTGCTGAGCTTCAACAACCAGACGATCGCGCAGCTCCAGGCACGCATCGAACAATAGCGGCGACGGTCCAAGCACGCTGGACAAGTCGATCCGCGCACGGCAGCGTCCGCCCATGTCTCTCCTGCGCCTGTCCCTTGCCGTCCTCGTTGCCGCCCACGCCGTGGGTGCCTGTTCCAATCCCGACCCCGAGGCCCCGACCACGCCTGCCGTCGCAATGCCGCAGATCCAGGCCGCCATCCAGGATTCGGCGCCTGAGGCCGCCCGTCGGGGGATGAGCGACAAGACCTGGCTGTGGACACGCAGCAGCGGCCCCGCACAGATCCACTTCTCTGCCGCCGACGGCAGGGACTATGCCTGGGTGGTCGGCCAGCGGCGCATCTTCGCCGGCGAATGGCGCGTCGATACGGTGCCCGATGCCCGCGGCAACATGGTCAGCCAGATCTGCCTGCGCCATCCCGGCTCCTACATCCAGGGCCTGAGTCCGACCTGGAGCTGCCGACCCGGCGGAACGTTCTTCAACGAGATGGCGGAGCGCGAGGGCGGCGATCCGCTGCGCTTCGCCGGCCGCACGCAGGCGTTGTTCGTGCTGGAGCGTACGCCGGCCAACCTCGCCGAGGTGGAGGGGCGCGTCGCGACCGTCACCGGCACTTTCAGCGATCAGTGAGGATCAGACGCAGCCCGAGTACGGCAAGAACACCACCCATGATCCGATCGAGCCAGACCTTGGCGCGCCGATAGAAGGCGCGCGCCGGGCCGCCGGAGAACAGCAGCGCCAGCAGCGCGAACCAGGTGAATTCGTTCAGCGCGACGATGGCCAGCACCATAGCGTCCATCCAAGCGGGTGTATTCGCGGGTAGCAGCGACAGGAAGATGCTGCCGAAGAACACCATGATCTTTGGGTTGCTGAGCTGCAGCAGCAGCGCGCGCAGAAACCCTCGCCATCCACTCATCTGACCGGTACGGCCGAGCGCAATGTCCGGCAGGGGATCGCGGGCATGGCGCCACAGCATCGCCGCGAGATAGATCAGGTAGAGCGCGCCTGCGATGCGGAAGGCGACATGCAGCCACTCGAAGCGCGCAAATAGCGCCTGCAAGCCGTAGAGCGCGGCTGCCGCCCAGGCCACGGCGCCCACCATCATGGCGAAAGCCGTCAGCACGCCACCACGTCGGCCCGCGACAGCGGCCGTCTGGATCACCAGAACGGTCGACGGTCCTGGGCTCGCAACGGCCAGCAGGTGAACGACGGCGAGCCCGACAAGGACGACGACGGTATCGCTCACCGCCGCCCCTCGGTCACAAGGCTTCGCCGCCGCGCGACATCGCGACGATACCGGTGCGGCCGACGTCGATGAGGCCAAGATTGGCCATCAGGCCGATGAAGGTCTCTACCTTGTCGGAGTTGCCGGTCACCTCGAAGACGAACGAATCCATCTTGGCGTCGATGACCTTGGCCCGGAACACGTCGGCCAGCCGCAGCGCCTCGATGCGCTTCTCCCCGGTGCTCGAGACCTTGACCAGTGCCAGCTCGCGCTCGATGTGCGGCCCCTCGACAGTGAGATCGCGCACCTTGTGGACCGGCACCAGCCTGTCGAGCTGCGCCTTGATCTGCTCGATCACCATCGGCGTTCCTGTTGTCACGATGGTGATGCGCGAGAGATTCTCCTTGGCGTCGGTTTCCGCCACGGTGAGGCTCTCGATGTTGTAGCCGCGGCCCGAGAACAGGCCGACCACGCGGGCTAGGATGCCGGGTTCGTTGTCGACCAGCACCGAGATGGTGTGGCTGGAAGCTGCCTGCGACACGGCGTTCACACCAGCACCATGCCTTCCTCCGACACCGGCTTGGCTGCCCGGTCATCGGGGCCTAGCAGCATGTCGTAGTGTGCCGCTCCCGACGGGATCATGGGGAAACAGTTCTCGAGCTTGTCGACCAGCACGTCGACGATGACCGGCTTCTTGATCTCGATCATCTGCCGGATCGTGTCGTCGAGCTTGTCGGGTTCGTGGCAACGCAGGCCGACGGCGCCGAACGCCTCGGCGAGCTTCACGAAATCGGGCAGCGATTCCATGTAGCTTTCCGAATAGCGGCCACCGTGCAGCAGTTCCTGCCACTGGCGCACCATGCCCATGTACTGGTTGTTCAGGACGAAGATCTTCACCGGCAGTCGATACTGCGCCACGGTGGAGAGCTCCTGGATGTTCATCATGATCGAGGCCTCGCCCGCCACATCGATGACGAGCGCCTCAGGATGGGCGATCTGCACGCCGATCGCCGCCGGAAAGCCGTAGCCCATCGTGCCGAGCCCGCCTGATGTCATCCAGCGGTTCGGCTCCTCGAACTTCAGGAACTGGGCCGCCCACATCTGGTGCTGGCCGACCTCCGTGGTGATGTAGTGGTCGCGGCCCTTGATGTGATGGTAGAGGCGCTCCAGCGCATATTGCGGCTTGATCGTCTCCTTGTCGGCCTTGTAGGCGAGGCAGTTGCGGCCACGCCATGTGTCGATCTCGGCCCACCATGCCTTCAGCACCTTGTGGTCGATGCGCGGCTGGCGTGCCTTCCAGACCTTAATCATCTGCTCGAGCGCATGCGCGGCGTCGCCCACCACGGGCAGGTCGACATGCACGTTCTTGTTGATCGAGCTGGGATCGATGTCGACGTGGATCTTCTTCGACTTCGGCGAGAACTCGGCGAGCTTGCCGGTGATCCGATCGTCGAACCGCGCACCGATGTTGATCATCACGTCGCAGTTGTACATGGCCAGATTGGCCTCGTAGGTGCCGTGCATGCCCAGCATCCCGAGGAACTGCCTGTCGGATGCCGGGTAGGCACCCAGTCCCATCAAGGTGCTGGTGATGGGGAAGCCCGTCATATGGACGAACTGTGTCAGCAGCTTCGAGGCTTTCGGCCCCGAATTGATGACGCCGCCGCCGGTATAGAAGATCGGCCGCTTCGCCGAGGCGATCAGATCGATCGCCTGCTCGATCTTCGCCGGATCGGGCTCGACCTGAGGCCGGTAGCTCTTGTGCTGCACCGGCTTCTTGGGCGCCACGTACTCGTGCTTGTTCATCAGCACGTCCTTGGGCAGGTCGATCACGATCGGGCCGGGCCGGCCCGATCGCGCCACATAGAAGGCCTCGTGGACGACGCGCGACAGGTCGGTCACCGACTTCACGAGGTAATTGTGCTTGGTGCACGGCCGCGTGATGCCCGTCGTGTCCGCCTCTTGGAAGGCATCGTTGCCGATCAGGTGCGTCGGCACCTGGCCGGTCAGGCACACGATTGGGATGGAGTCCATCAGCGCGTCGGTGAGGCCGGTCACCGCGTTGGTCGCACCCGGCCCCGACGTCACCAGCACCACGCCCACCTTGCCGGTCGAACGGGCATAGCCTTCGGCAGCATGCACCGCTGCCTGTTCGTGACGCACCAGGACGTGTCGCAGCCGGTTCTGCTTGAAGAGCGAATCGTAGATCGGAAGGACCGCGCCGCCCGGATAGCCGAAGACGACCTCGACTTCCTCGTCGATCAGGGCTTTCACCAACAGATCGGCGCCGGTCGTGGCGGGCTCCTCGGGCTTCATGACACGGGTCTCCTCAATGACAAATGAGCCGCAAAACGGGGGTTTTGCGGCGCGCGGAAAGTATAGTCGGGGAAGGACGGAATCAACCCCAATCGCACGAAAAGTAAAGTTTCAGCCCTCCGATTTGGTCAAAAATTTCTCGACCCCGTCCATTGCCACCGGATGCGCCGGATCGATCACAACATCTGGGGCGAGCTGGTGCTTGAACCACGTCATCTGGCGCTTGGCGTACTGACGGGTATGATCGATGGCGATGCGTCGCGCCTGCTCGAGCGTCATCTCCCCACGGAAATGGGCAAACAGCTCGGGGGCGCCATGCGCCTTGAGGCCCGGCCAACGGTCATCGACGCCGCCGTCGAACACACGCCGCACCTCGGTCAGCACGCCCGCCTCCAGCATGGCATCGAATCGCTTCTCGATGCGATCGCGCAGCCAGCCACGTTCGGGCGCCAGCAGAACGCTGCGGAATGTCCAGCGCGGCGCTTCGACCGCGCCGGCCTGCCAGACGCTCAGCGGCCGGCCGGTCCCCAGCCAGACCTCCCACGCCCGAACATGGCGCTGCCGGTCCGCGGGCTTCAGGCGGGCGACGATGGCCGGATCCCTCACGGCAAGCCTCGCCCGGAAGGCCTCGGGGCCCAGTTCCAGCCACTCGGCGTTGGCCTTGTCGCGTACGGCCGCCGGCGTGTCAGGGATGGCCGGAATACCTTGCATCAGCGCCCGCAGGTAAAGGCCGGAGCCCCCGCACAGGATCGGCCGCCGTCCCGCCGCGAGGCTGCACTCGATCTCGCCGGCGGCGAGATCGCGCCACCGCGCCGCCGACAAGGTCTCGCTGAGCGGCAGGATGCCGTAGAGCCCGTGCGGCACCCGACGGCGCTCCGCGGCGCTGGGCTGCGCGGTCAGGATCGGGAAGGCGTCGTAGGTCTGCATGGCGTCGGCGTTGATCACCGTCCCGCCGAAACGGTCAGCCAGGTCGAGCGCCAGCGCCGACTTCCCGCTGGCAGTCGGACCGGTAACGACGAGGATGGGTTGCCGCGGCATGGCGGGCGAATTGATTGCAAATCCACCATGCCGCCGCTAGAGCCGGAGCGTGAAAAACGTCCTGGTCCTCATCTCGAGCGTCGCCCATCCTGCTCTGAATGACGGTGCTATCGAGGTAGCTGTCGATTGCCTGCGCGCGCAGGGTGCCACGGTGGGACCGCCGGATTGGCTGGCCCCCGGTATCGCCTGCGACATTCCGTTCGACGGTGACGCCAAGCCGATCGCCATGACCGCCATCGACGCGGTCGTCGTTCCCGCCGCGGGGCGGCGCAAGAAGCTGCTGGTCGCCGACATGGAATCGACCGTGATCGCCAACGAGATGCTCGACGAGCTCGCGGAATTCCTCGGCATCCGCGACAAGATCGCCGCGATCACGGCTCGCGCCATGAATGGCGAGATCGACTTCGCCGGCGCGCTCGAGGAACGCGTCGGCCTCCTGAAGGGCCTCCCGCTGGCCAGGCTCGACGAGGCGGCACGCCGCATCCGCTATATGCCGGGTGGCGCAACGCTGGTCGCCACGATGCAGCAGCATGGTGCGCACTGCGCCCTTGTCTCCGGGGGCTTCACCCACTTCACGCAGCTGGTGCATCAGCGCCTCGGTTTCGATTTCAGCGTGGCCAACATCCTGCGCCACGAAGATGAAGCGCTGTCGGGTACTGTCGCGCCGCCCATCCTCGGCAAGGAAGCCAAGCTCGCCACGCTGCAGAAGCTCGCGATGGAGCAAGGCCTCTCGCCTGGCGATGCCGTGACCGTGGGCGACGGCGCCAACGACCTGCCGATGTTGCTGGCGGCGGGGCTTGGGGTGGCCTTTCATGCCAAGCCAGCGGTGGCCGCGCAGGTTTCCGCACGCATCGACCATGGCGATCTCACCGCCCTGCTCTATCTCCAAGGCTATCGTCAGAGCGAATTCACCGAAAGGGACGACCCATGACCGACGCCGTGCAGATCGTTCTCGCCAAGCGCCCGAGCGGCGACGTCACCGCCGACTGCTTCCGCGAGGAGACGGTGACGCTCCCCGCCCTGGCGGACGGCGAGCTGCTGGTGCGCTCGCGCTTCCTCTCGCTCGATCCCTACATGCGGCCGCGCATGACCGAGCTGCGCTCCTACACGCCGCCCTTCGAGCTCGACAAGCCGCTGACCGGCGGCTCGGTCGGCGAAGTCGTCGAATCGCGCAATCCGCGCTTCGCCAAGGGCGATACCGTGATGGGCATGCTGAACTGGGCGACGCACACGCTTCATGACGGCAAGGGCCTGCGCAAGATCGATCCCGCGGCCGCACCGCTGTCGGCCCATTTGGGCGTGCTGGGCATGCCGAGCTTCACGGCGTGGTATGGCATCCGCCATATCTGCAAGCCGAAGCCCGGCGAGACGGCCTTCGTCTCGGCCGCCACCGGCGCAGTCGGCCAGGTCGCGGGCCAGCTCGCCAAGCTCGCCGGCGCGCGGGTGGTCGGCTGCGCCGGCAGCGACGACAAGTGCCAGTGGGCCGTGCGCGAGGCCGGGTACGATGCCTGCTTCAACCACAAGACCGAGCATGATGTCGGCGCCGTCCTCGACAAGCTCTGCCCGCAGGGCATCGACGCCGACTTCGAGAATGTCGGCGGCAAGATCTTTCACGCCGTGTTCGAGCGGCTGAACAACTTCGGCCGCATCGCCTTCTGCGGCGCCATCTCGGAGTATCAGGACAGCGCACCGCTGGCCGGTCCGCCCAAGATGTTCACGATCGTGCAGCGCCGTCTGACCATCCAGGGCTTCATCGTCTCCGACCACGTCGCGCTGATGGGAGACTTCGTAAGCGAGGTCGGTGCCCTGGTGAAGGAAGGCAAGCTCAAGAGCCGAGAGACCGTGATTGACGGCCTCTCCCGCGCGCCCGAGGCCTTCATGGGGCTGCTGAAGGGCGAGAACTTCGGCAAGCTCGTGGTGAAAGTCTAACCGTCGCCCCGAGCGTAGCCACGGGGCCTTGCCTCAATCGGCAAGGCCTACGTGTTGATGGAAGGTCTTTCCGCTCGGGCCTTCGGTCCTCGCTCGAGACGACGAGCGGCTACTTCGTCAGCCTCAGCGCCGCGAAGCGCGGATCGCCCTGGCGCTCGACGAACAGCAATACCGAGCGCTTCTTGGCCTGCTGGAGCTTGCCGACGATGTCGGTCACTTCCTGCGGGGTCGTCACCGGCTTCTGGTCGACCTCGAGGATGACGTCGCCCGCCTGCAGCTGCTTTTCCGCCGCCGGGCTGTTCTGCGCCACCTTGGTGACAACGACGCCCTTGACCTGGTCGGACAGGCCGTAGCGCTCGCGAAGCTGGTCGGTGACCTTCTGAAGGGTCAGGCCCAGCTGCTCGACGTTCGACACGACGGGCTGGTCGGGTTCCGCCGGCTTCTTCGGCGCTCCCTGGGCAGAGGCATTCTGCTTGCCATCCTCTTCCTGCTCGCCGACGCGCAACTTCAACGGCACTTCCTTGCCGCCACGCCAGACCACGACGTCCACGGTGCCGCCGACGCGCGCATTGGCGACGATGCGCGGGAACCGCCGCATGTCGACGACGTCCTGGCCGGAAAAGCCGATGATGATGTCGTTGCGCTTGATACCGGCCTTCGCAGCCGGACCATCGGCAACGACATTGGCAACCAGCACGCCCCGTGCACGATCGAGCCCGAAACTGTCGGCGATGTCGTCTGTCACGCTCTGGTAGCTGACGCCGATCCAGCCGCGCTTGACCCGACCATACTCCCGCAGCTGGTCGGCGACCTGCCGGACGATATTGGACGGGATCGAGAAGGCGAGGCCCGCATTGACGCCGGACGGCGAATAGATCGCGGTGTTGACGCCGATCACCTCGCCGCTGGCGTTGAACAGCGGACCGCCGGAGTTGCCCTTGTTGATGGCGGCGTCGGTCTGCAGGTAGTCATCGAGCGAGTCGTTGAGCGAGCGACCGCGGGCCGAGATGATGCCGGCAGTAACCGAATGGCCGAGCCCGAACGGGTTGCCGATCGCGATCACCCAGTCGCCCACCCGCTCCTTGTCCGAATCGCCCCACTTGATGGCAGGCAGCGGCTTCTTGTTCGGCGGCTCGACCTTGAGCAGGGCGACGTCGACCCGGGCGTCCGAGCCGATCAGCTTGGCCTTGAGCTGAGTGTCGTCGCGGAAGATGACCGTGATGTCCTCGGCGCCCTGGATCACGTGGTTGTTGGTGATGATGTAGCCGTCACCATCGACCACGAAGCCTGACCCGAGCGAGGTGCCGCGCCGCCGCTGCTGCTCCTCGCCACCACGCCGGTCGAAAAACTCCTTGAAGAGCTCCTCAAAGGGCGACCCCGGCGGCAGCTGCGGCATGTCACGCAGCCGCGACCCTTGCTGGGGCACGTTCTGGGTGGTGGTGATATTGACGACCGTCGGCATGAGGCGGTCGACCAGCTCGGCGAAGCTGTCAGGGGCATCGCGCGCGACCGCCGGTTGGGCCAGCGCCAAGCCGAGCGCTATGACTGCCGCGATCGCCACACTCCGAAAAACACTTTGAAAACCAGTGAGATTCACGTCCGGCCTCCAACGGCGCTCAGGCCTCAACGGATCGGAACGTGCCGGCGCCGCGTTCGAGTCCCTTCCTACATGGGGGCCGATTGTGGCGCAAATAAAGAGGATTTGATGTTGCCGAATGTGACGGCTTTCGGCGCTCCGATTGTCCGATTTGACCGGCGGCGTTGCAGGACTGCCACAGGCGCCGCCCGCGCAGGACGCGGGCGGCGAGGCCAGATTCGATGTCCGCCTACTTGCGCTGCGACGACGGATTGGACGGGTCGTTGAAATAGCGGAAGAAGTCGCTGTCCGGGCTGAGGATCATCGTCGAACCGCCGCCCCCGAACGCCTGCTTGTAGGCCTCCATGCGCCGGTAGAAGGCATAGAAATCCTTGTCCCGGTTGAAGGCGTCCGCATAGATCCGCGTCGCCTCGGCATCGGCCTCACCCATCAGGACCTGCGCCTTGAGGCCGGCATCGGCCTTGATGACGGCGACCTCGCGATCGGCCGTCGCCACGATACGCGCCTTCTCCTCGTCGCCCTCGGCGCGGAGCTGGCCGGCCTCCCGCTCGCGATCAGTCTTCATGCGGTTGTAGACCGACTGCGAGTTGGCCTGCGGCAGGTCGGCGCGCTTGATGCGCACGTCGACGGTCTGCACGCCCAGCTCCATCGTCTTGGCGTTCACGCGGCGGGTGATCTCGTCCATCAGGTTGGCACGCTGGTCGGTCAGCACCAAATGCAGCGGGACCGAGCTCAGCACGCCGCGGATCTCGGAGTTGATCAGCGAATCGAGCAGGCCACGCAGGGTCGGCTCGCCGCCCGGCACGGTCTGGGCGAACAGTTTGGCGGCGACGATCTTGTAGCGTGCATAGGCGTCGACCACGAGACGCTTCTGGTCGCCGGCGATGATCTCGAACTCCTCGGCTTCATAGTCGAGCAGCCGACGGTCGATGCGCTGGATATCCTGGACCAGAGGAATCTTGGCATACAGGCCCGGCTCCACCTTCGGATCGCCGACGATGGCGCCGAACTGGCGAACCAGGACCTGGATGGTCGGATTGACCGTGTAGAAGGTCTGGGTGAGCAGGAAGATCGCGACCGCAGCGGCGATCAGGGCGATGATCGAACGGTTGCTCATCGCGTGACTCCCTGGGCCTGCGGAGCGGTGCGCGGCGCCGATGACGCCGCCGGAGCGCCGGGTGGGCTCGGCCGCAACTCAGGCAATGGGAGGTAGGGCACGATGCCCTGGGTGCCCGACGCGTTCTTGTCGACCAGGACCTTGTTCACGCCGCGAAGCACCTCCTGCATCGTGTCGAGGTACAGGCGCTCGGTCGTGATGTCCCTGGCCTTGTTGTATTGCTCGTAGACCTGGGTGAAGCGCTGGGCGTCACCGCTGGCCCTTGCCACGATCTCGGCCTTGTAGGCTTCCGACCTCTGTATGATCGATTCCGCCTCGCCCTTGGCCCGCGGGAGCTGCTGGTTGCGGTAGGTGTTGGCCTCGTTGATGCTCTTCTCCTTGTCGGCCCGCGCCGCCTGCACGTCGCGGAAGGCCGCGATGACTTCCTGCGGCGGATCGACCCGCAACAGCTGGATGTTGGAGATGCGGACGCCCGCGCCGTACTCGTCCAGCATCTTCTGCAGCAGGTCCTTGGTGTCCTGCTCGATGCGGCTGCGGCCTTCGGTCTGAGCGTACTGCAGATTGGATTTGCCGATCACCTCGCGCATCGCGGCCTCGGCGCCGGCACGCACGTTCTCTTCCGGATTGCGCACGTCGAATGCGTACTTGAACACGTCCTTGATCTGCCACAGCACGGCGAACTCGATGTCCACGATGTTCTCGTCGCCCGTCAGCATGAGATTCTCGGTCGAGGTCGGCCGCGGCCCGCGCGTGTAGGGGCTCGTGCGATCCTGGCCGCCGGTGCGCGAGCCGATGACGATGCGGCGCTGGTCCTGCACGTTCACGACGATGACGTTACCGATCGGTGAGGGCAGGTTGTAGTGCAGGCCCGGTTCGACCGGCTTGCCGAACGGCTTGCCGAACACCAGCTGGATGGCTTGCTGGTTGGGCTGCACGCGGAAGAAGCCGGTGGCCAGCCAGATGGCGATGCCGGCGAGCACGATCAGGATGATGCCCTTATAGGAGCCGAAGCCGCCGGGGATGAGGTTCCTGAGCCTTTCCTGGCCCTTGCGGATGACGTCCTCCATGTCCGGCGGACGGCGCCCGAACGGACCGCCACCGCCACTACCGCCGCCACGGCCACCGCCACCGCCACCGCCGCCCCCCCAGGGACCTCCGCTGTTACCGCCGCCGCCCCAAGGGCCGCCACTGTTGTTGTTCCACGCCATTGA
>QFCS01000425.1_pt1 | contig 49719 bp, 49 predicted proteins | sample 3576561 | NCBI WGS metagenome assembly QFCS01 | reverse complement strand
TTATCTCGTCACCCTGAACTTGTTTCAGGGTCCATGGCCCGCCGTTTCCTTCGGCGCAACGCTGACCGAGAGGTTCGGCCATGGATGCTGAAACAAGTTCAGCATGACGAAGAGGGAACGTCCGCTCCCCACCCCAAAGCGGACGCTATCTATAAACGCACCCATCCAGCCCGTCGCGCCCCACGACACCGATCCGCGCGCGGATCGCATTGCCGTAGCGGCGGGTGAAGCCCGAGGGGCTGATCGCCTCGCGTTTTTTCGGCAGCGGCAGGATCGCGGCAATGCGGGCGGCTTCCTGCGGGGTCAGCCTGCCTGCGCCATGCTTGAAATAGCGCTGCGCGCCCGCCTCGACGCCATAGGTGCCGAGGCCGGTCTCGGCGACGTTGAGATAGACCTCCATGATCCGCCGCTTCCCCCAGATCTTCTCGATCAGGAAGGTGAACCACACCTCGGGCACCTTGCGGAGATAGCGGGTCCAGCCGCTGCCCTGCCACAGGAAGACGTTCTTCGCGGTCTGCTGGCTGATCGTCGAGCCGCCGCGGATGCGCTTGCCCTTGGCATTGCGTTCGATCGCCTGTTCGATCGCCTCCCGGTCGAACCCGTCGTGGCTGCAATATTTGCCGTCCTCGGCGGCGATTGCGGCGCGCACCATGTTGCGGTCGATATGGGACAGGCCCGTCCAGTCCTTGGTGATGCCATTGCCGTCGGTCAGCATGGTGATGGTCACCGGGGGCGGCACCACCGCATAGAGCAGCACCCAGAGGACCGAGGCGAGGATGAAGCCAAGGACGATCTTGGCCGTGGTCTTGAAAAGCCGTCCCATCGTGAATTTCGTGCGCGCCTTGCTTTTCCTTCGCATCGATCCGGCGTAGTCGAGCGGGATGCAAAGGAAAAGACCCGATCATCGCCCCAGGCTTCGCTCGATGGGCCGCGGATTCGTTCTGCTCGTGGCGCTTGCCGCTGCGTGCCCGGCGATGGCCGAAGAGGGGCGCGATCTTTGCCCCGATCGCCCCGGTCTCGGCACCCCGGCCTGCACCGTCGAGCCAGGGCGGACCGTCTTCGAACTCGGGCTCGCCGACTGGACGCGCGAGCAGGACGGGCCTGAGCGCACCGACACGATCCTCGCCGGCGACGCGCTGCTCCGCATCGGGCTGACCTCGTCGCTCGAGGCACAATTCGGATGGACCGCGATCGGTCATGTCCGCGAGCGTGACGCGGTGCTCGGCACCGCGCGCCAGCGGACGCGCACAGGCGACGCGACGATTGCGCTGCGTCAGAATCTGCGCAATCCCGACGGATCGGGCTTTTCGATCGCCGCCATGCCCTATGCCAGCCTGCCGACCGGCAGCAGCGGGGTGGGGGCGGGCGATTGGGGCGCGGGGCTGCTCGTTCCGGTCGGGATCGAGGCCGGGCCGGTGTCGATCGGGCTTACGCCGCACGTCGATGCCGCGGTGGACGGCGACGGCGATGGCCGGCATCTCGCTTATGGCACCGTCGCGGGGCTGGGTTTCGACCTGTCGGACACGGTGTCGGTATCGACCGAGATTTCCTTTACCCGCGACCGCGATCCGGCCGGGCACGCGAGCGAATGGCTGGCAGGGTTTTCGGCGGGGTGGCAGCCCGACGACGACAGCCAATGGGATGCGGGCGTGAACCTCGGGCTCAATCGCGATAGCCCCGACCTGCAGCTTTATGCGGGATATGTGCGGCGCTTTTAGAGTCCAGCGTCATTGCTTCGCTTCGCTCGCAATGACGAATTTATTGGAAGCGCCGTCTCAATCGACGACGACCTTGCCCGTCATTCCCAGCGACGAATGCATGAAGTGCGAGCAATGCGCCTTATAGGTGCCCGCGCTTGGCGTCAGCGTCACGTCGCTGCTTTCGCCCTTGCCGAGCGAAACGCGGCCCTTGGCGCCCGCGACGCGGGCGCGGTTCGCGGCGTCCATCGTTGCGGCGGCGAAGAATTCGGGGGCGGTGAAATCATGCCCGCCCGAGCCGCTGTTGGTGAAATGGATCGTCACCGGCTGGCCGGCATGGAGGTGCAGGTCGGCCGGCGTGAAGCTGAAATTCGCCAGCGTCACCGTCACCTTCGCCGGCGCTTCGGCGGCGGTGACGGGAACGGACAGGGCGAGCGCCGCGAGAGTGAACGGAAGGATACGCATGGCATGTCTCCTCGGCCGGACCGTCCGGCGCGTCGGGGCACCCGCGATCTTTCGGCTCAGGCGTTGATCAGGCGCCGGTCGCCTGCGAGTTTGAGCATCGCCTTTTGCAGCTTCTCGAAAGCGCGCACCTCGATCTGGCGCACGCGTTCGCGGCTGACGTCATAGACCTGGCTCAGATCCTCGAGCGTCTTGGGGTCGTCGGTCAGGCGGCGTTCGGTCAGGATATGGCGTTCGCGCTCGTTGAGGGTCGCAAGCGCTTCGCTCAGCAGCGCGTGGCGCACGTCGCGTTCCTCGGCCTCGGCGACGCGCTCGTCCTGGAGCGGGCCTTCGTCGCCGAGCAGATCCTGCCACTGGCTGTCGCCATCCTCGCCCATGGGCACGTTGAGCGACGTATCGCCGCCCATCGCCATGCGGCGGTTCATGCTGACCACCTCGTCCTCGGTCACGCCGAGGTCGGTGGCGATCTTGGTGAGGTGTTCGGGGCTGAGGTCGCCATCCTCGAACGCTTCGAGATTGTTCTTCATCCGGCGGAGGTTGAAGAACAATTTCTTCTGTGCCGCGGTGGTGCCCATCTTCACGAGGCTCCACGACCGCAGGATGAATTCCTGGATCGAGGCGCGAATCCACCACATCGCATAGGTGGCGAGGCGGAAGCCGCGTTCGGGATCGAACTTCTTCACGCCCTGCATCAGGCCGATATTGCCTTCGCTGATCAGCTCGCTGACCGGCAGGCCATAGCCGCGATAGCCCATCGCGATCTTTGCGACGAGGCGGAGGTGCGAGGTGACGAGCTGCGCCGCCGCTTCATTGTCGCCATGCTCCTGAAAGCGCTTCGCGAGCATATATTCCTGCTCGGGCGTCAACAGCGGAAATTTGCGGATTTCGGCCAGATAGCGGTTCAGGCTCGCCTCACCGCCGAGCGCGGGCACCGTGGCCGGAACATTGCTTTTATGAGCCATTTTTAGCGTCTTCCCTAATATTTCAGAGGAGAGAATGCCGCGGTTCGATCCGTCGGTCGAGATAGATTTTCATTCGAAACTTAAACGCGCAATTCATCGAGCAGTTCCCGCATATCCTGGGGGAGTTCGCTGTCGAGTGCGATCGGGTTACCCGTCACCGGATGAATAAACCCCAAATGGGCCGCGTGCAACGCCTGACGCGCGAAGTTACGGGCTTTTAACAGGTCCGAAAGCGGCTTTTTGACCCGCCCATAGACCGGGTCGCCGACCAGCGGATGACCGATATGCGCCATATGAACGCGCACCTGATGGGTGCGGCCGGTTTCCAGCCGGCATTCGATCAGCGTCGCACCGTTCAGCGGCTCGATCGTCCGATAGTGGGTGATCGCATGTTTGCCGCGCCCTGCCGCGACCACCGCCATTTTCTTGCGATTGGTGGCCGACCGGCCGAGCGCGGCGTCGACGGTGCCGTTCGCGGGCATCGGGCGCCCGGTCGCAAGCGCGAGGTAGCGGCGGTCGATGCTGTGCGCGGCGAACTGCTTGGCCAGGCCTTCGTGCGCCTTGTCGTGCTTCGCGGCGACGATCAGCCCGCTGGTGTCCTTGTCGATGCGGTGGACGATGCCGGGGCGGGCGACGCCGCCGATCCCCGAAAGCTGTCCCGCGCAATGGTGGAGCAGCGCGTTGACCATCGTCCCATCGAGATTGCCCGCGGCGGGATGGACGACCATCCCTGCGGGCTTGTCGACGACGATCAGATGTTCGTCCTCATAGGCGATGACGAGGTTCATGTCCTGCGCAACATTGTGCGCGGGGGCCGGGGCGGGGAGGCGAACCGCCAGCGTCGCGGGCGCCGCGGTCTTGGCCGACGGGTCCCACAGCACCGTTCCCGCCGCATCGGCGACGCGGCCGCCCTTGATCAGCGTCTTCAACCGCTCGCGCGAAAGGTCGGGAAGCGCCTCGGCAAGCGCGCGGTCGAGCCGCAGCCCGGCGGCGGCGCCCGAAAGCGTCACGGTCAGTATTTCGTCGTCCCCCAACATTGAGCAAGATGTGGGGTCGAGGTGTGGAATTTCAAGGCAACTGATGTAGCAGGCCGCCCCCCCATTCCGTCATCCCGGCGAAGGCCGGGATCTCGCCCGCTCGTTCTTTCGCAGCGGCGAGATCCCGGCCTTCGCCGGGATGACGAAGTTGGTTCCCGGAAAGGGGGTAGCGAATGGCGATCAGTGGGCTTCGCCCTTGCCCTTAGCCATGTCCCTGCCTTAGGGAGCAGGCGCGAACCGGAAAGGTCCGGTCTGCGGGGAGCCTGTCCATCATGTCCGACGATCGCGTCGATTTCGCCTCCATGCTGGCCTCGCGGCTGTGCCACGATCTGCTGAGCCCGGTCGGGGCCTTCGCCAACGGCCTCGAACTGCTGGCCGACGAAAAAGACCCCGAGATGCGCGCGCGCTGCATCGAATTGCTCGAACAGAGCGCGCGGACATCGGCGAACAAGCTCAAATTCTTCCGCCTGGCTTTCGGGTCGGCAGGCGGGTTCGGCGAGCGCGTTCCCGCCGACGAGGCGAAGTCGGCGATCGAGGGCATCATCGGCGACCGCGCGATCGAACTCAACTGGATGATCGGCGCCGACCCGCTGCCCAAGCCTGCGGTCAAGATCATCCTCAACCTGTCGCTGCTGCTGGTCGATGCGCTGGTGCGCGGCGGACGGCTCGACATCGGCTGCGAAAATCAGGGGGCGGGGGGCATCGAAATCGCGCTGCATGTCGAGGCCGAGCGCCTGTTCCTCGACGCCGATGTCGAGCGCATCCTCGCCGAGGGCGAAGGCGCGAGCGCGATGACCTCGCGCACCGCGCCCGCGGTGCTGGTGCAGGCGGTCGCGAAGCAGAATGGCGGCACGGTGATGCTGGCGCGGGAAACGCCGACCTCGCTGTTGGTCGGGGCGGTGCTGAAGGAAGGCTGAGCGCCCGATTTTCGGGCGCGAAAATCTTTCATATTCTCCCAAGAGCAAACCCTCCATTAACCATTGTCGGCCATGGTGGAGCCTCGAATTTTTGGGGCGCGCCGATACGCGATGGACGATCTGCTGACTGATTTTCTTGCCGAAACGGCGGAAATCCTTGCCGAGGCCGGCGGGGCGCTGGTGGCGTGGGAGGCGGACCCCGCCGACCGCGCCCGGCTCGATGCGATTTTCCGCCTCGTTCACACGATCAAGGGCAGTTCGAGCTTCCTCGCGCTGCCGCGAGTCACGGCGCTGTCCCATGCCGCCGAGGATGCGCTCGATCAGGTTCGCCGCGGGAATCGCGCCGCGAATGCCGAATTGGTCACCGGCGTGCTGGGCATCGTCGATCGTCTGTCGCAGCTTTGTGCGCTGTTGGGGCAGGCGGGTGTCGAGCCGCCGGGCGACGATCACGATGTCATCGCGGCGCTGGCGGCGGATGGAGAAACCCCCGAAGCCACTGAAATCATTGCCGACGGTGGCGAAATTCAGCTTCGGCGCGAGGACGATCTGGCGATCGATGCGCAGGGCTGGCGAACGATTCGCGTGCCGCTGCCCCTGCTCGACAGTGTGATGACCGGGGTCACCGACATCGTCCTCGCGCGCAACGAATTCGCACGAATGCTCCGCGACGCGGGCGCCGATCCGTCGCTGATCGCGTCGTTCGACCGCCTGTCGGATTCGATCGCGGGAATGCGCCAGTCGGTCAGCCGGATGCGGATGCAGCGCATCGACAAATTGTTCGCGCCGCTGCCGCGCATCGTTCGCGACCTGGCGCAGGAGCTCGGCAAGAAAATCCGCTTCGCCACCAGCGGCGGCGAAGTCGAACTCGATCGCGAGATGATGGAGAATATCCGCGACCCGCTGATCCACATCGTCCGCAACGCGATCGATCACGGCATCGAGACGCTCGACGACCGCGTCGCGGCGGGCAAGGATATCACTGCCAGCATTTCGGTGTCGGCGCGCCAGTCGGGCAACCAGATCGAGATCGAAGTGCGCGACGACGGGCGCGGCCTGTCGCCCGACGCGCTGGTCCAGAAGGCGATCGCGGCGCGGCTGCTGCCCGCGGCCGACGCGCGGGCGCTGACCCCGCGCGAAAAGCTCGACCTGATCTTTCGTCCCGGCTTTTCGACGGCGTCGAAGATCACCGCCATTTCGGGCCGCGGCGTCGGTATGGATATCGTCAAGGCGAATGTCGAGAAGATCGGCGGCGTCGTCGATCTGCGCAACGACGAGGGTCGCGGCCTCGCGGTCGTGCTGCGCGTGCCGATGACGCTGACGATCATCTCGGGCCTGATGGTCCGCGCGGCAGGGCAATATTTCGCGATTCCGCGCGGCTCGGTGCGCGAAATCCTGCTCGAGACGAACGACAGTGTCCGCATCGAGCGGATCGGCGGCGGCGAACTCGTCACCGTGCGCGGCGAGGCTTTCCCGCTGCTTCGCCTCGAAACCGTCCTCGGCCGCGAGCGCGACCCCGGCGACGATGTCGAGGACCGCGCGCTCGTCCTCGTCCGGCCGGGGCAGGGGCAAAGCTATGCGCTCAGCGTCGCGGCGATCCACGATCATGAAGAACTGGTGATCAAGCCCGCCGCGCCGATGATCATGGCGACCGGGCTCTATGCGGGAACGACGCTTCCCGACAATGGCCGGCCGGTGCTGCTCCTCGACGTCCAGGGGATTCTCGCCGCCGCGGCGATCGATGCGTCGGAAGCGGGGCGCGGCACGGATCGCGCGATCGAGGCCGACGCCAGCGCGGCCGCCGAACGCGGCGCCGCGCAGCTTCTGTTGTTCCGCGACGTCGGCGGCCGCACGCGCGGCGTCCGCCTGTCGGTCATCGAACGCGTCGAGGAAGTGCCCGCGCTGGCGCTCTTCGAAAGCGCCGGCCGCATCCAGGTGCAGATCGGCGACGACATCTTCCCGGTCCACGCCGCGCGGCTGCCCGAGGACCATGGCGCGCTGAAGCTGCTCCGCCTCTACGACGGGCAGATGGTGCTCTGCTATCCGATCGAGGCGGTGATCGACATCGTCCGCCTGCCCGAGATGATCCAGCCGGCCGCCGCGCCGGGGCTGATCGCGGGCGTAGTGCTGATCGACGGCGAGCCGGTCGAGATCGTCGATCCCTTCTGGCTGATGGAGCAATATGCGCCCGGCCTGGCCGCCGCGCCCGCGGCCCGCCAGCCGGTGTGCCGCCTCGCCGACGACCGCGATGGCTGGGGCGACAATTTCCTGGCCCCGATCCTGCGCAGCGCAGGCTATCGCGTGGTGTCCGAAAGCTCCGGCGAAGCGGCCGACGTGCTGCTCTGCCTGACCGGCGACGGCATGTGTGCGCATGACGGCGATGTTCCGGTGATCCGCTTGCGGGCGTCGGCGGCGCCCGTCGGCCCCGATGACGAGACCGTATATCGCTACGACCGCGGCGCGCTGCTCGACGCGCTGCGCCGCCGCACCGGGGGGGATCGCCCATGATGGACAAGCTCTATCTGATCGCGCGCATCGCCGACACGCGCGTCGCGCTGCGCAGCCGCTCGATCCATTCGGTTGTCGCGGTCGGCGCGCCGGTCGAGGTTCCCGCCGCGCCGCCGCACGTCGCGGGGCTGTTCGCGCTGCGCAGCCGCGTCTTCACGCTGATCGATCCGCATGTCGTCGTCGGCCTGGCCCCGGTTCCGGCCGTCGCCGGCCAGCGCGTCGTCGTCGTCGATGTCGCCGAGCACGGTTATGCGCTGCTCGCCGACGCGATCGAGGATGTCTGTTTCATCGATGCGCCCGAGGCGCGGGTCACCGGCAAGCTGCTTCCGGGCTGGGCGCGCGTCGCCGAAGCGATGATCGAGCATGAGGGGCAATCCTTGCTCGTCGTCGACCCGGCGCATTTTATCACGCTGCCCGCGCTTAAGGCCGCGTGATGCCGGTCGTATTAACACCCTGCACACCCCTTCGCTTTAAGCTGGCGTCAACCCCGGGGGTCGGAGGCACAAATGTCTAAATCTTGTCTGGTCGTTGACGACAGTAAAGTCATTCGCAAGGTCGCGCGGCATATTCTTGAAAGCATGTCCTTTTCGGTTGACGAGGCGGCCGATGGGCAGGAGGCGCTGACCTTTTGCCGCGCCAACCGTCCCGATGTGATCCTGCTCGACTGGAACATGCCGGTGATGAGTGGAATGGAGTTTCTGGGCGCCTTCAACGATCTGGACTTCGGGCGCGACGACCGGCCGCGCGTCGTCTTCTGCACCACCGAGAACAGCATCGATCATATTCGCGCCGCGATCGAGGCGGGCGCCGACGAATATGTGATGAAGCCGTTCGACCGCGAAACACTCGAAGGAAAGCTGCAACTCGTCGGCGTGGCCTGAGGTCCGGTCGATGGCGCGCTCCGCCCTTCTGCCGACCGATCCGCAGGGGAAGGAACGCCCCGCAGGCCGCAGCGTTCGCGTGATGCTGGTCGACGACAGCCTCGTCGTCCGCAGCATCCTCGAACGCATCGTCGCCCAGACGCCGGGGCTGATGGTTTGCGCCTCGGTGGCCTCGGCGCATGATGCGCTGGCCTTTCTGGCGTCAGAACCCGTCGATGTCGTCGTGCTCGATATCGAAATGCCGGGGATGAACGGCATCGACGCGCTGCCGCACATATTGGAACGCGCCGCCAATGCGCGCGTCCTGATCCTGTCGTCGAACTGCGTCGAAGGCGGCCCGGCGGCGATCGAAGCGCTCGCGCTCGGCGCCAGCGACACGCTCGCCAAGCCCGGCCGTGGCAGTTTCTCGGGCCGCTTTGCCGAGGTGCTGACCGACCGCATCCTGTCGCTCGGACAGCTTGAACCCGTTCCCACGGCGGCGCGCATCGCCTTTCGCCCGCCGGTTCCCCCGGCGGCGGTCGCGGTCGATGCCGACCAGCGGCTCGAATGCATCGCGGTCGCGGCATCGACCGGCGGCATCCCGGCCTTCGCCAATTTCCTGACCCATCTCGATCCCCGGATCACCGCGCCGATCCTGCTCACCCAGCATCTGCCCGATGCCTTCATGGAATTTTACGCGCGGCAGATCGCGACGATGACCAGGCGCAAGGTGTGCGTGGCCGACGCGGGGATGCTGGTCGAACGCGACCATATCTATCTCGCCCCCGGCGACGCGCATCTGATGGTGATCGCGAACGGCGCGCGCCGCGAGATCGCGCTCGACCGGCGGCCGGTCGAGAATGGCTGTTGTCCGTCGGCCGACCCGATGCGCGCGTCGGTCGCCGAAGCCTATGGCGCCGGCGGGGTCGCGGTCGTGCTGAGCGGCATGGGCCGCGACGGCGCGCAGGGCGCCCAGCGGCTCAAGGCGGCGGGCGGGACGATCTTTGCCCAGGCGCCCGAAAGCTGCGTGATCTGGGGGATGCCCGGCGCGGTGGCGAAGGCCGGGCTGGCGGCGGCGACGCTCAACCCCGACGCGATCGCATTGATGCTGCGCAGCTATCTTCCCGGGCGCCGCCCGTCATGATGGGCGCGACGGCGAGCGAGTCGGCCTATCGCGTGCTGATGGGCGTGCTCGAATCGCGCACCGGGCAGACGCTGTCGCCGAACCGCATCTGGCGTATCGAAATGTCGCTGAAACCGGTGATGCAGCGGCACGGCATCGGCGATCTCGACGCGCTCGTCGCGGCGCTCGTGACCTCGAACAGCCGCCAGCTGCTCGACGACACGGTCGATGCGATGCTCAACAATGAAACCTATTTCTACCGCGAACATAGTGTGTTCGATGATATTGCTAACAGCGCGCTTGAATATATCCATCGCATCAACCTGCGCGAGCGGCGGCTGACGATCTGGCATTGCGGCGTATCGACGGGGCAGGAAGCCTATTCGATGGCGATGCTGCTGGCCGAACAGGACAGCAAATGGGCCGGGTGGCGCGTCGATATCGTCGGCACCGACGTCAGTTATCACGCGGTCGGCCGCGCCCGCGTCGGGCTTTACAGCCAGTTCGAGATTCAGCGCGGCCTGCCGGTGCAGCGGATGGTGCGCTGGTTCGACCAGACCGAAGCGGGCTGGCTCGCCAAGGCGGATCTGCGCCGCCGCGTCGATTTCTCGGTCCAGAACATGCTGATCGACCGGCCGCCGCTCGGCGCGCCCGCGGACCTGATCTTCTGCCGCAACCTTCTCCTCTATTTCTCGCTGCCGATGCGGCAAAAGGCGTTTGCGCGGCTGCGCGCGGTGGCGGCACCGCAAAGTTTCCTCATCCTCGGCGCGGGCGAAACGGTGCTCGGCCAGACCGACCAGTTCGTCGCGAGCCCGCGGCTGCGCGGCCTTTACGAGCCCGCCGACCAGCAGGTCCGCCATTCGCCCATCGCGTCGCAGGCGGCCGCCTGACCTTGCTTTTTCCCGCCCGCTGGCGCAGGGGGAAGGCAGGGCAGGGACAGGATGGACCGCAAGGCGCATGAGCGATTTTATCGAACGCTGGTCAGCCAATTTCGACGAGCGCGCGCTGCCCATATCGATGATCGTCCTCCATTATACCGGCATGAAGACCGGCGCCGAAGCCCTTGATCGGCTTGCCGATCCCGAGGCGAAGGTCTCGGCGCACTATGTCGTCAGCGAGGACGGCCAGATCACCCATATGGTGGCGGAGGACAAGCGCGCCTGGCACGCGGGCAAGTCGCACTGGCGCGGGGTGAACGACATCAATTCGGCGAGCGTCGGGATCGAGATCGTCAATCCGGGGCACGAATGGGGCTATGTGCCCTTTCCCGATCCGCAGGTGGCGTCGGTTGTCCGCCTCGTCCACCAGATCAAGGATCGCTATGCGATCACGCGCGGCAATGTCGTCGGCCATTCGGACATCGCGCCAACGCGCAAGCAGGACCCGGGCGAGCTGTTTCCGTGGGAGGAACTCGCGCGCCGCCGCCTCGCGCTGCCGCGCCCGACCAGGAAACTGACCGACCCCTTGTGGACCGATGCGGGCTTTCTGCTCGCGCTTGAGCGCTTTGGCTATGACGTGACCGACGGTTTCGCGGCGACCGTGGCGTTTCAGCGGCGGTTCCGGCCCGAACTGATCGACGGCACGATCGACGGCGAATGCCGCGCGATCCTGCTTGCGCTGCTGCTGCCGCAGCCTGAAGGCAATTGATTGGCGGCTTTCGACCGGAAGGGGACCTAACTTGTATCGTCATCCCGGATCAAGTCCGGGATGACGAAAAGAAAAGAACGGCAACTCCCCACCCCAAAACCGCCGTCGCTACCCCCGCCTATCCAACCGCTCGCACAGTTCCTCGACCTTCTCGCGCAGTTCGTGAAACCGCATCTGGTCGAGCTTTTCGTGCAGCCGCATGATCTCCAACTCGGCGCGCAGGTTGATTTCATAATCCAGCCTTTCGGTCAGCCGGTCCTTCGCCGCCTGCCGGTTCTGGCTCATCATGATCACCGGCGCCTGGATCGCGGCGAGCATCGACAGCATCAGGTTGAGGAAGATGAAGGGAAACGGGTCGAAGCTGAGCCCCAAATCCTCGAGCGCTTTCGAGTTGATCAGCATCCACGCGAACAGCACGATTGCAAAGCCGATGATGAACCCCCACGACCCGCCGATCGCCGCGACACGGTCGGCGAGCCGTTCGCCGAAACTCGTCTGCGATGCATCCGTGTCGTCGTCGCTGCCGGACAGGTTCCGGCTCGTCGGCGCGCGTTCGGCGATGGCGCGGATGACGCGTTGTTCGCCCCGGTCGAGCTGGTCATAGGCGCGGCCGAGCAGGCGCAGCGAGAGGTCGGCGACCTTTTCCTCGTGGTTCATCGCGCCTCTAGCCCACCCAGCGCCAGATCCCCGCGACCATATAGCCGAGCGCGCCATGCGCCCAGGTCGCCGCGAGCCACAGCACTATCCCGCCAAACAAGGCGTGCCCGCGCGGGATGGTATCGCCCCACGGAGTCGCCCCGTTCACCTGCCGGGCGAAGGGGATAAAGCTCGTCCGCGCCGCCCAGTGCCGCCACGCATCGCCCATCAGCCGCGCTTTCTTCGCGTCCTGCCCCGCCGATCCGACGAGCGCGAGGAAGGCGATGATTGCGGACAGCGCCATCTGCCCCGGCGTCGGCATCACCAGCCCATGCGCGAGCGCCCAGAGCGCAAAGCCCCACATCATCGGGTGGCGGGTGATCGCAAAGACCCCGCGCGGCGCGCCCTGCGCGCTCGCCGCCGCGCCCGGCGCGGGCAAGGCGGGATTGCCGATCAGCGACCCCATGAACAGGATGCTGGCGAACAGCACGAGCAGCGAAGCGATGATCCACAAGGGATCGCCGACGGTCCAGAGCGGCGGCTCGGGCGGCAGGCCGCGAAACGCCTGCACCATCAGGAGAAAGGTTGCGATCGCCACGACCGAATAGACGATCAGGAACCCGCGTTCGCCGAGCCCCCGCGAAAGCCCGTCGCGCAGCGGATGCGACAGGGCGAGATGCGAGCCGACGAACAATGCGCCGGTGACGACAAGAAGCGACATGGGTTGCATCGACAGACCTATCCTACCGGCCTTTCCGTTGGAATCGTCCGATCATACCCCCGTTCGTCATCCCGGCGAAGGCCGGGATCTCACCGGAGCATCACGACGCGAAGTCGAGATCCCGGCCTTCGCCGGGATGACGATTATATTCCTACCTGTCATACGCCTTCGGCAGCGCGCCTTCCTCGGGCGTCAGATACCGGTCGCGCAGACGGTCCTGACGCGTGGTCAGCGACTGGCGCTTGCCGTCGATCCATATCTGCACCGGGCGGCTGCCGAGTTCGAGCGGATCATGATCCCAGATCACGACGTCGCCGACACGCCCCGGTTTCAGCGAGCCGATGCTGCCCTCCATCCCCACCGCGCGCGCCGGGGCGCTGGTGATCGCGGCAAAGGCCTGATCCCATGTCAGCCCGCTCGCGCCCGGCACCTTCGTCAGGCCGACGAGGTTGCCCGCATATTGGGTGGTATAGCCCATCTTGTGCGCGTCGTCGTCGTCGAACACGCCGACCGAGACGTCGACCCCGGCTGCCTCCAGCCGTCCCGCGTTCGACTGGGTCGCGCCCAGCCGCTCGAAACTGTCGGGCAGGTCGCTGAGCGGCGAGACGATCGCCGGCACGTTCGCCGCCGCAATCTGGCGCGCGACGAGCCAGCCCTCGGTCGCGCCGACAAGGACGAGCTTGAGAGAGGGAAACTCGCCCTTCAGCTTGAGCACATTCAATATGTCGGCGGCGCGGTCGACGCGGACGAAGAGAGGCGTCGTGCCGCCCACGACGCGCACCAGCGCCTCGGCATCGGCGCGCTGGATCATCGCGTCATTGCCCCACTCCGCAAGCGTTGCAGGGTTGCGGGCATAGCTGCGCGCGGCGAGCAATTGCTCGCGGAACAGCAGGAAGGTTGCGGCGCGGCTGCCGCCCGCTTTCGCCGACCCGTCCTCGCCGAAGGCGACGAATTGCAGCGCGCGCGGCCGGGTCACCATATCCATGTCGTCGGCCAGGTCGACGACCGCGCCTTGTCCCGCGAACAAATTGCTGCTCGATCCCGGCGCGACGATCGCGCGGGTGACGCCCGCGGCGCGGTTCACCGCGACCGGCGACCCCATCGGGTTGAGCGCGGGCGCAATGTCGAGCCCCGCCGAAAAGCGCGACCGGTTCGCCGAGCGGTCGTTGCTGCCCGTTACCGAATCGACCTCGACCAGCCCGACGCGGCTGAACGCCGCGACGATGCCGGGGGTGACGTAGCGGCCCTCTGCATCGACGCTTTCGACGCCCGCGGGAACCGCGACGTCGCGCCCGGCGGCAATGACCTTGCCGCCGCGCACGACGATGGTGCCGCCCTCAATCGGCGCGCTGCCGTCACCGATGACGAGCTTCGCGTTGGTGATGGCGATGTCCTGCGCCGTGGCGGGAAGCGCGATCAGCGCGGCGGCGGAAAGAAGAAGCGCGCGGATCATTTCACATCCCCTTCGCCCGGCTGCCCGAGTTCGAAGTCGGTCACCGGCCGCCGTTTCGGATCATTCGCGTCGAACATCAACGCGCCGTCGATCCAGACCTTTTCCGGCCGCGTATAGACGCTGAACGGATTGCCGTTCCACAGCACGACGTCGGCCATCTTGCCGGGCTTCAAACTGCCGATCTTGTCGGCCAATCCGATCGCCTTCGCGGGATTGATGCCGAGCCACGTCCACGCCTGTTCGTCGCTGATCTGCATCCCCATGCGGCGCCCGGCGGCGAGCGCCTTGGCGGCTTCCTGGTTGAGGCGCTGAATCTGGTTCGCGTCGTCCGAATGAACGACCGTGCAGGCCCCCGCCTTATATACCAGCGCGATATTCTCGGGCACCGAATCATAGGCTTCCATCTTGAAGCCCCACCAGTCGGCCCACATCGCGACGCAGATATCTTCCTTCTTGAGCAGGTCGGCGATCTTATAGGCCTCGACCGCGTGGTGGAAGGCCGAAACCTTGTAGCCGAACTCGTGGCTCATATCGATGACCTGCGCCATTTCGTCGGCGCGGTAGCAATGGTTCTGGATCAGAATTTCGCCCGACAACACGCCCGCGAGCGTTTCCATCGCCAGGTCGCGGTCGACGGCTTTCCCCTCGTCGAGTTTCTTCTTGTAGGCGACCGCTTTCGCCCAGGTCTGGCGGTCGACCGCCATATTGCCCATGCGGGTCGAGGGCATCCGGCCCTTGCTGCCATAGACGCGCTTCGGATTCTCGCCGCACGCCATCTTGAGGCCATAGGGCGCGCCGGGGAATTTCATCCCCTGCACCGTGCGCGCGGGCACATTCTTGAGCACGACCGAGCGGCCGCCCATCAGGTTCGCGCTGCCCGGCAGGATTTCGAGCGTCGTGATCCCGCCATTGACAAGCGCGCGGGTAAAGCCGGGGTCCTGCGGCCAGACGCTATGCTCGGCCCAGACTTCGGCGGTCACCGGCCCGGTCGCTTCATTGCCGTCCGAAAGGCCCTCGACACTCGGGCTTGGATAGTCGCCGAGGTGGCTGTGGATGTCGATCACGCCGGGGGTCAGATATTTGCCCGTGCCGTCATAGACGTCGGCGTCGGTCGGCAAGTCCATGTCGGGGCCGCCGAGCGACAGGACCTTGCCGCTCGACAGCACGATCGAGCCATGGTCGATCCGCCCGCCCTCGCCGTCGAAGATGGTGACGTTCTTCACCACCGTCAGCCGCGAGGGATAGGGCTTGTAGGTCGAGGGATAGGGGTTCTTGTCGAACCGCGCCGGCCGGTCGGCTGACGCCGTCGCGGCGGGCTTGTCGCTCGCCGATTTCGCTTCAGTGCCCGTCGCCGCGCAGCCGACGAGCGCCAGCGATACCGCGGCGAGCAGGCCGCCCTTCACGCCCTTCATCATCTTCATGCCCCCTTGGGTTCGGGATGGACACCCGCGGCCTGCGCTTCGCCAAGCTCGCTCTCGCCCGCCACCGCATCGTCGCGGTCGCGCAGCGTGTCGAGGTGCATCCATTTCTTCACGATCGGCGACAGCGCCAGCACGACGATGCTGACGCCGATCGTGATCAGGCCGATCTCCTGATAGATGGCGAGCGTCGCCTCCTTGGTCATATTGCCGCTTTCGCCGCCGGTCGCCTCGCCGATCTTGCCCGCGACGAAATTTCCGACAGCGGTCATGTAGAACCACGCGCCCATGATCAGCGAGGCGAGGAAGCTCGGCGCCAGCCGGTTCATCGCGCTGAGCCCGACAGGCGACAGGCAAAGCTCGCCGGTCGTGTGGAGCATATAGAGCAGGAAGACGAAGAGCACCGGCGTCGCCACTTCGGGTCCGACGCTGTTCGCGCCCCAGACGAAGACGAGGAAGCCCGCGCCGACCTGCGCCAGCGCCAGTGCGAATTTCGCGGGCGCCGACGGCTCGAGCCCGCGCTTGCCTAGCCATTGCCAGAGCGCGGCGAACATCGGCGCGAACAGGATGATGTAGATGGGGTTGATCGACTGGAACACCGACGCGGGCACGCCGCCCTTGTCGACATAGCGGTCGGTATAGAGGTTGAAGCTGCCCCCCGCCTGTTCGAACAGTCCCCAGAACAGTGGGTTCAGCGCGATCAGGAACAGGATCGCGAACATGCGCTCGCGCGGTTCCTTGTCGAGCTTGAAGCTCTCATAAAGGACATAGCCGAGCAGCGCGACGCCTGAGACGATCAGCAGATTCTGGATGACGCCCTGATATTGGACGAGCGCCCACATCACCGCGACCGCGGCGAGGCCGACGCCATAGATCGCGAATTCCTTCTGCCGGGCGAGCGGCGCGGGCGCTTCACCGGCGCCGAGCAGCACCTTCTTGCCGAGCACGAAGACGATCAGCCCCGCGACCATGCCGATACCGGCGAGGCCGAAGCCATAGGACCAGCCGATCTTCTGCCCCAGATAGCCGACGAGGATGGTGCCGAGCGCGGCGCCGACGTTAATCCCCATGTAGAAGATGGTGTAGGCGGCGTCGCGGCGCAGGTCGGTCAGGCGATAGAGCTGGCCGACCATCACCGAGATATTGGCCTTGAGGAAGCCCGAGCCGACGATGATCAGCGCGAGCGCGAGCCAGAAGATGTTGATCGCGCCGTCGGCCTGCTTGGTCGCGGCGTCGGTGATCCCGTGATCGCCCTCGAACGCCATGAACAAATGGCCGAGCGCCAGCAGCACGCCGCCGAACAGCACCGCCTTGCGCTGCCCCAGATAGCGGTCGGCGAGATAGCCGCCGAGTACCGGGGTGATATAGACGAGCGCGGTATAGGCGCCATAGATCAGGTTCGATTTGGAATCCGAGAACAGCCAGTGCTGGGTCAGGTAGAAGATCAGTAGCGCCCGCATACCGTAATAGGAGAAACGCTCCCACATCTCGGCGAAGAAGAGCATGTAGAGGCCCTTGGGATGGCCGGCGAACTCGGGTTTCTTGCTCCCGGCGATCAGCGCGCCGATGCTGAGGAATACCCCGAGGAGGACGAGCGCGATGACTGCGATCCAATCCCCTTCATTCCACAAGGCCATGTCTTTCATGCGATTGCGTCCCTTACCCCGATTGTCGTGTCTGCGGCTGTTTCGCCGCGCATAGCGGGCAACCTAGCGCGAAAATTGCGCAAGGGAAGAATCTAATTGCGCGTGAAACCATGTCGACTGTCGCGAATTTATTGCGAACCGTTCGCAACACTTGCGTCGCGACGGAAAGACGCCCAAAGGACGCCCCATGTTCAACGACACCGCCTCGCTTCGCTCGCATCTCGCCACCCGCCGCTCGGGCAAGGCGCGCGACATGGTCGCGCCCGGCCCCGACGCCGCGACGCTGCGCGCCATCATCGCGCTCGCGCTTCGCACCCCCGATCACGGCAAGCTCGCGCCGTGGCGGATCGTGACGGTCGCCGAGGACCAGCGCGATGGGTTCGCCCGATTGCTCAAGCAGGCGTGGGTCGATGAGAATCCCGGCGCTGCGGGCATGGACCTGTCGGCGCTCGACCAGTTCGCGCATCAGGCCCCCACGCTGCTCGTGCTGCTCTCGACCCCGGTCGCCGACAGCAAGATCCCGCTCTGGGAACAGCAGATGTCCGCGGGCGCGGTCGGCATGAACCTGCTTCACGCGGCGCACGCGCATGGTTTCGTCGGAAGCTGGCTGACCGGCTGGGCGGCCTACAGCCCCGCGGTCGTCCAGGCCTTCGGCGCGCGCGCGGGCGATACGGTCGTCGGCTATTTCTTCATCGGCACGGCGGGCGCCGACCTGTCCGAACGGCCGCGTCCGGAATATGACGATGTGGTGAGCGCCTGGGACATATAATATCAAGCCAGGGCCCCGTCACCTAATATCCTGATTTGACTGTGCTGCTGTCTTATGGCATTAAAGCGCCATGCTCGATCAATCCAAACCCGTGTATCAGCGTTTGCGCGATGTCATCGCCAACGCCATCCTCGACGGCACCTACCGCGACGGCGACATGCTGCCGTCGGTGCGGTCGCTCGCCGCCGAAGAAGGCGCCAATCCGCTGACGGTCGCCAAGGCCTATCAGACCTTTCAGGACGAGGCGCTGGTCACGGTGAAGCGCGGGGTCGGCATGTTCGTCGCCGAAGGCGCGACCGACCGGCTGCGCGCGCTGATGCGCGAGGATTTCCTGACCAACATCTGGCCCCCGGTCGCCCAGCAGATGCGCCGCATCGGGCTGGATGCGCGCGAACTGCTCCACTTGAGCGAGGCGTAGGCCGAGCGGCGGCTTGCGGCCGCTTCCGGACTTTTAAATTTACGCGTCTAAATTTACGCGTTGGCCCGGCTCTTTCTCTTCCTTAATTCGCAAACGATTCTCAATATCAAATACACTTGACCCCTGCGCGCGTCGCCCGTAGCGCATCGCTATTGCGAATCACTCGCAATCTAGCAGGGGAAGAACTTTGCCTGACCATCGCTCGCCGTCCGCCACCCGCCTTGCCGCCGGCAGCGCGCTGGGCCTTGCGCTCGCCGCGCTCGCGCAGCCGGCCTTTGCGCAGGACAATGACGGCGAATATTGGCTCGCGCGCAAGACGCAGATCGTCGTCACCGCGACACGCATCGCGGCCAGGGCCGAGGATGTTCCCGCGACGGTCACCGTCAAGACCGACGAGCAGATCGCCGACGAGATGGTCACCGACATCCGCGACCTCGTCCGCTTCGAACCGGGCGTTAGCGTCCAGCGCCAGCCCGCGCGCTTCGGCGCCGCGCTCGGCGCGACCGGCCGCGCCGGGAACGACAGCTTCAACATCCGCGGCATCGGCGGCAACCGCGTGCTGATCCAGGTCGACGGCGTCCGCGTCCCCGATGGCTTCACCTTTGGCGCGCAGGCTTCGGGCCGCGGCGACTATGTCGACCTCGGCCTCATCAAGTCGGTCGAGATTTTGCGCGGTCCCTCGTCGGCGCTCTACGGCAGCGACGGCCTGGCGGGTGCGGTCAGCTTCATCACTGCCGACCCGTCCGATTTCCTCGAAAGCGGCAAGGCCATCGGCGGCCTCGTCCGCGCCGCCTACAGCAGCGCCGACAACGAGTTCAGCGAAACCGCGATCCTGGCAGGGCGCAGCGGCGACTGGTCGGTGATGGCGGCCTATACCCGCCGCGACTATAACGAACTGGATAACAAGGGGACGGTGGGCGGCGCCGGAGCGCTGCGGACGAAACCCAATCCGCAGGACGGCCGCTCGAACGCCGCGCTCGCGCGTATCGTCTACGAACCGGAAAACGGTCATAAATTGCGCCTTACCGGCGAATATCTCGGTACTGACCTCTATACTCAGGGCCTTACCGGGCTCAGTGCGACGGTCGATCGCCTCGAGGGCTGGGACAGCGGCGAGCGCAAGCGCGTGTCGCTCGACTGGAGCTGGGAAGGCGAGGGGACGATCGATTTCGCCCGCATCGCCCTCTATTGGCAGGACGGCGAGGACAATCAATATACCGAGGAGGATCGCACCCCCGCGGTCGACCGCACCCGCCTCAACACTTTCGAGAACCGCGTCTTCGGCGCCGCCGCCGATGCGCGCGCCGATTTCGCGACCGGCGCGATCGGCCACCGCCTCGTCTTCGGGGGCGACATCAGCAAGACGCGCCAGCGCGGCCTGCGCGACGGCACCGTCCCGCCGTTCGGCGAAGTCTTTCCGACGCGCGCTTTCCCGAGCACCGATTTCACGCGCGCCGGCCTGTTTGTCGGCGACGAAATCTCGATCGCCGGCGGCCGCCTGCTGCTCTATCCCGCGCTGCGCTTCGACTGGTACGACCTGTCGCCGAAGAACGACCCGCTGCTCCCGGCCTTCGTCGGCGCCGGGCAGGACGGATCGCGGCTGTCGCCGAAATTCGGCGCGGTGTGGAAGGTCACCGACCAGGTGCGCCTGTTCGCCAACTACGCGACCGGCTTCAAGGCGCCCGAGCCGGGCGAGGTCAATCAGTTCTTCGAGAATCTGGCCTTCGGCTACACGTCGAAGCCGAACCCCGATCTCGGCCCCGAACGCAGCCGGAGTTTCGAGGGCGGACTGCGCGTGGGCAGCGACCATGTCAGCCTCGACCTCACCGCCTTTTCGGCGCGCTACAAGGATTTCATCAGCCAGGAAGTGGTGAGCGGCAGCTTCACGCCCACCGATCCGGCGGTCTATCAATTCATCAATCTCGATCGTGTCCGCGTGCATGGCGCGGAAGCACGGTTCGAGGGGCGGGCGTCCTCCGGCCTCTTTGCGATGCTCGCCCTATCCTATGCCAAGGGCAACCGGATCGATCCCGACGGCGTGCGCACGCCCTTGTCGACGATCGATCCGGTGAAGCTCGTCGCCGGGGTCGGCTACCGCGAGCCCGCAGGGCGTTTCGGCGGCCAGATCATCATGACCCACAGCGGGCGCAAGGAGGCGTCGCGCGCCGCCGGGGTCTGTTCCTCCGAATGCTTCCGCCCCGATGCCTTCACCATCCTCGACGCGACCGCCTTCGTGCGGATCGGCGGCGGGCTGACCTTGCGCGGCGGCATCTTCAACATTCTCGACAGGAAATATAGCTGGTGGAGCGACGTGCGCGGGCTCGCGCTCGTGCCGCTCAGCCCGCCCGACCCCGCGCTGCCGGGGCTGCTCATCCCGCCCGCGAGCGCCGACGCCTATACCCAGCCCGGCCGCAACGCGAGCGTGTCGCTCAGCTATCGCTTCTGACCCCTGAAGGACTGCACCGATGAAAAAGACCTGCCGCTCGATCGCCGCCGCGCTGCTGCTGCTCGGCACCGCCGCTCCCGCCGCCGCGCATCCGCCGATCGCGGCCGAGGAAGCCGCCGCCAACTTCGAGCAGGACCGCGCCGACATCCTCGCCATGGCGGGCAATTATCACGTCGGCTTCAACATGCAGGAATCGACGCGCTGGGACAAGGATTACACCCCGCTCGAACCCAAACGCTCGGGCGGCAACGAAGTCGTGCGCGTGATCGAGGACAGTGGCCGCAAGATCATCCTCCAGCACATGCTCGTCATCACCGGCGACGACGGCAAGAGTCACATCATCAAGCATTGGCGCCAGGATTGGGACTATGAGCCCGCGAAGGTGCTCGTCTATTCCGACCAGGGTCAATGGACGTGGGAGGCCGTGCCCGAAAAGATGCGCACCGGCCGCTGGTCGCAGACGGTGTATCAGGTCGACGACAGCCCGCGCTACGGCGGCTGGGGCCAGTTCGAGACGCAGGCGGGCGTCCGCCGCTGGCGCTCCAACTGGACATGGCGCCCGCTCGCGCGCCGCGATGCGGTGCGGAAACCCGTCTACGACCTTTATTATTCGATCAACCGCCACCAGCCGACCCCCGACGGCTGGGTCCACTGGCAGGACAATACGAAGATGGGGATCAAGGACGGCAAGCTGGTGCCGATCGTCCAGGAATATGTCCTCAACACCTATATCAAATACGACCAGTATGACGTGAAGGCCGCCGACGATTATTGGGCCGCGACGAAGGAGTATTGGGCCGCCGTCCGCGCCGAATGGGACCGCGTCGCCGCCACCAAGGGCGGCATCGCGATCGCCGAGGAGGCAGAGACCGGCACGGTCATCAGCGGCCGCCTGCTGAGCATGGCCGACGAGGTGCGGGAAAAGAAGCTCAGCATCGACAAGGCGATCGCCGAAGCGAAGAGACTGATCGAGGCGAATACGCGCAAGCTTTGATTAATTCTATCGAGCCCCTCCCCTGAAGGGGAGGGGGAAATCGTCGCCCCCGCGACGGTGCTTTACTTCCCTCGCGCCCCATCAACGCTCCAGATTCCCGCGCCGCGCGTCGCGATGAACAGGAAGATGAAGCAATAGAGCGCGATCGCTTCGCCGCCATTGACGATCGGGAAGAAGCTCTTGCTGCCGTGGACCATCCAGTAACCGACCGCCGCCATGCCGCTAGCAATGAAGGCCGCGGGGCGGGTGAACAGGCCGATCACGATCAGGCCGCCCGCGACCAGCTCGATCACTCCGGCCGCCTGCAGCATCGGGTTCAGCGGCATCGGAAAATCGACCGGGAAATTGAAGAATTTCTGCACCCCGTGCGCAAGGAACAGCAGCCCGGCCACGATCCGCAGCAGCGCATAGGCCTGTTCGCCAAATCCATCGAGAAACTTCATCACCATTCCCCTCCTGTCGAAGACGGGGCGATGCTAGTGCAGCTTTGCGGGCCGGCAAAGCGCATTCTATGAAACGGAGCGTTTCCGGCGCTTGGCGTCGCGCGACCAAAAAATAGGGCAACGATTCCGATTTTTTCGTCTCGCATGTCACATATGCCGTGGCTGGTTCGTCATGTCTGCATAACCCAAGCCAAGGAGATACGACATGACCAAGGTAACCGACCCCTTCGCCGCCTCGCCGCACCTCATGAAGCAGTGGATGGCGGTCAGCCTCGCGGCCGAAAAGAGCCTTGAGAAGAGCCTGATCGAGCTGGTGAAGATCCGCTCGTCGATCCTCAACGGCTGCGCCAACTGCATCAACATGCACACCGCCGATGCGCGCGCCGCGGGGGAGACCGAACAGCGGATCTACCTGATCGCCGCCTGGCATGAGGCGCCCGTCTATACGCCGCGCGAACGCGCCGCGCTTGCCTGGACCGACGCCTTGACCCGCCTCTCGCAGGGGCACACACAGGCCGAAGCGCGCGCGGCGCTCGACGAACATTTCACTGCGGAGGAACAGATGAACCTGACCGTGATGATCAACGTCATCAACGGCTGGAACCGCATCGCGGTCGGTTTCGACCTCTGGTACGAAGGCGGCGCGCCGGCGAAGGTCGCCTGATGATCGGGGAAGGCATCAGCGGCGAAAATTTCGGGGGTCAGGACGCGGCGGCGAGTTTCGACCCGCTGCGCCCGCTCCTGATCCGCGTCGCCTACCGTATGCTCGGCTCGGTCGCCGATGCCGAGGATGTGGTGCAGGATGCCTTCCTCCGCTGGCTCGCCGCCGACCGCACCGCGGTGCGCGAGCCCGCGGCCTTCCTGCGCCGCACCGTGACGCGGCTCTGCCTCGACCAGCTCAAGTCGGCGCACCGCAACCGCGAGACCTATATCGGCCCCTGGCTTCCCGACCCGCTGGTCGAAGAGGAGGAGGATGACGACGTCACCCTGCCGCTGATGCTCGCGCTCGAACGGCTTTCTCCGCTGGAGCGTGCGGCCTTCCTGCTCCACGACGTCTTCGGGGTCGCGTATGACGAGGTCGCGAAGACGATCGACCGCGATCCCGCCGCGACGCGCCAGCTCGCCGCGCGGGCCCGCACCCACGTTCGCGACGCGCGCCCGCGCTACAAGCTGGAGAAGGAAAGGGGGCTCGAAATTGCGGGCGCCTTCTTCGCCGCGTCGCGGAGCGGCGACATGGGGGCGCTCGGCGCGATGCTTGCGGCGGACGTCGGCATGTGGTCCGATGGCGGCGGCAAGCGCCCCGCCGCGCTGGTGCCGGTGCTCGGCTTCAACACGGTGATGACGCTGCACCGCAGCTTGGCGGTGCTGTTCGCCAAACATGGCTCGACCCTGGTCCACACCGGCACGATCAACGGCCTGCCGGGCTTCGTCACCCGCGAGAGCGACGGCGAGCTTCAGACGACGGCATTGGAGATCGAGGACGGCAAGATCACCGGCATCTATGTGATGCGCAATCCCGACAAGCTGAGGCATATGCATTGAGGGGTGTCTGAAAGCGAGCGAAGGCGGCCGCTCCCCACCCCAAAACAGCCGCTCCCTACAATCGCTCGTAATGGTCGTCGATTCGCGTTATAATGCTCTTTGCCAGAGGGTCGGGCGATCGCCGCCGTGCGCAAGCGCGGGGGAGGAAAGTCCGGGCTCCACGGAAACCACGGTGCCGGATAACGTCCGGCGGCCCCCGCGAGGGGGTCAGGGAAAGTGCCACAGAGAAAAGACCGCCAAAGGCTTCGGCCCGGCGAAAGGTGAAAGGGTGCGGTAAGAGCGCACCGCGCGGACGGTAACGGACGCGGCACGGCAAACCCCACCGGGAGCAAGGTCGAATAGGGATGGCAAGAGGAAACTCAGGGCTGGTTCCGGCCCCGTCGTCCGGGTTGACTGCTTGAGCGTTCGGGCAACCGCACGCCTAGAGGAATGATCGCCCATCCCCGGCAACGGGGTGGACAGAACCCGGCTTACAGACCCTCTGGCACACTCTCCCCATCCTGCGCGCGGAACCGCGCACAGCCGCCCCGCGTTTCATGCGGACCAGAAAGGGAGACGAGCCATGCAAGTCGTCGATGACCATGTCGAGGTGACCGAAACCGAAGCGAGCGGCGGGGTGAAGGAGCAGGGCGTGCGCTATGTCCTGGCGATTTCGCTGCTGGCCGTGATCGTCGCGCTGTCGGCCATCTGGATCGTGCCGGCCTTGCTGCGGCCCTAGATTTCTCGTCATTGCTTCGCTCCGCTCGCAATGACGACAGGAGGAAGAAGCGGGGCTATTCGGGATAGCGGACCGCCATCACCTCCCACTCCTTCGGCCCGGCGGGAAGCTGCACGGTGCGCAGGTCGCCGACCGCCGCGCCGCGCAGCGCGCGGGCGAGGGGGCTGTTCCAGCCGATCCGGCCGGCCCCCGCATCGGCTTCGTCGTCGCCGACCAGCGTGATGATGCGGCGCGCATCGTCGTCGTCGGCGAGTTCGACCGTCGCACCGAACCAGATGCGGCCCTTGTCGGGCTGCGCCGCGGGGTCGACGACGCGCGCCGCCTTCATTCGCCGCGCGAGGAAACCCAGCCGCCGGTCGATCTCGCGCAGCCGCTTGCGGCCATAGATATAGTCGCCATTCTCGCTGCGGTCGCCATTGCCTGCCGCCCAGCTGATCGTCTCGACCAGCTTCGGCCGCTCCTGCCCGAACAGCGCGTCATATTCGGCGCGCAGCGCGGCGAAGCCGGCCGGGCTGATGATGTTGGTCTTGTTCCCCGCCATGGGGCCTACCCCGGATTGCGCTTGCCGAGGTAGAAGCTCAGCGGAGCGCTGGGGAGCGGGCGGTCGCGCAGCGTGTCGTAGACGACGGCGTTTTCGAGCACGCGCTGGACATAGTTGCGCGTCTCGAAGATCGGGATCGCCTCGATCCAGTCGATCATATCGATGCCGCCATTGCGCGGATCGCCGTTGGCGCGCAGCCATTTGTTCACATTGCCCGGCCCGGCATTATAGGCCGCGACCGCGAGCGGATAGCTGCCGCCGAAATAGCTCAGCATCTGCTGGAAATAGGTCGAGCCGAGCGTGAGGTTGTAATTGGTGTCGCTGGTCAGCGAGCCCGCGTCGTAGCTGAGGCCCAGCTTGCCCGCGACTTCGCGCGCGGTGCCGGGCATGAGCTGCATCATCCCCCGCGCGCCGGCGTGACTGATCGCCTGGCGGTCGAACTGGCTTTCCTGCCGCGTGATCGCGTGGATGAAGGTCCAGTTGCCCTCGTGACCCGAGGGCACGCGCACGGTCGGAAAGCCCGACACCTCGACCGCGTCGAGGCTGTTCGCCTGCGCGCTGCGCCCGATCATCACGCCGAGGTCGGGGCGGCCGATCGACGATGCGAGCTGGCCCGCGAGGACATGGTCGGCGGGCGTGGTCGCGCGCTGTGCGATGGCGCGGAGGAACTGCGACTGCTCGCGCCACGCGCCGATCTCGCCCAGCGCGCGCGCTGCGCGCACCAGCCGGTTGTCGTCGAACGCCCGCCGTTCGTCGCCGTTGACCGTGATCGTCGGGTTCGGCGTCGGCTTGGGCTGCGGCCGGCCGAGCCGTTCGAGCGAAAGCTGGCCGTAGAACTGGTCGTAATGCTGCGCGGCGTCGTTGAAATAGCGGTTCGCCGTGTCGCGATCCCCCGCGGCGAGCGCGGCGCGGCCCGCCCAGTAGAAACCCTTGGTCCGCGTCTGCGCCGAGCGCGCGGCCTCGCCATAGGCGGCGTAGAGCCGCACCGCCTCGCCGGGACGACGGAGGCTCTTGAACGCGAGCTGGCCGGCAAGCCAGGCGAGCGAGGTATAATCGTCGCGCACCCCGAGCGGCTCCTCGCGGATCACCACGCCGGGCGCGAAGCTGTCGTCGATCTGTTTGGCGATATTATAGGCGGTGAGCTTGTCGCCCGCGGCGTCGGCCTGGCGCGCGTTGGTGAGCAGCGTTTCAATCCATTCCTCGGCGTCGGTCGGCGCCTTCGCCAGCGTGCGCGGGGCGGCGAGCAGCGCGCGCGCTTCGCCGACGCGGCCCGCCTTGCGCAGCCAGGTCGCCTTGGCGGTGATGTATCCGGGATCGGTGCGGGTGAGCGAGGGATTGGCGCTTTCGACCGCCGAGGCCTGAAGCGCGGCATCGACCGCGCCGCTGCGCATCGCGAGGCGCGCCGCGAACACCGCGCGCTTTTCGGGCGAGACATAGGGAAGCTGGCGGCCCGCCGCGATCGTCGCGCTGGTCCACAGCAGCCGGTCCATGCGTGCATCATGATCGGCGAGGCTGAAGACGCCGGGGAAGAGGCTGAGCGCGCGGCTCACCTCCATCTCGTCGACGATGCCGCCGGTCCAGGCGCGGCGCGCGGCGGCATTGGCGTCCTCGCGGCGGCCCGCGGCCTTGAGCGCCAGCGCATAGCGCAGCTCGCCGCTCGGCGTGCGCGGCGGATAGGCCTGGAAGAAGGCGAGGGTGCGCTGCGGGTCGTAGCTGTCGAGCGCGATCGCCTTTTCGGCGCGCACGCGCAGCTTGTCGGCGTCGGGCCAGTCGCGGTTCGCCATCAGGAAGCGCGAAAGCTGGTCGAAGGAGGCGGTGTTGGTCGCGGTGAGGCGCCGCCATTCGAGCACCGCATCGCCGACCGAATTCGTCGACGGCGGCGCCCCCGACTGGGCCGCGAGCCCCATCTGGGCGCGATACCAGGCCATTTGTTCGGGGGTGAGTTCGCTCGCGTGAGCGACGGTGGGAAGGAGAAGGGCGGCGGCGAGCGCCAGACGGGAAATGCGGGTCAGCGAAATCATGCCGGCCATGGTAATGCCAAACTCCTTGCGGGGCGCTGAATAGACGTTCAATAGCGTGCGCGCCGGCCGATCCTATGGCCGCGCCGGAGTCTTTGTAAAGGAGCAGGGCATGTTTTCGGGGTCGATTCCCGCCTTGGTGACGCCATTTCGCGACGGTGCGTTCGACGCACCGGCGTTCAAACGGCTGGTCGAATGGCAGATCGACGAGGGAACCAGCGCGCTCGTGCCGTGCGGCACCACCGGCGAAAGCCCCACCCTGGGCTTCGACGAACATTATCAGGTGATCGATGCCTGCATCGAGGCGGCGGCGGGACGCGTGCCAGTGATCGCCGGCTGCGGGTCGAACGACACCGCGACCGCGATCCGCCACATGCGTCACGCGCAGGCGGCGGGGGCCGATGCGGCGCTGGTCGTCGCGCCCTATTACAACCGGCCGACCCAGGAGGGGCTGCTCGCGCATTTCCACGCGCTCGCCGAGGCGAGCGACCTGCCGATCGTCGTCTACAACGTCCCCGGCCGCACCGTCACCGACATCAGTGCCGAGACGATGTGCAAGCTCGCCGAAATTCCGTCGGTCGTCGCGATCAAGGATGCGAGCGGCGATCTTGCCCGCGTCACGATCCACCGCGCGGGCGCCGGCGCTGATTTCTGCCAGCTCAGCGGCAACGACGATCTGTGGCTGCCGCACGCGGTGCTCGGCGGCGTCGGCTGCATCTCGGTCACCGCCAATGTCGCGCCGCGCCTCTGCGCCGATTTCGCCGCGGCCTGTGCATCGGGCGACTGGACCGGCGCGCTGGCGCTCCATGACCGGCTGTTCGCACTGCACAAGGCGATGTTCTCCGACGCGTCGCCCGGCCCGGTCAAATATGCGCTGTCGCGCGTCCACGACTGGTTTTCGCCCGAAGTGCGCCTACCTATCATTGATGCGTCCGAGGCATCGCGCCAGGCCGTCGATGCCGCATTGTCCGCGGCGGGAGTAATCTAGGTTCCGTTTCATGGCCCGTCCGCAATCCGCCGCCGAATTCGACAAGAAGAAGGTCGTCGCCGAGAACCGGCGCGCGCGCTTCGACTATGCCATCGAACAGGTGTTCGAGGCGGGGATCGCGTTGCAGGGGACCGAGGTCAAATCGCTGCGCTTCGGCGAGGGGACGATTGCCGAAAGCTATGCCGAGGTGACGGGCGGCGAGGTGTGGCTGATCAACGCCAACATCCCCGAATTCAGCCACGGCAATCGGTTCAATCATGAGCCCAAGAGGCCGCGCAAGCTGCTGCTCAACGGGCGTGAGATCAACAAGCTGCACGCCGGGGTGATGCGGCAGGGGATGACGCTGGTCCCGCTGTCGGTCTATTTCAACAGCCGCGGCCGCGCCAAGGTCGAACTGGCGCTCGCCAAGGGCAAGAAGGCGCACGACAAGCGGGAGTCGATCAAGGAGCGCGACTGGAAACGCGACAAGGAACGGCTGATGAAGGATCGCGGATGAGCGGGGGAGGCCAGCCGCGCGACCCGAAATCCCGGGACAAGGCGTTCCTGATGAACTGGATTCGCCGCAACTCGCCGACGCGCGAGGAATTGCTGGCGAGCCGCTTCGTCAAGCCTTTCGCGCACCGCGTCGCGCACAGTCATTTGTGGCGCTTCACGCGCACCTCGGTGCGGCGCGGCACCGCGCTCGGGCTGTTCGTCGGCATCTTCTTTCTGATCCCCGGCGTTCAGATTCTGGGCGTCGCGCTGCTCGCGCTGCCGTTTCGCGCCAATATCCCGATCGGGGCGGCAATGACCTTTCTGTCGAACCCGGTGACGACCCCGCTGATCCTCGCCGCGTCGGTCTGGCTCGGCAATGTGCTGTTCGGGATGCACACCAATATGGCGGGGCTCTATGCGCTCTACGAGCGTTCGGCCTCGCTTTCGGACTGGTGGCAATGGTTCACCGCGAACGCAGGGCCGGCGCTGCTCGGCGGGCTCGGCGGACTGTTCGTGATTTCGGCGGCTTCGGCGGTCGTCGGCTATATTCTGGCCTCGGTCATCTGGGACAATTGGATTCGCCTGCGCTGGCGGCGCAAGGTCCGCCGCGCGCGCGACCAACGACTTGAGGCATCGACGAGCGACACCGCCGCCGGTTGAACCGCGGCCGCCCGCGCGCCTATAGCTGTTCCCATCGCAAGATCGCGCCGCGGCGCGCCCTTCGCACTGTCTATCTGGGGAATATCATGATTTTGAACCTTTCTTCGCGCCTGATGGCGACCGCCGCGCTTGGCGCGATGCTGCTGACGGCGGCGCCCGCTTTCGCTCAGGACGCCGCCGCTCCGGCATCCGCGGCCGACACTGCCGCCAAGCCCGAAATCGGCGATTTCGGCTTCGACCTCTCGGGCATGGACAAGAGCGTTCAGCCCGGTGACGATTTCTATGCCTATGCCAACGGCACCTGGGCAAAGGACACCGCGATCCCGGCCGACAAGTCGAATTACGGCATGTTCACCGCGCTCGCCGACCTGTCGCAGAAGCGCACGCAGGAAATTCTCGAGGCCGCGAAGGGCGACCCGAACAGCATGATCGGCCGCGCCTATGCCGCCTATCTCGATTCGGCGGCGGTCGAGGCGAAGGGGCTGACCCCGATCCAGCCGTGGCTGACCAAGGTCCGCGCCGTCGACAAGGCCGGGCTCCCCGCGCTGCTCGCCGAGGCCGACCGCAGCGGCGTGTCGCATTTCTTCGGCGGCTATGTCGGGCAGGACGACAAGAATCCCGACGTCTATATCTACACCCTGTTCCAGGGCGGCATCGGGATGCCCGACCGCGATTTCTATCTGAAGGACGGCGAGCGCAACCTGAAGTTGCAGGCGGCCTACCTCAAGCATCTGGAGAATGTCCTGACGCTGGCGGGCGAACAGGATGCCGCGGCGCGCGCCCAGGCGATCTATGACTTCGAAAAGCAGGTCGCGACCGTCCACTGGGACAAGAACGACAGCAGCGACGCGACCAAAGTCTATAACAAGATGACGATCGCCGACCTGACCAAGGCCGCGCCCGGTTTCGACTGGACGGCCTTCATCCGCGGTGTCGGCGTTAAAGAGGACACGATCCTGGTCGCGCAGCCGAGCGCGCTGACCGGCGAGGCGAAGCTGATCGCCGACGCGCCGATCGGCGTGCTGCGCGACGCGTTGCTCGTCCGCAGCCTCGACGGCTTTGCGGACGTGCTGCCCGATGCGGTGGCGAAGGAGGCCTTCTCCTTCTATGGCACCGCTTTGTCGGGGACGCCGCAGATGCAGGAGCGCTGGAAGCGCGCGGTCGACTTCACCACCAACAATCTGGGCGAAGCGGTCGGCCAGGACTATGTCGCGAAATATTTCCCGCCCGAAACCAAGGCGGCGATGGATGTCCTCGTAAAGAACGTCCTCGCGGCGCTCGATACGCGGATCGGCAATCTGACGTGGATGCAGCCCGCGACCAAGGTGAAGGCGAAAAAGAAGCTCGCCAATTTCACGACCAAGATCGGCTATCCCGACCGCTGGAAGGATTACAGCAAGCTGGAGATCAAGGCCGACGACCTGTTCGGCAATGCGCTGCGTTCGAACCAGTTCGCCCACGACGACAATATCAGCCGCCTCGGCGGGCCGATCCGCCGCTGGGAATGGGGGATGACCCCGATGGAGGTCAACGCCTACGCCAATTTCGGGATGAACGAGATCGTTTTCCCCGCCGCGATCCTGCAACCGCCCTTCTTCGACCCGAAGGCCGACGCGGCGATCAACTATGGCGGCATCGGCGCCGTCATCGGTCATGAGATCAGCCATCATTTCGACGATCAGGGCGCGAAATATGACGAGACGGGCAAGCTCGCCGACTGGTGGACCCCCGCCGACGTCAAGGCGTTCGAGGCCGCGAGCAAGGCGCTCGTCGCGCAATATGACGCCTATGAAGTGCTGCCCGGCGAACATCTCGACGGCACCTTCACGCTCGGCGAGAATATCGGCGACCTCGCCGGCCTGACGATCGCCTATGACGCCTACAAGAAGTCGCTCGGCGGCAAGAAAGCGCCGGTGATCGACGGGCTGACCGGCGACCAGCGCTTCTTCCTCGGCTGGGCGCAGGTGTGGCGGCGCAACTATCGCGAGCAGAATCTGTCGCAGCGCATCACGACCGACCCGCATTCGCCGTCGATTCAGCGAGCCTGGGTCTCGCGCAACCTTGACCCTTGGTATAAGGCCTATAACGTCAAACCGGGCCAGAAACTCTATCTGGCGCCGAAGGATCGCGTCCGCATCTGGTGATGCGCCCATAGAAGAGAGTGCCGTTGACCGCGCAAAGCCTGCCTGCCGCTGATGGAGATTTCAGTCGGGGGGCGGGCTCCGCGGGGCCGCCGCCGCCGGTGCTTGCGGCGCTGTCGCGGCTCGATGCCGCGATCATCGGCGGGCTTGCCTTGCTGTCGGTCGCGCTGCTGTTCTGGGCGACGGGGAATGCGGTGTTGGCCGCCGGTTTCCTCGCCGGACTCGCGATTGCCGCCGGCGGGCTGATCCTCGCACGGCGGCTGTTTCCGGTCGCGGCCGGCGGCGAGGCGGCGCTGCCCGACTGGACGATGCTGCGCGCGGCGGTCAACCACGACGATGTCGCGATCGCGGTGACCGACCGCGCGGGGCGGCTCGTCTGCGCCAACGATCTGTTCGCGACGTGGATGGGCGGCTTCGTGACCCCGCCGGGGTTGCCGCTCGACGGACGCGGTGCCGACCTGCTCAAGAACGCCGGGCGTGCCGCGTGGCGCGATGGCGAGGGGCACGCCAGCGACATCGCGGTCGGGCCGCTGCAATTGCAGGCGCAGGTGACGCGGACCGGGCAGGCCGAGGATTATCTCGTCTGGCGCTTCGCCGCGCTCGAACGGCTCGACCTGACGAGCGAAGTGATGCGCCACCTCGACGGACCGGCCGGTCGGACGCTGGCACGCGCGGGGATCATGGCGGCGCTGGTCAGCGCCGAGGGCCGGCTGCGCACCGCCAACCAGGCCTTTCTGCTCCGCGCCTTCGACGAGGGCGACCAGGCGCATTATGCCGGACGCGACGTCGCCGCGATGCTGCGGCTCGACGACGCGGGCACGCTTTACTTCGCGCGCGAGGGCGACCGCGCGACGCCGGTGCGGATGCTCCAGATTCCGTTGACGCCCGCCGATGGCCATGGCCCGGTGCTGCTCGCGATGCTCGACGAGGAAATGGGTCCCGCCGACCGCGGCACCGCACAGACCTATGTCGAGACGTTGCTGTCGCTGCTCCCCTTCGGGCTTGCGCTGGTCGATCGCGACGGCCGCTTCCTCTATATGAACCGCGCCTTCCTCCGCGCCGCGGGGATTGGCGAGGGCCGCCCGCCGCGCTATCCTGGCGATCTCGTGGTCGGCGAGGACAAGGGGCCGCTCGCCGACATGATCCGCCGCCACAGCAGCGGGCAGCAGGTCGGCGGCGACCTGTCGATCCGGCTGATCGGGCAGGGCGACGACCCGGTGTCGATGCGCGTCGTCGGCGTGCGTGGGCTCGGCGAGGCGGCGGTGCTGCTGAGCCTCAAGGATTCGAGCGAGGAATCGCGGCTCAAGCGCCAGGTCGCACAGGCGTCCAAGATGCAGGCGGTCGGCCAGCTCGCGGGCGGGGTCGCGCATGATTTCAACAATATCCTGACCGCGGTGCTCGGCGCCTGCGACCTGATGCTGATGCGCCACACGCCGGGCGACAGCGATTATGACGACATCCAGCAGATCCGCAGCAACGCCAACCGCGCCGCCAGCCTGACGCGGCAATTGCTCGCCTTCTCGCGCCAGCAAACGCTGCGTCCGCAGATTTTGCAGCTCCCCGACGTGATTTCGGAGGTGTCGCATCTGCTCAAGCGGCTGATCGGCGATACGGTCCAGCTTATGGTGCATCACGGCCGCGGCCTCGGCGCGGTGCGCGCCGACCCGGGGCAGCTCGAACAGGTGATCATCAACCTCGCGGTCAATGCGCGCGACGCGATGGCGGGCGCGGGAACGCTGACGATCGAGACCTATCCGGTGTCGGCCGCCGACGTCCGCCAGATGGGCAATGAGTTCATGCCCCCCGCCGATTATAGCGCGCTCAAGGTCAGCGACACCGGCAGCGGCATTCCCGCCGATGTGCTGCCCAAGATTTTCGAGCCCTTCTTCACCACCAAGGATGTCGGCAAGGGAACCGGGCTCGGCCTGTCGACCGTCTATGGCATCATCAAGCAGTCGGCGGGCTTCATCTTCGCCGACAGCCGGCCGGGGGAGACCAGCTTCACCATCTATCTCCCCGTCCACCGCGCCGATGCCGGGGTGCCCGCCGTGCCCGCGGCGCCGGTGAAGCCCAAGAAGAGCCAATGGGGCACCGGCACGATCCTGCTCGTCGAGGATGAGGATATGGTGCGCGCGGTCGCGGAACGCGCGCTGGCCCGCGCGGGTTACAGTGTCGTCACCGCCTCACAGGGCGAGGAAGGACTGGAGCGTTTCGCCGGGATGGAAAAGATCGACCTGATCGTCAGCGACGTCGTGATGCCGACGATGGACGGCCCGGCGATGGTGCGCGCGATGCGCGCGAAGCGGCCGGCGCTGCCGGTGCTCTTCATGTCGGGTTACGCCGAGGAGCAGCTCCGCCAGTCGATCGACATCGCCGACGTCGCGTTCCTGCCCAAGCCCTTCTCGGTCGCGCAACTGACCGAGGCGGTGTCGGCGGCGCTCGACGAGGCGGCGCATCGGGCGGGCCATGGCTGACGCGCCGCGTATTCTGCTCGTCGAGGACGATGTGCTGATCGGCATGATGCTGGCCGATATGTTCGACGCGCTCGGCCTGCCCGAGCCCGCGCAGGCGACGACCAACGATGAAGCGTTGGCGGTCATCGCCGCCGAATCGCTCGCCGGCGCGCTGATCGACATCAACCTCGGCGACGAAAAAGGCTGGCCGATCGCCGACGCGCTCGCGGAGCGGGGCATTCCCTTTGCCTTCACCTCGGGCGGCGGCGACGTGATCCCGCCCGCGCACGCGCACCGGCGGCTGGTGACCAAGCCGTTCCGCCTGACCGACATCGAGGCGGCGATCGCCGAGTTCGGGGCGGGGTAGGGGGCTTTATCCGTCCCGTCATTGCGAGCGAAGCGAAGCAACCCAGGGCGGTTTACGCACACTCTGGATTGCTTCGCTTCGCTCGCAATGACGTTTCCAGAATATCGTATGTTCCTCCCTTGTTCCACGAGAACAAATGTGGCACATGAGGCAGGCGTTGCGATGCTTCCGCGGTCGCTCTAGAGCAGGAAAGGGACGGCAATGGCCGGACAATTGTCACTCGTCGAATCGGGGAAATCAGTGAACGGAACGGACAGGCAGAAGGCGCTCGACGCCGCGCTCGCGCAGATCGATCGCGCGTTCGGCAAGGGCTCGGTGATGAAGCTGGGCTCGAAGGAAGCGATGCAGGTCGAGGCGGTTTCGACCGGATCGCTCGGGCTCGACATCGCCCTGGGGGTCGGCGGCCTGCCGCGCGGCCGCGTCATCGAAATCTATGGTCCCGAAAGCTCGGGCAAGACCACGCTTGCGCTGCATTGCATCGCCGAGGCGCAGAAAATGGGTGGCACCGCGGCTTTCGTCGACGCCGAACATGCGCTCGACCCCGTTTACGCGCGGAAGCTGGGGGTCGACATCGACGAACTGATCGTGTCGCAGCCCGACACCGGCGAGCAGGCGCTGGAGATTGTCGACACGCTGGTGCGATCGAATGCGATCGACGTGCTCGTCATCGACTCGGTCGCCGCGCTCGTCCCGCGCGCCGAGATCGAGGGCGAGATGGGCGACAGTCACGTCGGCCTCCAGGCACGCCTGATGTCGCAGAGCCTGCGCAAGCTGACGGGATCGATCAGCCGCTCGCGCTGCATGGTGATCTTCATCAACCAGCTGCGTATGAAGATCGGCGTGATGTACGGCAATCCGGAGACGACGACCGGTGGCAACGCGCTCAAATTCTACGCCTCGGTCCGTCTCGACATCCGCCGCACCGGCCAGATCAAGGATCGCGACGAGATCGTCGGCAACACGACGCGCGTCAAGGTCGTCAAGAACAAGGTCGCGCCGCCGTTCAAGCAGGTCGAGTTCGACATCATGTACGGGCAGGGCATCTCCAAGATCGGCGAAATCCTCGACCTCGGCGTCAAGGCCGGGCTGGTCGAGAAATCGGGCGCCTGGTTCAGCTATGATTCGATCCGTATCGGCCAGGGGCGTGAGAATGCGAAGACCTTCCTGACCGAGAATCCCGAACTGATGCAGCGCCTCGAAAGCGCGATCCGCACCCGCACCGACGCGGTGGCCGAAGAGATGATGGCCGGCCCCGACGACGACGGCGACGATTGATCGACCCTGAACGCCATCCGGCCGGTTTCCCCTCCCATGGACCGGCCGGCCGACGGCGGCGGGCCCCGCAGCCTCCTTGCGGCTGCATCGCACCTGCACCTGTCCCTCTCGCAGGTCGGCCCGCCCGCCGTTGATTCGCCGCTGCCGGTTCCGCGGTATATGATGCGACGGCGGCTTTGGGGTGGGGAGTTGCCGTTCTTTTCTTTCGTCATCCCGGACTTGATCCGGGATCCATTCATCCGGCGCTGAGAGAATGGATCCCGGATCAAGTCCGGGATGACGATACAAGTTAGGTCCGCTTTCGTTCGAAACCCGCCATTCCTCCAAAATCGGGCGAATGGCGCGAATAAGGGGGAGATCGTACGGCATCTTGTAGTCCGCAGACGATAGATTGTTTCTCGGATGCGCTGAAACCTGCCTACTCTCTCCACCTTTGCGCGAATTGTCTTCCTTTCTGCGCACGAGCGCTTCAAATCGTCATCCGACCCGATGCGACCCGGAGGAAAGCGCGATGAGCCTGATCGTTCACCATCTCAACAACAGCCGTTCGCAGCGCATCCTGTGGCTGCTCGAGGAAATCGGCGCGCCCTATGAGATCAAATTCTACGACCGCGATCCGGTCACCAATCTCGCGCCGCCCGAGCTGCTCGCGGTGCATCCGCTCGGCAAGTCGCCGGTGATCGAGGACGGCGGCAAGGTGATCACCGAATCGGGGGCGATCGTCGAATATCTCTGCGAACGCCACGGCGGCGGCGCTCTGGTTCCCGAACGCGGCACCGACGATCATATTCGCCACCTCGAATGGCTGCACTTCGCCGAGGGGTCGGCGATGACGCCGATCCTGCTGCGCATCTATACCGCCCGGCTTGGCGAGGCGGCGGCGCCGCTCGAAGCGCGCATCGCGCAGCAGCTCGATTCGCATTTCGCCTATATGGAAAGCCGGGTGAGCGATGCGGGTCATTTCATCGGCTCCGGCCTGTCGGCGGCCGACGTGATGCTGAGCTTTCCCGCCGAGGTTGCGATCATGCAGGGCATGGCGCCGCGCTATCCAAAGCTCGCGAATTTCGTGAACGCCTGCCACGACCGGCCGGCATGGCGCCGCGCGCGCGACAAGGGCGGGGCCTATTATGGCTATTGAACGCCGAGGCCTTATCGCTGCGGCGGCGGCGCTGCTGCTCGCGGGCACCTCGGCCGCGCTCGCCGCGCCGCCGACGCTGGGGGCCGAGGTCGAGCGCAATATCGTCGTCCCCGACGGCAGGACTTTTGCACCGACCGCGGCCGACGAGGAGGGCGCGATCGACCGCTTTGCGACCTATATCGCGGCGCTGGCACGGCGCGACTATGCCGCCGCCTATGCGATGCTGCGCCTGTCGTTCCAGGCGTCGAACCCGCGGCTCGAATGGGAAATGAACATGCGCAAGCGTTCGGCGCTGTGGGCCGACGGCAAGCTTCGCATCCTGCGGCTGAGCTGGTATCCCGACCCCGCGGGCCAGCCGCCGGGGCTTTACGCGGCGTTCGATTTTCGCGGCGACCGCCAGGACGGCACGATGGATTGCGGCTATGTCGTCGTCCACCGCACCGACCCCCTCAGCCCGTTTACCGTCGTGCGCACCGACACCTCCGAAGTGCCGCCCGAACTGATCGAGGACGGGGTGCCCAAGGCCGATGTGCTGCACCAGCTTCCCTGCTATCTGGGCAAGGGGATCGCGACGTCGTTCTGAACGAAGGGGCCGATCAGCCTCATCGCCACTAATCGACTTGTCGCATCGCCGCAAAATCCCTAATTCGCGCGCATGACATCGACCAACGACATTCGCCGTTCCTTCCTCGACTATTTCGGGGAGGCGGGACATCATATCGAAGCTTCGGCGCCGCTGGTGCCGTACAACGACCCGACGCTGATGTTCGTCAACGCGGGCATGGTTCCGTTCAAGAATGTCTTTACCGGGCTGGAGAAGCGCCCTTACAGCACCGCGACCTCGTCGCAGAAATGCGTGCGCGCGGGCGGCAAGCACAACGACCTCGACAATGTCGGCTATACGGCGCGGCACCATACCTTCTTTGAAATGCTGGGGAATTTCTCCTTCGGCGATTATTTCAAGGAACAGGCGATCACGCACGCCTGGACGCTGCTGACCAGGGATTGGGGACTGCCGGCGGAGAAGCTGACCGCGACCGTCTATCACACCGACGACGAGGCGTTCGACCTGTGGCGCAAGATTTCGGGGCTGCCCGAGGAGCGCATCATCCGCATCCCGACCAGCGACAATTTCTGGTCGATGGGCGACACCGGGCCGTGCGGGCCGTGCAGCGAAATCTTCTATGACCATGGCGACCATATCTGGGGCGGCCCGCCGGGATCGCCCGAGGAAGACGGCGACCGTTTCGTCGAGATCTGGAATCTGGTGTTCATGCAATATGAGCAGCTTCCGGGCGGCGAACGGCTCGACCTGCCGCGGCCGAGCATCGACACCGGCATGGGGCTGGAGCGCATCGCGGCGGTGATGCAGGGCGTTCAAGACAATTACGACACCGACACCTTCAAGGCGCTGATCGCCGCGTCGGTCGACCTGACCGGGGTGCCGGCCGAGGGCGCGACGCAGGCGAGCCACCGCGTGATCGCCGACCATCTTCGCGCGTCGAGCTTCCTTGTCGCCGACGGCGTGCTGCCGTCGAACGAGGGGCGCGGCTATGTGCTGCGCCGGATCATGCGCCGCGCGATGCGCCATGCGCACCTGCTCGGCGCGAAGGACCCGCTGATGCACCGGCTGCTGCCGTCGCTGACCGCCGAGATGGGCGCCGCATACCCCGAGCTGATCCGCGCCCAGCCGCTGATCGCCGAGACGCTGGAGCGCGAGGAGACGAAGTTCCGCCAGACACTCGACAAGGGGCTGCGGCTGCTCGACGAGGCGACGGTGGGCATGGGCAAGGGCGACACGCTGCCCGGCGAGACGGCGTTCAAGCTCTATGACACGTTCGGTTTTCCCTATGACCTGACCGAGGATGCGCTGCGCGCGCAGGACATCGCGGTCGATCGCGCGGGCTTCGACGCGGCGATGGCGCGGCAGAAGGCGGCGGCGCGCGCGGCGTGGAAGGGCAGCGGCGACAAGGCGTCGGACGAAATCTGGTTCGACCTCGCCGAAGCGAACGGCAGCACCGAGTTCACCGGCTATAGCTCGACCGCGGGCGAGGCGACGGTGATCGGGCTGGTGAAGGACGGCAAGCCGGTCGATGCGGCTCAGGCGGGCGACGCGGTCGTCGTGCTCACCAACCAGACGCCTTTCTATGGCGAGAGCGGCGGCCAGATGGGCGACGCGGGCACGATCGCGACGCTGGACGGCGCGAAGGCGAGCGTCAGCGACACCGGCAAGCCGCTCGGCCGCCTGCACACGCATCAGGCAAAGCTGGAGGTGGGGACGCTGAAGGTCGGCGACACCGTGCAACTTGCCGTTGATGCCGCGCGGCGCGACCGCATCCGCGCCAATCACAGCGCGACGCACCTGCTGCACGCGGCGCTGCGCAATCGGCTGGGCGGGCATGTGACGCAGAAGGGCAGCCTTGTCGCCGAGGATCGTTTCCGCTTCGACTTTTCGCATCCGAAGGCGCTGACGCCGGAAGAGATCGCGACGATCGAGGCCGACGTGAACGCGCAGATCCGCGCCAACGAAGCGGTGACGACGCGGCTGATGACCCCCGAGGACGCGATCGCGGCGGGCGCGATGGCGCTGTTCGGCGAGAAATATGGCGACGAGGTGCGCGTGCTCAGCATGGGCAAGGCCGACGACCATAGCTATTCGGTCGAACTGTGCGGCGGGACGCATGTCCGCGCGCTGGGCGACATCGCGCTGTTCAAGATCGTCGGCGAATCGGCGGTCTCATCGGGCGTCCGCCGCATCGAGGCGCTGACCGGCGAGGCGGCGCGGCAATGGCTGAATGCTCGCGACGAAGCGCTGAAGAGCGCCGCAGCGGCGCTCAAGACCTCGCCCGACGAGGTGCCCGCGCGCGTTGCGGCGCTCGCCGAGCAATTGAAGAAGGCCGAGCGCGAGCTGGCCGACGCGAAGAAGGCGCTTGCAATGGGCGGCGGAGGTGGGACCGTTGCGGGTCCGGCAGTCGAGCAGGTCGGCGACACCGCCTTCCTTGCGCAGGTCGTCGACGGGCTCGATCCCAAGGAATTGCGCGGCACGGTCGACGGGCTCAAGAAGCAGGTCGGCAGCGGCGTCGCGATGCTCGTCGCGGTCAACGATGGGCGCGCGTCGGTCGCGGTCGGGGTGACCGATGACAAGACCGGCAGCCACAATGCCGTCGATCTCGTCAAGGCCGCGGTCGCGGCGCTCGGCGGGCAGGGCGGCGGTGGGCGCCCCGACATGGCGCAGGGCGGCGGGCCCGACGGCAAGGCCGCCGACGATGCGGTCGCGGCGGTCATCGCGGCGCTGGCGGCGACCATTTGAAACCGACGAAGAAGACGCGGCGCACCGATCATGCCGAACGGCTGATCGCGGCGCCGCTGCCCGATGTGTTCGCGGCCTTCACCAGCGCCGCGAAATTGGCGCGCTGGCTGCCGCCCGAGGGCGCGACCGGGACGTTCGACCATTGCGACCTCAGCGCCGGGGGCGGGTTCCGGCTGCGGCTGACGTTCGACGATCCCGATATCGAGACCAAGAGCGACGACGACAGCGACATTGTGGAGGTGCATATCCCGACGCTCGACGACGGGCGGCTGATCGTGTGGGAGGTCGAATTCGAATCCGACGACCCGCGCTTTTCAGGGACGATGGCAATGCACTGGTATCTGTCGCGAAAGGGCGGCGGCACGCTGGTGACGATCGATGCGCATCAGGTGCCGCCGGGGATTTCGGCGAAGGATCATCAGGCGGGGCTGAATTCGTCGCTCGCCAATCTGGCGGCGGTGGTGGAATAGGATTCGCGCAGAGAGCGCGGAGGATCTGGTTCACGCGGAGACGCGGAGACGCGGAGAAGGAAGAAAGGGCGGCAAAGCCGCCAATCTCTTAATCCTCCGCGTCTCCGCGTCTCCGCGTGAACTTAAAAAGTCGCCCCACCTTCGTGTGGGGCGACGTGCTCAGCCGTTCACGCCCTTCGCCTGACCCCATGCCCGCGCGGCGGTGTAGCCGAGATAGCCGGTGCCGAAGAGCGCGTAGAGGGGTTCGGGGATGCCGGCGAGATAGGCGTTCATGCCGTTGGCGATGCCCTTTGCCATTTCGGGGCGCGCGGCGGCGATCAGGCCCATCGGGATCGCCCACAGCAGCAGCGCATACATGACATAGAGGAAGCTCGGCCGCGCGCGGCTGGTCCAGGGGTCGGCGCTGTTCGCCTCGGCGACGATCGCGGTCATCTGCGTCTTGATCGCATCCATTTCCTGGCTGCCCTCGAGCTTCAAGAGTTCGAGCTTGGCGCGGTCGCGCGCCTCGGGGTCGGGAATGATCTTGTCGATCAGCTTGGCGACGGGGCCGATCAGGCCGGTGATGATGCTCATTTCCATGCTCCTATGTCGTCAAAGTTCAGTAAAGTTCAGCCCAACGGCGAGCCCTCAGGCGCCGTCCGAGCCGATGCGGTTCGCGAGCCAGCCGTAGAGGAAGGCCTCCTGGCTCGGGCGGCGTTCGGCGAGCGCGATGTAGCGTTCGCCCTGCAGCGCCTCCATCGCGCGGAGGAGGACGGTCTCCCCGTTCGCCTCGCGCGCCCGAAGGAAGCCGTCGAGCGCCGACAGCGTGCGCGGGCCGATCTCGCGATCGACCGCGATGTCGGGATAATCGCGCGCCGCGCGGTTGAGCGCGTTGAGCGCGCGCTGGAGAAAGCCCGCAGCGGTGCCGGTGCCCATGTTGACGCCGGTATCGAACAGTTCGGCGGCGATGTTCGGGGCACGGAGCGCGACCTTGTCGAAACCGGGGCGCAGCCAATAGAGGCGGCGATAGATCGACGCCGCCTCGGCGCGCGGCAGCTCGCGCATCGCCCCGGCATAGCCCTGCGACCGCGCGACCGCTTCGGTGATTCCCCAGCAGGTCGGGCCGCCGCGATCGGCGGGATGGTTTACATAGCGGCCTTCGCGGTCGATGACGGCATCGATCAGCGCGTCGGCGTCGCAGCTCGACGGGTCGGGTCGTGGCATGATTCGCTCCTTCAGGTTCGTTGAATGGATTGAGCGAACCATATGGGAACAATGTAGGAAAGGTTTTTCTCCATGCAGGCTTTGCAGGTGCGCGAACTCTTGCCCGGCCATGCGGGCGCCGCGCTCGCCGATCTGCCGGCTCCCGAGCCGGGGCCGGGCGAGGTGCGGGTGCGGGTGCGCGCGGCGGCGGTGAATTTTCCCGACCTGCTGATGACGCGCGGCGATTATCAGTTGAAGCCCGATCTGCCCTTCGTGTCGGGGCTGGAGTTCGCGGGTGAGGTCGATGCGGTGGGCGCGGGCGTGTCCGGCTGGCGCGCGGGCGACGCGGTCGTCGGCGGCAATCGCTTCGGCGCGATGGCCGAATATGCTCTCGTCCCCGCGGCGGCGCTGCGGCGCAAGCCCGAAGCGCTGGACTGGGACGAAGCGGCGGCCTATCCGGTCGCTTATCTGACCGCTTATGTCGCGCTCGTCCGCTGCGCGCGGATCGAACCCGGCGAAACCTTGCTCGTCCACGGCGCGGCGGGCGGCGTCGGGCTGGCGACGGTCGATCTCGCCAGGGCGCTTGGTGCACGGGTGATCGCGGCGGCGAGCAGCGCGGCCAAGCGCGACGCGATCGCGCGCGCCTATGCCCCCGATGCGGTGATTGCGGCCGAACCCGGTTTCCGCGAGGCGGTGAAGGACCTGACCGGCGGCAAGGGCGCCGACGTCATCTTCGACCCCGTCGGCGGCGACGTCTTCGACGAATCGACGCGCTGCATCGCGTTCGGCGGCCGCCTGCTGGTGATCGGTTTCGCGTGGGGGCGCATTCCGGAGGTGTCGGTCAACAGGCCGCTGATCAAGGGCTTTTCGGTCGTCGGGGTGCGCGCGGGCGAATATGGTCGGCGCTTTCCCGAACGCGGCGCGGAGAATGTCGCGGCGATCGACGCGCTCGCGGCCGCGGGACGGATTCGTCCGCACGTCCACGCCGCGCTCGACCTTGCCGACTGGCGCGAGGGCTTCGCGATGCTCGAACGGCGCGAGGTAGTGGGGAAGGTCGTGCTGCGACCGTGACGGGCCGTTTCCGGCTGCCATAATTTTGCGACATTCGCGCCCCCATCTCCGCGCCGGGGTGCCCCGGCGGTTTCGCCGAACGAGATGAAGGATGGGAAATGAAGCGATTGATGATGATGGCCGTGATGGTCGGCGCGGCGCTGCCGATCGCCGCGTCCGCGCAGCCGGCGCACGACGGCGGCCGCATGTTCGACATGATGGACGGCAATGGCGACGGCAAGCTCGACAAGGCCGAGATCACCAAAATGGCGCAAATGCGCGCCGAGCGACAGGGCGACGCGTCGCTCGCCTCGCCCGAAAGGGTCGACGCCTTCTTCAAGCATCTCGACGCCAACGGCGACGGCTTCATCGACAAGGGCGAGATGGAATCGATGCGCAAGGCGCGCGCCGCGCCGCCGCCGCAGGACGAGCCGGAAAACGCGCCCGACGAGGCGAACTGAACCCGCCGCGCCTTCCCCTCTTGCTTGCGGGCGGGGAGGGCGCGCGATCCCAGCGCCGGCCCGCATCGGGCGGCTGCTTTCGCCACGCAAACGTTATGGATTGAATTGGTCGGGACGAGAGGATTCGAACCTCCGACCCCCACACCCCCAGTGTGATGCGCTACCAGGCTGCGCTACGTCCCGACCGGCCCGATTGGGCAGGCGAGGCCCCTAGCGCGGCTTGGCGGGGGATGCAAGCGGGAAGCCATGGCTTGATCTCGCCGCCGGCCTCCCCATCTCGGCCCCGCCCGCGAGGGGGAGGGCGCGCAGCGAGCGGTTGCGTCGAAATTCCCCGCGTGATAGGCGCCGCGCCATTATTTGCGCGCCCGTTCCCGGGGGGAGGGGGTGATGCTGCAAAGAGAAAGTCTTTCATTCATGTCGACCAATCTGCTTCTGACCCAGGCGGCTGGCTCCGGGGGCGGGGCCGCCGGTTTCATCATGCTGGTGCCCTATCTGCTGATCTTCGTCGTTTTCTGGTTCTTTCTGATCCGCCCGCAGCAGGTGCGGATGAAGGAGCATCGCGCCAAGGTCGCGGCGGTGAAACCGCGCGATCAGGTCGTGACCGGCGGCGGCATCGTCGGCAAGGTGACGCGCGTCGACGATGATTTCGCCGACATCGAAATCGCGCAAGGGGTGAAGATCAAGGTGGTGAAATCGACCATCTCCGACGTCCTGCAGCCCGGCGCGAAGCCCGCGAACGACTGACGCCTCCGGCGCCGCCGGCGTCGGCGGCGCCCAGAACCGGAATTTCCCTATGCTCGATTTCCCGCGCTGGAAGACCATCGGCATCAGCATCATCCTGCTGCTCGGCATCCTCTTCACCATTCCCAGCTTTCTGCCCGAAAAGACCTTCGACAAGCTGCCGTCCGTCGCGCAGGTGAAGGTCAATCTGGGCCTCGACCTTGCGGGCGGCAGCCATCTGCTGCTCGAGGCCGACGTCTCCGATCTCCAGAAGACCCAGCTCGCCAACATGGAAAAGACCGTGCGCGCGGCGATGCGCGGCGAACGCGGACCCGACGACGACATCGCGATCGGCGAACTGTCGACCGCGGGCGGCAAGATCAGCTTCCTCGTCCGCGACCAGAAGCAGCTCGACGAAGCGCGCGACCGGCTGTTCAAGGAGACGGGCGGCGCGGGGATGACCGGCCAGCGCGATTGGCGGATCGATGTCGTCGATACGACGCGCCTGGTGCTGACGCCGACCGCGGCGGGGCAGAAGCAGGCGATCGCCAACGCGATGGATACCGCGCGCGACATCATCGACAAGCGCGTCAACGCACTCGGCACGCGCGAACCGACGATCATCCGCCAGGGCGACGACCGGGTCGTCGTTCAGGTGCCCGGCCTTCAGGATCCGCAGCAATTGAAGGATCTGATCGGCAAGACCGCGCGGCTCGAATTCCGCATGGTCGACGCCAACGCCGATCCCAATGAAGCGGCGGCGGGCCGCGTGCCGGTGGGAAGCGAGATCGTTCCCTATGCCGAGGGCGCGAGCGCCGGCGCCCCGTTCGAGGTGCTGCGCCGCCAGGTGATGATCAGCGGCGAACAGCTTCTCGATGCGAAGCAGGGCTATGACGGACAGTCGGGCCAGCCCGTCGTCAACATCCGCTTCGATTCGGGCGGGTCGGCGACCTTTGCCAAGGTGACGGCGCAGAATGTCGGCAAGCGTTTCGCGATGGTGCTCGACGGCCGGGTGCTGTCGGCGCCGTCGATCAACGAGCCGATCCTGGGCGGCAGCGCCCAGATTTCGGGCAGTTTCTCGGTCGCCACCGCGAACAACCTCGCCATCTCGCTGCGTTCGGGCGCGCTGCCGGTCAAGATGACGGTGGTCGAGGAACGGACGGTGACGCCGGAGCTTGGCGCCGATTCGATCCGCAAGGGCGCGATCGCGGGCATCATCGCCACGGTCTCGGTGCTCGTGCTGATGCTCATCGTCTATGGCCGCTTCGGCGTCTATGCGTGCCTCGCGCTCTTCTTCAACATCTTCCTGATCATCGCGATCATGGCGGGGTTCAACGCGACGCTGACCTTGCCGGGCATCGCGGGCTTCGTGCTGACGATCGGCGCCGCGGTCGACGCGAACGTGCTGATCAACGAGCGCATACGCGAGGAACTGAAACGAGGGCGACGCGTGTTCCAGGCGGTCGAGCTCGGCTATTCCGAGGCGAGTCGCGCGATCTTCGACGCCAACGTCACCAACGTCATCGCCGCGGCGCTGATGTTCTGGTTCGGCACCGGCCCGATCAAGGGCTTCGCCGTGGTGCTGACCATCGGCATCGTCACCAGCGTCTTCACCGCCGTCACCGTCACGCGTCTGTTTGCCGCCCGCTGGCTTCACGCCAAGCGTCCGGCGACGATCAACATTTAAGAGAAAGGGAGCGAAACGATGCGTCTGCTGAAACTCGTCCCCGAGGACACGAATATCGATTTTCTGCGGTGGCGGAAAGTCGCGTCGGCCGCGAGCTTCATACTCGTCGCCATATCGATCGCGCTGGTCGCGGTGAAGGGCCTCAACCTGGGTGTCGATTTCGTCGGCGGCCAGTCGGTCCGCGTCGAATTCCCCGGCACGATGCCGAAGATCGACGAGATTCGCGAAAAGGTCGGCGACATCGGCCTCGGCGAAGCGACGATCCAGCAATTCGGGTCCGACAAGGCGGTGGCGATCCGCACCGCGCTGCCCGAAGGCGACAAGGCGGCGGCCGACCGCGCGGGCAAGCAGCTCGTCGACGGCATCCACAAGGCCTTTCCGACCGCGCACACCGGCTCGGTCGAGACAGTGTCGGGCAAGGTGTCGGGCGAGCTGATCCGCACCGGCGCGCTCAGCCTCGCGCTCGCGATGATCGGCATCTCCATCTATATCTGGATTCGCTTCGAATGGCAGTTCGGCGTCGGCGCGCTCGGTCGTCTGTTCCACGAGGTGGCGCTGACCTTTGGCCTGTTCGCGGTGACGCAGCTTCAGTTCGACCTCAACAGCATCGCGGCGCTGCTGACGATCGTCGGCTATTCGCTGAACGACACGATCGTCGTCTATGACCGCGTGCGCGAGAATCTGAAGAAATACCGCAAGATGGAGATCGTGCCTTTGCTCAATCTCTCCATCAACGAAACGCTGTCGCGCACCGTGATGACCAGCGTGTCGGTGATGCTGGCGCTTGGGGTGCTGCTCGTCTTCGGCCCCGACGTGATCTTCGGCTTTACCGCGGCGATGCTGTTCGGCGTCTTTGTCGGCACCTATTCGTCGATCCTGATGTCGACGCCGGTGCTGGTGTGGCTGAAGGTCGGTCCGCAGAGCTTCGTCCCGCGTACCAGCGCCGCGACCGAAGGCGCCGAACGCATCACCCGCAAGGACGACGGCGCGGTGGTGTGAGGCCCGGCTTCGGCCCGGACCTTCACAATTTCTTGAGAAGTCCGTCAGGATTTCGCTGCCGCTTTCGTGTTTATCGTCCATATATTTGAAAGGACATTGGTGTCCGGCAGGGGGGGGCGTATGGGACGGGTCAGCACAGATAGCGGCGAGCAACTGAACTTCACCTGCGACTCTGGCATCGCCGTTTCGCTGCGCGTCTGGTCCGAAACCGACGTCAGCGGCGTTATATGGAGCAACGGCGGGCATATTTCTTCGTCCAAGACCGAGATCATGCAGGTCTTCCTCCAGCGGGAGGCGGGCGCGAAATCGATGTGAAGATCAACAATGCCGGCATCGGCGCGCGCGAGGGACATCACCTGTCGCTGATATGGGCCAGCAGCTCCGATTCCAGCGGCGATGTCGGCGTGGCGATGGTGAACCACAGCACGGGACGCTATCAGATATTCGGAAATCGCATCGATGAGTTGATGGCGAAACCGATGGCGATCCTCAACGGATGTTGCCTTGCCGTGGTCGTCATCATCGCCGCCGGGATCTTCGGATCCTTCCTCGGCCAATTCAAAGCGGCCGTGATTGGTCTGGCGCTGCTGGCGATACCCGTTCTGCTCCTGTCGAGCATCAGCAAGACCAAGGGGCAAAGGGCCGGCGTCCGGGAGGATTATGCCGCCCAGATCGAACGCTATGTTGCGGATGTTCTGGCCCGCGAAACCTGAATCGAAGCCCGGCCCTCATCGTTTTGCGCAGCGGCGGAGATGGTCCGCCAGTTCGCGGCCGTTGCGATCCCAGTCGAAGCGGCCGCCGAGCCTGGCGGCAACATCGGCCGGTGCGGGCGGGGCGGCGAGGATGGCCTGAACCGCCGCCGCGATGGCCTGCGGCGTGCGCCGGACGATGCGCCCGGCGACGGGCGAGGTGACGAGTTCGGCGGCGCCGCCCGCCTCGCTGATCACGATCGGCGTGCCGCAGGCGAGCGCTTCGACCCAGGCGTTGGCAAGCCCTTCGCTGACCGACGGCATGACGACGACGTCGGCCGCGCGATAGAGACATGGCAGGTCGGCGTTGGCGACCGATCCCATCAGGTGGACGCGGTCGGCGACGCCGAGCCGATCGGCCTGCGCGCGGTAGCGGCCTTCCTCTTCGCCCGCCCCCGCGAGCCAGTAATGAACGCCGGGAAGCGCGGGCAGCGCCTCGATCACCAGCGCCTGGCCCTTGCGGGGGATGAGCGCGCCCACGGTGGCGATGACGGCGCCGTCGCCCATCCCGAGCGCAGCGCGCGCGGCGGCGCGGTCGCCGGGGTGGAAGCGCGCGGTGTCGATGCCGGTGTAGTGGACCGCGACCTTGGCGGCATCGATCCCGATCGCGCCCATGTCGCGGCGCATCGCATCGGAGACGGCGAGCAGGCCCGCGGCGCGATCGGCAGCGTTCAGCACCGCGGCCTTGCTGGCCGGCTCGTGTCCGAAATGACTGATGTCGGCGCCCCGTGCCTTGGCCGAAAAGGGCAGGCCGAGCGCCGCGGCGACGCGCATCGCGGCGGGACCGTCGGGGTAGAAGAATTCGGCGTCGACGACGTCGAACGCCTGGCCGCGCACCGCCGCCAGCACTGCGCGCGCGACCTGCGCTGGGTTGAAGCGGGTGCCGTAGCGCGGGATCAGGGCGAAGCGCGGGCGATGGACGGTGAGGCCGTTCCATCGTTCGGTTCGCGGCAGATCGCGAAGCGCGCGATAGCGGCCGTGCAGCGAAAGCGGGAAGGGCGGCAGGCCGACGGGTGCGACAACGGTGAGGTCGATGCCCGGCTGGGCGGCGAGCGCGCGGAGGCTCTTTTCGACGAACAGGCCGAAGGTCGGCCGTGCGGCGTCGGGGAAGAGCGTGGCGATGGAGAGGATGCGGAGGGGAGAATTCATATCTGCCCCTTGGAACATCGAATCATAAATCTACCGCCTCCCCGAGCGAAGCCGAGGGGCACGTTCGAGCGCAGCGAGAACCGCATCGTCACAGCCTCGACTTCGCTCGGCAGAGCCCCTCGGCTTCGCGCGGGGAATCGGTGATTAGATTGCATGCGATTGGCTCTAGAGCGACCGGATCAGCCGCACCGCGACGGCAGCCCAGGGCGGATTGCTCACGACCTGCTGGCGCTGGCCGGTGCCGAGCGGGAGCAGGTGGAGCTTTTCGCCGTCGACGTTGAGCAGGCGCGCGAAGAAGAAGCGGCCGGCGGGGCGCGGGACGAGCAGGTCGCGGTTGAGAACGCTCGCCCAGTCGCTTTCGATGCGGCGGCACCATATTTCGTCGCCCGCGCGATAATCGCCGATCGACGAGGTCACGCGCACCGCCACCATATCCTCCCCCGGCCGCGCGGTGATCGCCTGCTCGACGCGGGTTGGTGCTTGTGCACCATCGGCACCGAGCAGCGCGGTGATCGTGAGTTGGGTGTCCTGTGGCAACTGGACGAGTTCGGCTGCCTCGACCCCCAGCGCCTTGGCGATGCGGTTCATCCAGCCGAGCGACAGCGTTCGCGTGCCCGTCTCAAGGCGGCCGATCGTCTGCGCGGTCGTCGGCGGGTCGCAGCGCTGCCCCACCTCCTCGAGCGTCAGGCCCTTGGCGCGGCGGACGGTGCGGATGCTGTTGATCATGAAAGAGCTCCGATAACCAAATCGGTTTCTTCTTTCCTACAAAATCATCCAATGTCAACCCGGCGTGCCATGAAGGAGATTCGCATGTCAGCACGCCGCCTCGAAACCCGTATCCATCCCGACGATCGGCTCGATCCCGGCAAGCCAGGGCCGCAGGTGATGCGGCACGTCACGGTCAATATCGCCGAAAGCCCGGTCGCGTGGCTCGCGTCGCGCGGGCTGCTGACCCCGGCGCAGCTTGCGGCGGGCGAGCGGCTGCGCGCCGATTATGAGCGCGCCGGGCTGCCGGCGCGGGTGACGATGCGCTGGGATGCGGCGCCGCCCGCAAAGGGCCGCGGCGGCGCGCGCGCGTCGGATGCCTCGCTGGCGCGGATCGACGCGCATCGGCGGTTTCATGCGGCGATCGACCATGCCGGGCCGGGGCTCGCCGACATTTGCTGGCGGGTGATCTGCGCGGGCGAGGGAATCGGCGGCGCGGAGAAGAGCCTCGGCTGGCCGGCGCGGTCGGGGAAGCTGGTGCTGGGGCTGGCGCTCGACCGGCTGGCGCAGTTTTACGGGACGGGGTGATGATTCGGCTGGGTGGAAGCGAGCGATAGGCGACAAGCCGATCCTCCCCGGCACGGGGAGGGGGACCATGCGAAGCATGGTGGAGGGGCACCCTCGGTTTACGCTTCGATCCAGAAAAGGCGCGCCATGTCGCACCTGCCCCTCCACCACCTTCGGTGGTCCCCCTCCCCGTGCCGGGGA
>QFCS01002016.1_pt1 | contig 49929 bp, 44 predicted proteins | sample 3576561 | NCBI WGS metagenome assembly QFCS01 | reverse complement strand
GGTCGGGCCATTCGAAGGCGGGCCATTCGGAGGCGGGCCATTCGGAGGCGGGCTGGCCGAGGGCGACGGCATGAGCGACCTGCTGGAAGTCCGCGACCTGCACGTGACCTTCGTCACGCCGGATCGCACCGTGCACGCCGTGAACGGCGTGAGCTTCGGCCTGAAGCGCGGCGAGACGCTGGGCATCCTGGGCGAATCGGGCTCGGGCAAGAGCGTCACCCTGCGCTCGATCCTGCGCCTGCATCCCGAACACCGCACGCGCTGGTCGGGCAGCATCCGGCTGGAGGGCGACGAGGTGCTCGACATGGGGGCGCGTGCCTTGGGCGACCTGCGCGGCAAGCGCGCCGCCATGATCTTCCAGGAGCCGGCGACGGCCTTCGATCCGGTCTTCACCATCGGGCACCAGATCGCCGAGACCGTTCGCCGCCATACCGGCAAGGGTGAAGCTGACGCCTGGAAGCGGGCCAGGGAGCTGCTCGAGATGGTGCGCATCCCCTCGCCGGCGCAGCGGCTGAAGGCCTATCCGCACGAAATGTCGGGTGGCATGCGCCAACGCGCCATGATCGCGCTGGCGTTGTCCTGCAACCCCAGCCTGCTGCTGGCCGACGAGCCGACGACGGCGCTCGATGCGACCGTTCAGATTCAGGTTCTTCTCCTGATCAGGGAGCTGCAGCGCGAATTCGATCTCGGCGTCATCTTCGTGACGCACGATATCGGCGTCGCCGTCGAGGTGTCCGACCGCATCGGCGTCATGTATGCCGGCAAGATCGTCGAGCTCGCACCCGTCGAGCGCATGGTCGACGCGCCGCAGCATCCCTACAGCCGCGGTCTCCTGGCATCTACGGTGCATGACGGCATGCGCGGCCGGCGGCTGGAGGCGATCCCGGGCGCCCCGCCCGACCTCGCCGAGGTGCCGACCGGCTGCAGCTTCGCGCCGCGCTGCAAGTTCGTGCGGCCCGACTGCACCACCCGGCCGCCCAACCTCAGGACGACGGAAGAGAGTCACCTCGTACGCTGCGTCCTGGGCGCGGCCTAGCCCCGCCCGGGTCGACAGCGAACGCGTCGCGTCAGCCGCCGAACATCTCCTTGACCTTGCTGAAGAAGCCTTCGGATTCGGGGCTGGTCTTGCCTGCCTTCTCGAATTCCTTGAGCAGTTCCTTCTGCTTGGATGTCAGGTTGGTCGGGGTCTCGACGTTGATCTCGATGTACATGTCGCCGCGCTGGGTCGAGCGCACGATCGGCATGCCCTTGGCGCGCAGGCGGAACTGGTGGCCGTTCTGCGCCCCGGCCGGGACGTTGATGCGCGCCATCTTGCCGTCGAGCGTCGGCACCTCGATGTTGCCGCCGAGTGTGGCCTGGACCATCGAGATCGGCACGCGGCAATGCACGTCGGCGCCTTCGCGCTCGAAGAGCTGGTGGCGCCGCACCGAAAGGAACACGTAGAGGTCGCCCGGCGGGCCGCCGCGCGCGCCGGCCTCGCCCTCGCCGCTCAGGCGGATGCGCGTGCCGTCCTCGACGCCGGCCGGGATGTTGACCTTCAGAGTCTTGTCGCGTCGCACCCGGCCCTGGCCGGCACAGGTCCGGCAGGGCTTGTCGATGATCTGGCCCACGCCATGGCAGGTGTGGCAGGTGCGCTCGACGGTGAAGAAGCCCTGCTGGGCACGCAGCCGGCCGCGGCCATGGCAGGTCGGGCACTGCTGCGGCTTGGAGCCGGGTTCCGCGCCGCTGCCCTTGCAGGTTTCGCAGGTCACCGAGCTCGGTACGCGGATCGTGGCTTCGGTGCCGGAGTAGGCCTGCTCCAGCGTGATCTCGAGATTGAAGCGCAGGTCCTGGCCGCGCATGTCGGCACGGCCGCCGCGACCGCGACCGCCCGTGCCGCCGAACATCTCCTCGAAGATGTCGCCGAACACCGAACCGAAATCGAATCCCGGCCCGCCCTGGAAGCCGCCGGGGCCGCCTGGCCCACCGCCTTCGAAAGCGGCCGGTCCGTAGCGGTCGTAGGCCGCTCGCTTGTCCGGATCCTTCAGGATGTCATAGGCGTGGTTGACGTCCTTGAATTTCTTCTCAGCTTCCTGGTCGCCCGGATTGCGGTCCGGGTGGTGCTGCATGGCAAGCTTGCGGAACGCCTTCTTGATGTCGTCGGCGCTTGCCGTGCGGCTCACGCCGAGCAACTCGTAATAGTCCTGCGACATACGCTCTACGCAGCCCCCACCTGTCGCTTATGGTTCGGCCTCCCGCTTGCGCGGGAGGCCGCTTGTCCTGCTCGTGGTCCGGATCAGCCGGAGCCGGTCTTCTTGTTCTTGTCGGTGACGTCCTCGAACTCGGCGTCCACGACCTTCTCTTCGGGGTTCGCCGCACCGCCAGACGATGGGCCCGCGCCAGCGCCTGCCTGGGCCTCGCCCTGCTGGGCCTTGTACATGGCCTCGCCGAGCTTCATCGCGGCCTGCGCCAGATCGTTGGTCTTGGCCTTGATGGCCTCGACGTCCTCGCCGGCCAGGGCCGACTTCAGGCTCTCCATGGCCGCCTCGATCGCCGACTTCTCGGAGGCACCGACCTTGTCGCCGAACTCCTTGAGGTTCTTGTCGGTCGAATGGACCAGCGCCTCGCCCTGGTTGCGGGCGTCGATCAGCTCGCGCTTCTTCTTGTCTTCCTCGGCATGCAGCTCGGCATCCTTGACCATCTTCTGGATGTCGGCCTCGCTCAGGCCGCCCGACGCCTGGATGCGGATCTGCTGCTCCTTGCCGGTGGCCTTGTCCTTGGCCGAGACCTGCACGATGCCGTTGGCGTCGATGTCGAACGTGACCTCGACTTGCGGCATGCCGCGCGGTGCCGGCGGGATGCCGACCAGGTCGAACTGACCCAGCAGCTTGTTCTGGGCGGCGATCTCGCGCTCGCCCTGGAACACGCGGATGGTGACCGCGGTCTGGTTGTCATCGGCCGTCGAGAAGGTCTGGCTCTTCTTCGTCGGGATCGTCGTGTTGCGCTCGATCAGCCGGGTGAACACGCCGCCCAGCGTCTCGATGCCCAGCGACAGCGGGGTCACGTCGAGCAGCAGGACGTCCTTGACCTCACCCTTCAGCACGGCCGCCTGGACCGCCGCACCGACGGCCACGACCTCGTCGGGGTTGACGTTGCGGGCCGGCTCCTTGCCGAAGAACTGCTTAACGGTCTCGATGACCTTGGGCATGCGGGTCATGCCACCGACCAGGATGACCTCGTCGATCTGACCTGCCTGCAGGCCGGCATCCTTGAGCGCCGCCTTGCACGGCTCGAGCGTGCGCTGGATCAGCTCGTCGACCAGCGATTCGAGCTTGGCGCGCGACAGCTTGATCACGAGATGCTTGGGACCGCTCGCGTCCGCCGTGATGAAGGGCAGGTTGATCTCGGTCTCCTTGGAGTTGGAGAGTTCGATCTTGGCCTTCTCGGCCGCCTCCTTCAGGCGCTGCAGGGCGAGCTTGTCGTTGCGCAGGTCGATGCCCTGCTCCTTCTTGAACTCGTCCGCGAGATAGCTGATGACGCGCAGGTCGAAGTCCTCGCCGCCGAGGAAGGTGTCGCCGTTGGTCGCCTTCACCTCGAACACGCCGTCGCCGATCTCCAGGATCGACACGTCGAACGTGCCGCCGCCCAGGTCATAGACCGCGATGGTGCCATTCTTGCGCTTGTCCATGCCGTAGGCCAGCGCGGCGGCCGTCGGTTCGTTGATGATGCGCAGGACCTCGAGTCCGGCGATGCGGCCGGCATCCTTGGTGGCCTGGCGCTGGGCGTCGTTGAAGTAGGCCGGGACGGTGATCACCGCCTGCTCGACCTTCTCGCCGAGATAGGCCTCGGCGGTCTCCTTCATCTTGCCGAGGATGAAGGCCGAGATCTGGCTCGGGCTGTACTGCTGGCCGTTGGCCTCGACCCAGGCGTCGCCATTGGAGGCCTTCACGATCTTGAAGGGCACCAGCGACATCTCCTTCGCGACCATGGGGTCGTCGAAGCGGCGGCCGATCAGGCGCTTGACCGAATAGAGGGTCTTGAGGGGATTGGTGACGGCCTGGCGCTTGGCAGCCTGGCCGACGAGCCGCTCGCCGCCGTCGGTGAAGGCGACCATCGAAGGGGTCGTCCGCGCACCTTCGGAATTCTCGATGACCTTGGTGTCGCCGCCTTCCATGACCGCGACGCACGAATTGGTCGTACCCAAATCGATACCAATGACTTTTGCCATGACTGCTCTCTCTTCCCTAGGCAGGTCGTTCGGGCCCTAAAGGCGCCCTGCCGACCCCCGAATGTGTTACCTGCCGGAAAAGACCGGGTCAGGACAGGGGCTATATAGGTCCTGCAACGCGGCCTGCAATGGAGCTCAGGCCCCAAAAGTAAGGATTTCGCGTCACTCCGATCTTCTCTTCCTGCTGCAAGCCTGGGCAGCCGCGACGACGCTGGTCGCGCCGCTAGCCTCGGGCGTTTTCGTTGCTGGGCGCGCGCACGGCCGCCGGGCCGCCCTTGGACACGCCGACCATGGCGGCACGCAGCAGCCGGCCGGCGATCAGGTAGCCCGGGGCCATCTCTTGGACGACCGTGCCCGCGGGAACCGACGGATCCTCGATCTCCATCATCGCCTGATGGAATTCGGCATTGAAAGGTTGGCCCAGCGATTCGATGCGGGTGATGCCATGCCGCTCCAGCGCCGAGTGCAGCTCCCGTTCGGTCGCCTGGACGCCGACGAGCACGTTGCGCAAGGCCGGGTCGGCGGCTTCCGGGCCACCCGGCACGGCAGCCAGAGCGCGGCCGAGATTGTCGGCGACCGAGAGAAGATCCTTGGCGAAGCGTTCGATGCCGAACTTGCGTTCGCGCTCGACGTCCTGCTGGGCACGGCGACGCACGTTCTGGGCGTCGGCGAGAGCGCGCAGGACCTTGTCCTGCAGCTCCGCCTTTTCGGCCCGGAGCTGCTCCAGCTCCGCCGTGGCGCTGCCGGGCTTGCCCGGAATGTCGAGGTTGTCGTCCGACGCTTCGACCGGCATCTCAGCCGGGGCGCCGCCCGCGGATGGATCGCTGGCCATACGTTATCCCTAATCAAAGTGGTTTCTTTAGGCGGCTTTCACTTAGGGACGACCGTGCCCGTGGTCAACCACCGACGACGACGGCCGGCCAGGAAGCGCTTCCGATCGACTGGCGTCAGGCCGCTTCGAGCGGCGCCTGCAGGCGGGTGCCGCGCACGATGATGCCGCCGCGGTCGCCGATCGCGACCGAACCGTAGCGTTGGGCGAAGACCTCCGGCAGCGGGCGGGCGTCGGCCGCCGCCAGCCACAGGCGCAGCAGGTGGCGCCGCCTGTCGGGCTCGGGCCAGTCCACGAAAGACGTGCGGTCGTGCAGCATGGTGTGGTTGTGCACGAGCTGCACGTCGCCCGGCCTGAACTCCATGAAGAGATGCAGGGCAGGGTCGTTGGCCAGCGAATCGAACAGGTCCAGCGCCTCGATATGGCGCGGCGTCAGGCGAGGGGCGTCGGGGAAGCGCTGTGCCGAATCGATGTACTGGCGTTGGTAGATCGCCGTCAGGAAACCCTGGTGCCAGTTGAAGACCGGGATCTCGAAGTAGGGCTTCTGGCCTTCCGGCACCTCGCCGCGCCGGTCGGTGGCGATCGGCTGGAACAGCAGCTCGAGCAGGTCGGGGCGCCGGCGCCGCATCTCGTTGAAGATCGTGCTCGAGCTGACCAGCGCGGACAGGCCGCCCGACCGGGCGGTCTTGAGGCAGAGCAGGCTGACGATGTCGCAGGAATCGGTATGGTAGGTCTGCCGCTCGCTGGTCTGGTAGATGCGGACGTTGGGATCGTGCACATCGAGGCCGAGATCGCGCACATGGCCGAGGACATGGCCCTTGCCGTTCTGCGAACGCGCGCTGCCGAGATGGCGGCCAAGGCCGAAGAAGGCGGTTGCCGCCTCGCGCATCGACCAGCGCTCGACCGGCAGCCCGCGCAGGAGCAGGAAGCCGCGCCCGTTGAGCACCTCCTCGCGCACGCGGGCGCGCAACTTCGCCCCGAGCGTCGGCAGCGGGAAGTCGTCCGCCGTCACGGCGGCGATGTCGGCCTCGCGGGCGGCCAGAGCCCTGGTCGCCTGTTCGATCTCGGCCACCTCCGATGGGGCGAGCATCATCAGCCAGTCGTTGCGGCGGGCCATCTCCGGGCCGTACCACGCTGCCGCGCCGGTCTGCTCCGGCGGAAGCTCGAAAGCCATGGCGTTTCCTTGCTCTGTTTCTTGCTTTTGCTCTTTACGTTTCCCAGGGGAAGCGTGGCGCGAACAGATCGACGTCGTTGCTCGACAGCCGGAAGCTCTCCGTTGCGTTGACGAGCGCGGCGCGGATGCCGGGTTCGAGCGCGCTGTGGCCGGCATCGGGCACCACGATGTAGCGGGCCTCGGGCCAGGCGCGTGCCAGGGCGTCGGCGGTCACCGGCGGGCAGACGATGTCGTAGCGGCCCTGCACGATGGTGCAGGTCAGATGCCGGATGCGATCCAGATCCGTCCAGGGCCAGCCTTCGCCGACGAAGGTGCCATTGACGAAGTAGTGCGCCTCGATGCGCGACAGGGCCAGCGCGAAGCCGCCGTGATCGGAATCGAAAGGGGCGCGCACCGAGGGATAGAGGGTCGAGCAGGCCGCTTCGTAGCGGCTCCAGGCGCGCGCCGCCGGGCGGTGGTTGTCCGGATTGCGATCGATCAGCCGGCGATAGTAGTTGCTCAGCAGGTCGTTGCGCTCGTGTGCCGGCAGATGCTCGGCGAAGTCGCGCCAGGCCTCCGGGAAGATCGTGCGCATGCCATGGAGGAACCAGTCGATCTCCAGGCGTCCGCCGAGAAAGATGCCGCGCAGGATGAAGCCGCTGACCCGTTCCGGATGGCGAAGACCGTAGGCCAGCGCCAGCGTGCTGCCCCACGAACCGCCGAACAGGAGCCATTGCGCGATGCCCAGATGCGTGCGCAGCTTCTCCATGTCGGCCACGAGATGCCCCGTGGTATTGTCGTGCAGTTCGCCCAGCGGCATGGAACGTCCGCAGCCACGCTGGTCGAAGACGACGATGCGGTAGAATTGCGGGTCGAAGAAGCGGCGATGCACCGGTGCTGAGCCGGCGCCGGGGCCGCCATGCAGGAAGACGACGGGCACGCCTTCGGGGTTGCCGCTCTGCTCCCAGTAGATCGTATGACGGCCGTCGACCGCCAGCATGCCGCTGGCGTAGGGCGAGATCTCCGGGAACAGCTCGGAGCGAAGCGGGGTTTCGGAACGTGGCATGCGACCTTCGGCCCCAATCACTGCCACAGCGGCAGCACTTGTTCCAGTCTCGCCGCGATTGCGGCGACGAACCCGGACCGTCTAAGGTCGACGGTGCGCCCCAGGAGGGTCCGTGATTTTCCGCCGATTACTGGCATTTCTCGCGCTTCTCTTCGCAGTCGGCGCCTGTGCCGGGCAGACCATTCCGTCGCAGGCATCCGGTGCCGGACAGGGCACCGCCCAGGTCCCATCCATGCCGCGCGACATCGAGCGCGAGCTGGGATCGCCATATGCCGCACCGGCACTGCAGGCCTATGTCGACCGCGTCGGCCAGCGTCTGGCCACGCGCGCCAAGCTCTCGGGCAGCTATCGCTTCATCGTCCTCGATTCACCGCTCGCCAACGCCCACGCGGTCGCGAACTACGTCTTCGTGACGCGCGGGCTGCTCGCCCTGCTCGAGGACGAGGCGGAGCTGGCTGCCGCCTTCGCGCACGAGATCGGCCATCTCGTGGAGCGTCATGGCTACCAGCGGGCGCAGGCGCGCAAGAGCGTGCTCGATTCGGCGATCGAGGCGACGCTGACGACGGGTTCGGTGTCGGTCGGCCGGTCAGTGGCGCGCGACGGGCTGCTGGCGCTGCGCCGCTATTCGCGCGAGCAGGAGTTCGAGGCCGATCGGATCGGCGTCGATATGCTGGTACGGGCCGGCTACCGCGGCGATGCGATGTCGAGCCTGATCGACAAGCTGCGCCGCCAGGGCCAGTTCGAGCTGCAGCTTCTGGGCGAGGCGCCGGACGCCGTCGACCGGCGCAGCAGCACCTCCACGCATCCCGGTCCCACCGAGCGCCGCCAGGCGCTGCAATTCGTGCCGCAGGCATCGGCTCCGGGCGATTCGAATGCCGACGTCTATCTCGCGGCGATCGACAACATGTCGGTTGACGATCCGCCTCAGGAGGGCTTCGTGCGGGGCAACAGTTTCCTGCATCCGGTGCTGCGCCTGGGCTTCACGGCGCCCCGCGACTTCCGTCTGTTCAACGAATCGGATGGCGTGCTGGGCGTCGGGCGCGACGGTTCCCTGCTCTTCTTTTCATGTGTGCGCGCCCGGGTTGCCGATTCCCTGGCGGACTGGATGCGCAACCGCATCAAGCCGACGCCGACCAACGTCCAGACGACGGCGATCAACGGCGCGGAAGCGGCCATCGGGGCGCGGCCGCGCGGCGCGGATTCCGGTCTGAGCCAGGTGCGCTACGTCTTCATCCGGCACGGCGAGCGGATCTGCTACTTCAACCTGACGAGCGAAGGGCCCGACCGCGACCGCCGCATCGAGGCGCTGCTTGCGGCGGCGCGGACCTTTCACACGCTGTCGGATGCGGAAGTCGCTGCGCTGCGGCCCTATCGACTGCACATTGTGCCGTCGACCAGCGGCACGCCGGCGCAGCTCGCACAACGCTTGCCCTATCGCGACTATCGCATGGAGCGGCTGCTGGTCCTCAACGGCGTGAACACGCCGGCCGACCTGGAGCGCTTGCGTCTGGTGAAGATCGTCGACCCCTGATGCCCGATCAGCTTCCCGGTCAGCCCTCGATCCGCTCGAGCACGCTGCCCCGGCCGTCGAGCGCGACCAGCGCCGGCCCGTCGCCGCTCACCGTCAGCACGCGACCGGTGCCGAGCGGTGCGGCCTCGGCACTGCCGGGCCCGCTGCCGCGCACCAGCCGGCCAAGGTCCCGCCAGCCGGTCTCGACGCCCGCGGCCAGCGCCGCGTCGAGGGCGGCATCGCGCTGCCTGTTCCACCAGAAGGCGTCCTTCTGCTCGGCGAGCGGCCGAGTGGCGTCGACGCCGGCCGCGACCAGCAGCACGGAGCCGTCGTGGCTCCGTGCGCTGCGGACCAAAGCATTGAGAAGCTCTTTATGGCCGGGTCGCGTCGCCTGGAGTGTACGCAGGCTGCCGGTCCAGCGGGCGATCGCGAGCGGTCCCGAGCGGCACGCCACCCGCCCCTCGTCGATATGCGCGCCATAGGAATCGACGATGCCCGCCAGCCCCTGCTCGAGCATCCAGTCGAGTACGGCGAGCGGTTCGAGCGCGAACTGAAGACTGAGCAGCTTGTGCCACATCTCCTCCTGTGCGCCGCGCAGGAAGATCACGTCGCAGGCGAGATTGGCAGCCATCAGCCGTCGTCGCAGGCGCAGCAGCCGGTCGATCACGCGGGCAGGGTCGCCCTGCGCGCCCAGCATGTTCCCCAGCACCACCAGCTTGTCGGCGGGCTGCCAGCGGTCAGCCAGCGCCTGGCAGAGGAATGCCGCCGCGGGGTCGTTCCCGTGCAGGGCGCCGAGTGCCCAGATGCGGCCGCCCTCGCTCAGGCGGGCGATGGTGGCGGCAGAGGTCATGGGCTCACGGCATGAAAAAAGGCGGCACGACGTGGTTCGGTCGGCCGCCTTTCCGCTTTCGCTTGGGTCTCCGTCAGGCGACCTTCTGAAGCACGCTGTTGAGCTTCTGGGTCGCGACATCCTTGTCGATCCGCTCGACCGCCGCCAGCTCGCGCGCCAGCCGATCCAAGGCGGCCTCGTAGATCTGACGTTCGCTGTAGGACTGGTCGGGCTGGCCGGCATTGCGGTGCAGGTCGCGCACCACCTCTGCGATGGAGACCGGATCGCCCGAATTGATCTTGGCTTCGTATTCCTGAGCGCGGCGGTTCCACATGGCGCGGCTGACACGGCTGCGGCCCTTCAGCGTGACCAGGGCGTTCTCCATGATCTTGCGCGAGCTCAGCTTGCGCAGTCCCGAGATCTTCGCCTTCGCCACGGGCACGCGCAGCATCATGCGCTCCTGCTCGAAGGAGATGACGAACAGGTCGAGCTTGTGACCGGCGATCTCCTTCGCCTCGATGTCGATCACGCGACCGACTCCGTGCGTCGGATACACGACGAAATCACCCTTCTCGAAGGCGAAATCCTTAGCCTTGGCCACGATCTTCTTCGGCTTGGCCATATCAGTTTCCTTCACGTCCAACCCCGCGCTAGAGCGATACCGTCATCCGCCGTGCCACGCCCCCTTGCGTGACGGCCCGACACCCGGTATCGGTAAGTTGTTTTCGGCTACCGATTTGGGGCACCGAGCCATCGGCGAGCCCCTTCAGGCCGCTTCCAGCCCTTATCTTATAGCACAGCTTGCGCGTAGAGTCGCGCGTTATGTTGCATTTCGGCAACGGTTGAGCCATGCGTCAGTTGCATGACTGACGCAAAAGTTACCGTCGTGAGGGTGGACGCGGGGTGGCGCGTCAGCGCGGCGCGGGCTTGTCGCTGAAATACTTCTCGAACTTGCCCTGCTCGTCGCGGTGCTCGTCGGCGTCGGCCGGCGCCTCGCCCTTGCGGGTGATGTTCGGCCACTGGGTCGACAGGTTGCGATTCAGCTCAAGCCATTTCTCCAGGCCCTTTTCCGTATCGGGCAGGATGGCATTGGGCGGGCATTCGGGCTCGCAGACGCCGCAGTCGATGCATTCATCTGGATTGATGACCAGCATGTTCTCGCCCTCGTAGAAGCAATCCACGGGGCAGACTTCGACACAATCCATGTACTTGCACTTGATGCAAGCCTCGGTAACGACATAGGTCATCAACGACTCCTGACGCGGAGGCGGAATTAACGTGCCGAACGGAGCCGCGCAAGGCTCCCGATTCACGCTGCGTCGATTTCGTCATACAACGCGCGAGCTTCGGGGGCTGGTCCCCGGCGTTCGCCGAGAGCGAGGATTCTCACTACCCGTACACGCGGGCCGAGAGCGAAGGTCAGCACCATGCCGGGTGCCACGGTCGCATGTGGCTTGTCGACGACGCGACCGTCGATGCGGCAACGCGCCTTCTCAATATAGCGCGAGGCGAGGCCGCGGGTCTTGAAGAAGCGTGCGTGCCAGAGCCACTTGTCGAGCCGCATCGGGCCTGGGGCTCTCCCGTCCGCTACTTCTTCCCGCCGAGCTTCAGCTCCAGCAGCTTGGCGAAAGGCGAGTCGGCCGCCGGCGTATCGCCGCTCTTCTCGGTCGTGGCGTAGAGTCGCAGCGCCGGCCCACCGCTGTCGCGACGGGGCGGCCGCGGGCCGCGCCGCTCGTCCCGCCCGCCCTCTCGTGGCGGCGGGCGATCGTCGCGGCGACCTTTGCCGCCTTCCCGGTTCTGAGGTCCCTTTGGCGCCCCATGTGGGGTCGCTTGCGGCGTCCCATGCGGCGTCCCTTGTGACGCGCCTTGTGCAGCCCCCTGCGGCGGCCCGTCGCGCCGTCGGTCATTCCGGCCGGGACCGCGGTCCGGTCGTGGCGAATCGGCAAAGAACTGGCGCTCGTTGGGACGGTCCGGTCGTTCGCGGCGTTGCTGCCGCTGCTGTCGCTGCTGCTGCCGCTGGCGCTCACGCTGCTCCTCGCGCTCGCGCACGAAACGCGGCTTCACCGAGAAGGCATGCAGCGGACCGTGCTCCTCCGACGGCGGGTGGACGCGGTAGCCGAGGGCTCGCAGCACGTTCGCCATCTCCGGCTCGGAGCAGCCGACCAGCGACATCATCTGCGGCGTGGCGCGAAACCAGCCCGGCGGCAGCGGGCGGGGGCCCGACATGCTAGGCGCCGCCGCTTCCGATCCGGCTTCACGGTCGTCGCTGTGGCCTTCGTCCTGGCTCTCATCCTGGCGGGTGGTCTCGCTCGGCGCCGTCTCGCCTTCGGCCGGCGCCTCTGCGTCAGTGCGCTCCGTCACCGTCTCGGACGCGCCGCGGGTCTCGGACTCGCCGCCAGCTTCGGACTCGCCGCCAGCTTCGGACTCGCCGCCAGCTTCGGACTCGCCACGGGTCTCGGATTCGGCCGTTGCAACTTCCTCTGCCGCAGCGGCTTCCGCGTCGGTCGCGGTCGCTTCTTCCACGGACTCGACCGGCTGCCACTCGGACGATGGCGCCACGTCGATGGGGGCTTCCTGTGCCGACGTCTCGGCGTCGCCCGCCGGGGCTTCGTCGACGCCGGCTTCGCTCGCTTGCGCCTCGGCCTCGCCGAACGCCGCTGCGACGATCGCCCATTCGCTGATCTCGTCGGGCGTGACGGCTGGTGCGGCAGGTGCCAACGCCGCTTCCGCAGCGTCTCCCTTCCTTCGTGGGGCGGGCGGCTTCTGCTGTTGCTGCTGGGCTCGGCGTGCGGCCTCGCGGCTGTCGCGAACGGCGTGCCGCGCCATCGCCGCCAGGCGCTCCACCATGTCGGCGCGGATCGCGTGGTCGCCCAGCGGCAGGTAGCCGATCGTGGCGTAGAACGAACGGTCGGCGCCGGGCGGCAGATCCATCGAGGTGCGGCCTTCGGCCGGCAGGGGCGGGATGCTGTCGCGGCTGTGCGCGACCATCCAGAGCCCGGCGCGCAGCCGGATCGGCACCGGCTTCAGCATGCTCGGGAAGTACAGCGAATAGACGCCGACCCGCACACCCAGCTTGGCCAGCGCCCGGCGATCCTCCTCGCTGAGCGCGGCGAGCTGATCCTCGATCGGTCGTCGAGGCAGGACGCCGAGCCCCTCGCAGAGCTGGAAGATGATGCCGCGTGCGCCGGCCGGCAGCTCGGTCGTGGCGCGTGCGTCCATGAGCTCGCTGAGTCCGAGCCGGATGCGCGTCTCGACCCAGACTGCGGCGCGCTTGCGCACCTCTTCGCGTGCCGGTCCGTCGAGCAGATCCGACGGCAGTGCCTCGACCTTTGGCGCAAGCATGTCGCCGCTCGGCAGCAGGCGCGCGACAGGGCCGCCACCCCAGCAGACGCGAAGCTGGGCATCGAATACCAGCTCGCCGTCGGGCGCGTTGGTGAACGCCTGCAGGCGCGCGGGAAGGTCCTGACGCAGCGCACGCAGCGCAGCGCTCATCACGGCCTTCTGGTCGGCATGGCCTTCCGTGCTGTCAGGCACGAAGCGGAAGCCCTCGATACGACCGAGATGTTCCCCTTCCACCGTGACTTCGCCCGCGGACGCGACCGACGTCGTCATTTCACCCTCATCCTGCAATCTTCGTACAAGCAGCGCCGCCCGTCTATCGACAAACCTCTGCGTCAGACGCTGGTGTAGCACATCGGAAAGCCGATCCTCGATGGCGCGTGCACGCTCCTGCCAGTATGCCGCGCGCTGGATCCAGTCGGGACGATGGGAGATGTAGGTCCATGTCCGGACATGCGCGATGCGTGCCATCAGCGTGTCGATGTCGCCGTCGAAACGCTCGAGCCGCTTGACGTGGCTTTCGATCCAGTCTTCCGGCAGGCGCTCGCCGCCTTGCGTGAGATGCTCGAAAAGCTGGCCGAGAAGCTGCGTGTGCTCCTCTGTCATCGTCTTGCGGAAATCCGGCACCTGGCAGACGTCCCAGAGCAGCCTCACGCGTTGCGGTGCCCGCAGGCGCGGCAGGAATTCGGAACGCGCGGCCAGGGTCTGCAGTGCGAGCTGGTCGTCCTGCTCGCGCACACGCTGCAGGGCGGGATGCGGCGGCGGCCGGTTGAGCGAGGCGATCAGCTGCGGCACGGAGTGGAAGTTGAGATCGCTGTTGCGCCATTGCACATCGCGCAGCGGATCGAAGCGATGGTTCTCGATCGCCTCCACGATCTCGGGCTCGAGGCCGCCGACCTCGGCCGTTGTGCCGAAGGTCCCGTCGTTCATGTGACGACCGGCGCGGCCGGCGATCTGCGCCAGCTCGACCGAGCGCAGCGGCCGCAGCGTGCGGCCGTCGTACTTGCGCAGTGACGCGAACCAGACGTGGTTCACGTCCATGTTGAGGCCCATGCCGATGGCGTCGGTCGCCACCAGATAGTCGACTTCGCCCGACTGGAACATGTCGACCTGGGCATTGCGCGTGCGCGGGCTGAGCGCGCCCATGACGATGGCCGTGCCGCCGCGCTGCCGCCGGATCAGCTCGGCGATCGCATAGACCTCGCTCGCCGAGAAGCCGACCACGGCAGAGCGGCGCGGCAGGCGTGTCGCCTTCTTCGGTCCGACATAGGAAAGATTCGAGAAACGCGGCCGCGCGACGACGTCGATGTCGGGCAACAGGCGGTTCAGCACCGGCCGGATGGTGTCGGCGCCCAGCAGCATCGTCTCGTGCGTGCCGCGTGCATGAAGAAGCCGGTCGGTGAAGAAGTGACCGCGTTCCGGATCGGCGGCCATCTGCACCTCGTCGACGGCGAGGAACGAGACCGTGCGGTCGAGCGGCATCGATTCGACGGTGCAGATGAAATAGCGCGCCCCGGGCGGGACGATCTTCTCCTCGCCGGTGATCAGCGCGACCTTCGCGGCACCCTTGACCCTGACGACACGATCGTAGTTCTCGCGCGCCAGCAGGCGCAGCGGGAAGCCGATCATGCCCGACTCGTGCCCGAGCATGCGCTCGATGGCGAGGTAGGTCTTGCCGGTGTTGGTGGGTCCGAGAACGGCGGTCAGGCGGCCGGCGGCGCTGGCAAGCGACATCGACCCACCATCGCCTGCGGCTGTGGCCGAAGCAAGGCCTGCCGCGCTCAGCCGAAGACGGCCGGCTCCAGCTTGTTGCAGCCGATCACCGGGCCCTGGTCGGCCCATTGGACGATCACCGCCGCGCCCATGCCGGGCTGCATCTGCGCATCCTCGACGGTCCAGCTCGCCGCCGCGCCGTCCCAGCGGGCCAGCCGCTCGAGCCGGCGAACGGTGTTGAAATTCTCGATCATGCGCCCCTGGTTCTCGCCGCTTGCCACCGGCGTGGCATGGCGCCGGTCGTACAGCGCCAGGGTCACGTCGGCCGGCCGGCCGCCGAGGGCGAAGGCGTCCAGCCTCACGGTGAGCGCACCGCTCGACAGGCGCGCCAGCTCCGGTGTCGCCCGCTTCACCGACTTGCGCTGCGCGCGGGCCAGGAGTTTCTCGATGGCGGCGGCATCTCGTCCGGTGTCGTGTCCGATACCCTCCACCACCATCTGCGGCGTGTAGACGTAGCGCTGATGCAGCGCGCGCACGTAGCTGCGCTGTCGCTCCGTCGTGGCGCGTGTCGCGAAGGGATCCTTCCAGCCGATATAGTCCCAGTAGTCGACGTGGAACGACAGGGCCACGATATCCGCCCGTCGCGCCAGCGTGCCCAGATAGGCGTCTGCCGGCGGGCAGGAACTGCAGCCCTGCGAGGTGAACAGCTCGACAGCCCATGGTCCCTCGACCTGCTTGTCGGCTTTGCGCGCCTGCGCCCGGTTCGCCAGCCCGCCGGTGGCGGCGATGCTCGCCGCGCCGCCGGCCAGCAGCGATCGCCGCAACAACTGCGGCCCCAGGCCCGAACCTCGTCTCATGCGGCGAAGATGCGCGCGTGCACCCCCTCCTGCCAATCAACAAACGGTTAGCCGGCGATCACGGCGGCTCGCGTTTGCTGGACTCCGTCTGGGTAATATTATAACAAATCGCACCATGGATTCGCCGACCTCACCCGGCACGACCTTGCTGGCCATGAGCGCTCCCGTCCGCATCGCGGCTGCGCTCGGTGTCGCGGCCCTGCTGTGGCTGGCGGCGTGGTGGGCGATGTGACCGCAGCCCTTCGTCTCGTCGACCTGACGGTCAGCTACGACCGTCATCCGGCCGTGCATCATGTGTCGGCCGAGATCCCGGCCGCCGAGATGACGGCGATCGTCGGACCCAACGGCGCGGGCAAGAGCACGCTGCTGAAAGCCGTGCTCGGTCTGGCGCCGCGAGTCGAGGGACGGATCGAATGCGCGGCCAGGCGCATCGCCTATCTGCCGCAGCAGGCCGAGATCGATCGTTCCTTCCCGATCTCGGCGTTCGATACGGTGCTCCTCGGGCGATGGTCCCGGTTTGGCGGTTTCGGTGCGGCCAACCGGGCCGATATCGATGACGCCCGGCATGCCATCGAGGCGGTCGGCCTGGCCGGCTTCGAGCGCCGGCCGATCGATACGCTCTCGGTCGGTCAGTTCCAGCGCGTGCTGTTCGCGCGCCTGTTGCTGCAGGATGCCGACCTGGTGCTGCTGGACGAACCCTTCGCCGCGATCGATTCCAAGACGGTTGCCGACCTGATGGCACTCATCCGGCGCTGGCGTGCCGAAAAGCGGACGGTGGTCGCCGTGCTGCATGATTTCGATCAGGTGCGCCGCGACTTTCCCAATGCGCTGCTGCTGGCGCGCGAGCTGGTCGACGCCGGGCCGACCTCCCGGGTGCTGTCCGCCGAGAACCTGCTGCGCGCCCGCGCCATGGCGGAGGCTTGGGACGAACGGGCCGACGCCTGCGACGAGCCGATGCGGCTCAGCGCCTGACGGCGCATCATGCTCTACGAATACCTCATCCAGCCCTTCATCGAATTCGGCTTCATGCGCCGCGCGCTGGTGGCCACCCTGGCGCTCGCGATGGGCGGGTCGGCGATCGGCGTGTTCCTCATCCTGCGCCGCATGAGCCTCATGGGCGATGCGCTTGCTCACGCCTTGCTGCCCGGCGCGGCGCTTGGCTTCCTGCTGGGCGGCCTCTCGCTGCCGGCCATGAGCCTCGGCGGCTTCCTGGCGGGTGTGGCAACGGCGCTGGCATCGGGCATCATCGCCCGGTTCTCCAGCATGCGCGAGGATGCGAGCTTCGCCGCTGCCTACCTCACCGCGATGGCGATCGGCGTGCTGATCATCTCGCTGCGCGGTTCGGCGGTCGACCTGATGAACATCCTGTTCGGCGCCATACTCGCCGTCGACGACGCCGCGCTGCTGCTGGTCGTGTCGACGGCGACCCTCACCCTCGTCGGGCTGGCCGCGATCTACCGTCCGCTGGTCGTCGAGTGCTTCAATCCCGGCTTCCTGGCCGCCATGGGCATCAGGGGCTCGGTGTATCACTATCTGTTCCTTTCGCTTGCCGTACTGAACATGGTGGCGGGTTTCCAGGCGCTGGGCACCCTGATGGCGCTCGGCCTGATCCTGCTGCCGGCCGTCGCCGCCTCCTTCTGGGCGCGCGAAGTCTGGTCGATGACGCTGGTCGCCGCGCCCATCGCCTTCGCCTCGTCGGCGATCGGCCTGCTGGTGTCCTTTCACGTCGGCCTGCCGTCGGGTCCGGTGATCGTGCTGTGCGCCAGCCTGTTCTTCTTCGGGTCGTTGCTGTTCGGCTCACGCGCTTCGGTGCGCATGCGGCTGGCGCGTCCGGTCCACTTGCGCGGCTAGCCGCAGCGAATAGGCTTGTCTCCAACTGGAGGGAAGCCATCGATGACGACGTCGCCCGTGCCCGGAATCGCGCTGAGGACCACCGAGGCCAACAACATCCACATGCGCTTTGCCGAGATCGGCACGGGTCCGCTGGTGCTGTTCTGTCACGGCTGGCCCGAGAGCTGGTACTCCTGGCGGCACCAGTTGACGGCCGTTGCCGCGGCGGGCTTCCGCTGCGTGGCCCCCGACATGCGCGGCTACGGCGGCACACAGGCGCCCGAAGCGGTCGACCAGTACACGCTGTTCCATCTGGTGGGCGACATGGCCGAGCTGATCAAGGCGCTGGGCGAGAGCAGGGCGGTGATCGTGGGCCACGACTGGGGGGCGCCGGTCGCCTGGCACGCCGCCTTGTGGCGGCCGGACCTGTTCCCGGCGGTCTGCGCCATGAGCGTGCCCTATGCGCCGCCGGGTTATATCGACATCCTGACCGCGCTGGAGAAGCTCGGCATCACCGACTTCTACCTGCAGTACTTCCAGAAGCCCGGCGTCGCCGAGGCCGAGCTCCAGGCCGACATCCGCGGCGCGCTGCGCCGGCTCTATTTCACGGCTGGCGGCGAGCTCGAGGAGAAGGGCAAGGGCTTCGCCCGGCTGACCGCCGGCACGCTGCTCGCCAATACGGTCGACCCGCCCGCACTGCCGGCCTGGCTGAGTGACGCCGACCTCGACTACTACACGCAGGAATTCTCGCGCGCGGGCTTCCGCGGCGGCCTCAACTGGTATCGCAACCTGCGGCGCAACTGGGAGCTCAGCGGACCGTGGCGCGGTCAGCCGATCCGGCAGCCCTCGCTGTTCATCGCTGGCAGCCGCGACGGCGTGCTGCGCTTCCCGGCCGCCCAGGCGCAGCTCGACGCCTATCCCAAGACCCTGCCCGGCCTGGTCGGCAGCCACATCCTCGACGGCGCAGGCCACTGGGTGCAGCAGGAGCGGCCGCGCGAGGTCAACGACCTGCTGGTCGGCTTTCTCAAGGCACTGCCTTCTTGAGGAGTGATCTTCTTCCTGGCGCGACCCGAAAGGGTGCTCGAGGACTGGCTGCGAACGGCAAGGATGATCGCGTTGCTTTGGACGAAGGCCATGTTCAAGGGACTTCGCCTGTAGCGATTCCATCGTGCGTTGCAGCTATGCGGTAGCCGCCGCCTGCGGCATACTTCAGCAGGTTGTGCGGAGGCGCTGATGATCCGTCTTCTCGGCGTGCTGCTGTTGCTTGCGGGAGCGACGGGTTGCGCGCCGCCTCCGACGAATTCGGCCATGGTGCCCGAGGCGCCGCCGGCCGGCGCGCCGGCATCGGCCTACCGCAATGCCATGACCGTCGGATCGGTCGTCCCGGGCCGCGACGGCGGCACGCCATGGACCTCGGCCGTCGGTCCGGACCAGGTCCGCGAGGCGCTCGGCGAGACCTTGGCGGCTGCCGGCCTTGCCGCCGCTGGCAATGGTCGCTACCGGCTCGACGCCACGCTGCTCACCCTCAGCCGGCCCTATGCCGGCTTCGCCATGTCGGTCACGGCGGCGATCGCCTACCGCCTGACCGAAGCGGCTACCGGACGGGTGGTCTACGAGAAGACGGTCACGGGGCTCGGCGATGCCAGCCTGGGCGACGCGATCACCAGCGAGAACCGCCTGCGCATCGCCGAGCAGCGCGCCGTGCGCGACAACCTGCGACAACTCCTGCAGGACCTTTCGGTCCTGCCGGGTCGTTGATCGGGGAGCCGGGCGGCTACTTCTTCTCCTCGAACTTCAGGGCCGCGCCGTTCATGCAGTAGCGCAGGCCGGTCGGCGGCGGTCCGTCCGGGAAGACATGGCCGAGATGGCCGCCGCACCTGGAGCAATGCACCTCGGTGCGCGTCATGGAGTGGCTGGTGTCGGTCGAGGTGCCGACCGCCTCCCGGATAGGCTGCCAGAATGACGGCCAGCCCGATCCGCTCTCGTACTTGGTCGAGGAATCGAACAGGGGTGAGTCGCAGCCGGCGCAGCGGAAGACGCCGGCACGCTTCTCGTTGTTGAGCGGGCTGCTGAACGGCCGCTCGGTGCCGTGGTTGCGCAGCACATGGTGCTGCAGCGGGTCGAGGTCCTTCTGCCATTCGGCATCGCTCTTCTCGACGGCGTGGATATCGTGCTTTCGGGTCATGATGCCTCCGACGTAGCGACGTTCCGCCTTCAGACAAGCGTGCGCAGCTCGGCTGTGGCGACCGAGAGCATGGCGAGGTCGAGCGGGCCGGCATTGCCCAGCTCCTCCTTCATCAGCCGGTCGATGCGGTCGAGCGCCAGTCTGCGCGGTTCGGCCCAGCGCGCCAGGACGGCGTCGGGCTCGGGCTCGGACTCGGGCTTGGGGTCGGACGCGGGCGCGGCGGTGCTGCCATCGTCGCTCCGCGCCGCTCCCAGCGCCGATGCGAGCAGGTCGGCATGCAGGGTGGCGAGCTCGTCCTGGATCGCCAGTGCGGCCTGGGCCGGCCATTGCCCCTCCCGTGGCAGCCTCTGCGCGGCGGTCGCCAGGCGTGCCAGCGACAGACGCTCGCCGAGGCGGAAATGCAGGCGCGCCGCCGTCGCGATGGCGACACCGTTGGCGCGTGCGGCGAGCATCAGGTCGCCGGCCGCAGCCAGCGTCTCGAGCGCGGCGGCGCGCCGGGCAACCTCGGCGGGCGCTCCCAGCGCCTCGAAGGACGCCGTACGTTCGGCGAGTGCGGCGATCTCGGCCTCGCCGACCAGGTCCGCCGGCAGCGTGCCCAGGCCGGTGACGGCAGCGCTCAGCCGCTCGGTCGCCGCCGTGGCATCGAGCGGCTGCGGCAGACGCCGCAGCGCCCACAGGACCGAGCGCGTCAGGAAGCGCTGCGTCGCCACCAGCATGCGGATCTGCGCTCCCGCCTTGAGCTGCGGATCGAGCGCTTCGATGTCGTTCCACAGTTCGCGCAGCTTCCACGCGTCGCGCACCACCGCGAAAGCACGCGCGATGGCGGCGGCCGGCGCGCCGGTCCGGGCGGTCATCGTCCGGACGAAGGCGGGGCCGCAGCGGTTCACCAGCGAGTTCACCACCTGCAGGGCCGTGATCTCACGGCGCAGGCGATGGCCGAGGATGGCCGCCTGGTGGCCTTCGCGCAGTGCCGTCGGGAAATAACGCAGCAGCTCGCCCTCGAGCAGCGGATCGTCGGGCAGGTCCGAGTCGAGGATCTGCTCGTTGAGATCGATCTTGGCGTAGGCCAGCAGCACGCAGAGTTCCGGTCGCGTGAGATACTGCCGGTTCTGGGCGCGCGTGCGCATGGCGGCAGAGTCGGGCAGGAACTCGACGGCGCGGTCGAGCCGGCCGCCGCGCTCCAGCGTGCGCATCAGACGTTCCAGCCGGTCATGTTCTTCGCCGGCGATCTCCTCGGCGACGCTGATCGCCTGGCTCTGCTGGTAGTTGTGCCGCAACACCAGGGAGGCGACCTCGTCGGTCATCGAGAACAGCAGGGCGTCGCGCGCCTCGCGTGCCAGCGCGCCCTGCTCGATGGCGGCGCCGGCAGCGATCTTGATGTTGACCTCGTGGTCGGAGGTGTCGACGCCCGCCGAATTGTCGAGTGCGTCGGTGTTCAGCTTGCGGCCGGCCAGTGCGGCCTCGACGCGGGCGCGCTGGGTGAAGCCGAGATTGGCGCCCTCGCCGATCACCTGCGCCCGCAGCTGCGACGCGTCGATGCGCAGCGCATCGTTGGTGCGGTCGCCGGCATCGGCGTGGCTCTCGCTGCTCGCCTTCACATAGGTGCCGATGCCGCCGAGATACAGCAGGTCGACCGGGGCGGCGAGGATGGCGCGCAGCAGGTCGAGCGGCGACATGGCGGGACGTTCTATGCCCAGCACGGCGCAGGCCTCGGACGACAGTGCGATCGACTTGGCCGACCGGTCGTAGATGCCGCCGCCGACCGACAGCAGGGAGGGGTCGTAGTCCATCCACGACGAGCGCGGCAGGTCGAACAGCCGCTTGCGCTCCTGCCAGCTGCGCGCCGGATCGGGGGCGGGATCGATGAAGATGTGGCGATGGTCGAATGCCGCCACCAGCCTGGTCTGCGGCGAGAGCAGCATGCCGTTGCCGAACACGTCGCCCGACATGTCGCCGACCCCGACGGCGGTGAAGGGCATCGTCTGGATGTCCCGCCCCAGTTCGCGGAAGTGGCGCTTCACCGATTCCCAGGCGCCGCGCGCCGTGATGCCCATCTTCTTGTGGTCGTAGCCGGCCGAGCCGCCCGAGGCGAAGGCGTCGTCCAGCCAGAAGCCGTAGTCGCGCGCCAGCGTATTGGCGATGTCGGAGAAGGTCGCCGTACCTTTGTCGGCCGCGACCACGAGGTAGGGATCGTCGCCGTCATGGCGCACCACACGCGGTGGCGGCACGATGCGGTCGGCGGCAAAGTTGTCGGTGATGTCCAGCATGCCGCGGATCAGCGTCTGATAGCACGCGATTCCTTCGGCCTGCAGTTCTTCGCGCGTGCCGCCGCCCCCTTGAGCGCTGATCGGCGAGCGCTTGACGTAGAAGCCGCCTTTCGAGCCCACCGGCACGATGACGGCGTTCTTCACCATCTGGGTTTTCATCAGCCCGAGGATCTCGGTGCGGAAATCCTCGCGCCGGTCGGACCAGCGGATGCCGCCGCGCGCCACGCGGCCGCCGCGCAGGTGAATGCCTTCCATGCGCGGGCTGTAGACGAAGATCTCGACCAGCGGCCTTGGCGCCGGCAGCTCGTCGATCGCGCGGCTGTCGATCTTGACGGAGATCCACTCCTTGGGGGTGCCATCCGCTTGCGCCTGCCAGTAGTTCGTGCGCAACGTCGAGCGCAGCGCATTCAGGAAGCGGCGCAGGATGCGGTCCTCGTCGAGGGTCGCCACGCCGTCGAGCTGTCCGGCGAGGCGCGCCTCGATGTCTTCCGTTCTCGACGTGCGGCTCGCGGCGTCCACGGCGCCGAGGTCGGGATCGAAGCGGGCGAGGAACAGGTCGACCAGCAGGCGGGCGATCGAAGGGTAGGCGGCGAGCACGCGCTCCATGTATTCCTGGCTGAAGGCGATGCCGGTCTGGCGCAGGTACTTGGCGTAGGCCCGCAGGATCGAGACTTCGCGCCAGTCCAGGTTGGCCGCCAGTACCAGCCGGTTCAGCCCGTCGCTTTCGAGCTCGCCCGACCATACCTTGCCCATCGCCTCGGCGAAGCGGGCGCCGGCCTGGTCGAGATCGACGGCCGACCTGTCACAGGTCTCGACGCTCAGGACCTGCAGCGCCACGGCGTCGCCATCCGCCTTCAGGAGGAAGGGCGCCTCGCTCAGCACGCGCAGGCCGAGATTCTCGGCCTGCGGCAGAATGTCGGACAGCGCGATTGGCGCCGCCGGATGGAACAGGCGCAGCGAGAAGCGGTGCGCCGGCTGGCCCGGCTCGCGGGCCAGCCGTATGTCGAACGACCGGCCCGCCAGGGCAGCCTGCAGGAAGGGCAGGTCCGCCAGCGCCTGTGACGCATCGAAGCTGTCGCGATAGATCGACGGAAACCAGTGGCGCCAGCGCCGTGCCGCGGCTCGGCCCTCGACTTCGCCCTGGCTGGCCTGCAGAGCGGCACGAAAGCGATCGCTCCAGGAAGTCGCCGCTTCGGCCAGTGCCGCTTCGAGGGCCGCCAGATCGTGCGTGGCCAGATCGTGCGTGGCCAAATCGGGCGTCGGCGAGTCGGGCTGCCCGAGCTTCAGCGTGTAGAGCGATTGCGCCAGCGCCGAGTTGCTGCTGACGCTCGAGGACACGGCCGTCACCTTGCCTTGCCAGGCCTTCTCGAGCAGCGCCGCGAAGCGGTCGCTCAGCGCGGCGTCGAAACGCTCGCGCGGCGTGAACACCAGGCAGGTGGCGAAGCGGCCCACGGAATCGCGACGCACGAACAGCGCCACGCGGCGGCGCTCCTGCAGCTGCAGGATCCCGAGCACATGGTCGTAGAGCGTGTCCTCCTCGATCTGGAACAGCTCATCGCGCGGATAGGATTCCAGGATGGCGAGCAGCGCCTTGCCGTCGTGACTGTGCACGTCCAGCCCCGAGCGGCGCAGGATGCGATCGGCACGGCCGCGCAACAACGGCACGTCGTGCACCATCGCGTGGTAGGCCGCCGAGGTGAACAGGCCGACCAGCCGGCGCTCGCCGGTGGCCCGGCCGTCGGCGTCGTAGGTCTTCACGATCACGCAGTCCATGGCGCCGATGCGATGGACCAGCGAGGGGCGGTCGGTCTTGACGATCAGGATGTTGTGCGGGCCACGTGCGAAGCGCGCCATCGCCTCGCTGCCTTCCAGTCCGGCCTCGAACAGCCGCAGTTCGTCGCGCCGAAGGATGCCCAGCGCCGAGCCGGGCACCAGCTCGTAACGCATCCCGCCCGGCTGCCCGGCATCCTCGACGTAGCGGTAGCGGCGATGGCCGAGGAAGGTGAAATGGTTGGCTTCCAGCCAACGCAGGAAGTCCTCGTACTCGGCGAGGCTGGGCGAACCGCTGGCGGCGAGATCGGCGATGGCGTCGAGACAGGCCCGTCGCATCGCCCGCCAGTCCTCGACGGCCAGCCGGACCTCCGCGAGCACGCGTGTGAGCGCGGCGGCAAGCTCGTCGAGCAGAACGGGATCGGCCTGTCGGTCGATCTCGATGTGCATCATCGATTCGGCCTTGGCCCGTTCGCCCGGCTCCAGCGCGAAATCCAGCAGGTCGCCGTCGAGGTCGCGGCGCACCGCCAGTACGGGATGCGCCAGCAGATGGACGGCGATCTCGCGACGATTGAGTTCGTTGGCGATGGAATCGACCAGGAACGGCATGTCGTCGTTCACGACCTGCACGACGGTGTGACGGCTGTCGAAGCCGTGATCCGGTGTCGTGGCGTTGAACACCCTGACCTTGGCCACGCCCGGCAGGCGGCGCCGGGCGAAGGCGAGGAGCGCCGTCGCCGCTCCAGCGCGCTGGTCGGCGGGCGCGGCGGCGAGATCCTTGTCGGCCGCCCGCGCGAACAGGCGGCGGGCGAATCGCGCCGCTTCCTCGCCGCCCACCTTCAGCGCGGCGGCGCAGATGGCGTCGAGTCCATAGACATGGGGTATCCTGACGCTGGCCGTGTCGGCGATGGCCATGGGGTGCTGATCCCTCCCTCTATGCGCACGTCGGGGCGCGCTCGCGCCTGTTCTGGCGCGCCTGGATGTTACGTCTGACCATGACAATATGGCGACGCTGTTCGATGAGGCCCGAAGTGCCGATGCCGCCTTGGCTTTTTCGCCATGCCACCGCGCCGGCGCGCCGAATCGGCGGCATTTCTGTCTGCGAGCCTTGGATTCCGCGGCAAAGCGCGTTTTGTTCTCTTTCTTTGCTGCACCTGCGAAGAGTGTTGCAGGGCATGGGCAGGGATATTTATCGGGAAAGTTTATGGTTATTTTTCAATGGGTTAAGTGGACATTCTTCAGATTCACAAGCGGGGAACAAATTTGGCGATGACACGGCGATCGCGGGGCGTATCATCAAGGAATAGTGGGGAGGGCAAAGACCCTCCCAACATGTAGGTGTCTTCCACAGAGTGTTTCATCCACATCTGTGGACAAAAGCAAGAATGGGGGCCGCAAGTGTTTGATGTCGTTCAGGTTCGAAGCGGTGCTCGGGTTGTTACCGATTCCTCGCGGGATGCCCGGCTCACGGTTTTCGGCAAGGCTACCCTCTCCGACCGGTATCTCATGCCGGGCGAGACCTTTCAGGACATGTTTGCACGTGTCGCCTCGGCCTATGCCGACGATGATGCGCATGCCCAGAGGCTGTACGATTACATCAGCAATCTCTGGTTCATGCCGGCCACGCCGGTGCTGAGCAACGGCGGCACGACGCGTGGCCTGCCGATCTCGTGCTTCCTGAACGAGGCCACCGATTCGCTCGAGGGCATCGTCGGGCTGTGGAACGAGAATGTCTGGCTGGCGGCCCGTGGCGGCGGCATCGGCTCGTACTGGGGCAATCTGCGTTCGATCGGCGAGAAGGTCGGGCAGAACGGCAAGACCTCGGGTGTCGTGCCCTTCATCCGCGTCATGGATTCGCTGACCCTGGCGATCAGCCAGGGGTCGCTGCGGCGCGGTTCGGCGGCGGTGTATCTGCCGGTGAACCATCCCGAGATCGAGGAGTTCATCGAGATCCGCCGGCCGACCGGCGGCGATCCCAACCGCAAGGCGCTCAATCTGCACCACGGTCTGCTGATCTCCGACGCCTTCATGCGGGCTGTCGAGCACGACGAGGAGTGGGCGCTGGTCAGCCCCAAGGACGGCGCTGTCCTGCGCAAGGTCTCGGCGCGGCATCTGTGGATCCGCATCCTGACGGCGCGTGTCGAGACCGGCGAGCCCTACCTGGTGTTCGTCGATCACGTGAACAACGCGCGGCCCGAGCATCACAAGCTGGCCGGCCTCGAGGTCAAGACCTCGAACCTGTGCAGCGAGATCACGTTGCCGACCGGCATCGACCATCACGGCAAGCAGCGCACGGCGGTCTGCTGCCTGTCCTCGCTCAATCTCGAGACCTACCTCGAGTGGCACGAGCATCCGACCTTCATCGAGGACGTGATGCGCTTCCTCGACAACGTGCTGCAGGGCTTCATCGACAATGCCGGCAGCGACTTCGCACGCGCCACCTACGCCGCCATGCGCGAGCGGTCGGTCGGCCTCGGCGTGATGGGTTTCCACTCCTTCCTGCAGCAGAACAACATCCCGCTCGAATCGGTGATGGCCAAGGTGTGGAACAAGAAGATGTTCAAGCACATCCGCGGCCAGTGCGACCAGGCCTCCAGGGATCTCGCGAGGGAACGCGGTGCTTGTCCGGATGCGGCCGATTTCGGTTTCGAGGAGCGCTTCTCCAACAAGCTGGCGATTGCGCCGACCGCCTCGATCTCGATCATCTGCGGTGGCGCCTCGCCCGGCATCGAGCCGTCGGCGGCCAACGTCTACAATCACAAGACGCTGTCGGGCTCCTTCGTCGTGCGCAATCCCTTCCTCGAGAAGCTGCTCGAGCAGAAGGGTCGCAATGACGAGGACACCTGGACCTCGATCACGGTCAACCAGGGCTCGGTGCAGCATCTCGACTGCCTCGACGATCACGAGAAGGCCGTCTTCAAGACCGCCTTCGAGATCGACCAGCGCTGGCTGGTCGAGCATGCCGCCGACCGCGCGCCCTTCATCTGCCAGAGCCAGTCTCTGAACATCTTCCTGCCGGCCGACGTGCACAAGCGCGACCTGCACCAGATCCACATGATGGCGTGGAAGCGCGGCGTGAAGAGCCTCTACTACTGCCGCTCCCTCAGCATCCAGCGCGCCGAGACGGTGGCGGGCGAAGCGCTCGCCCTGCCGATCGGCGATCAGGCCCTTTCAGCCCCCAGAACTGACGTCCCCTCGTCTCCGGGTGGGCCGGTGCCGTTCGGTTCGCCGACGGCGCCGGCTCAGTCGACCAACTACGAAGAATGTCTTAGCTGCCAGTAGTCTCAGTCGTCCTGCCGCGCCGCGGGTCCATGCCCGCGGCGCGGTCGGGCTCCTTTGTCCATCTCGACCGACCGGTCCATCATGTCCCTGCTCGACGCCAAGCCGATCTACAAGCCGTTCCACTATCCCTGGGCCTACGATGCCTGGCTGATGCAGCAGCGCATCCACTGGCTGCCCGAGGAGGTGCCGCTGGCCGACGACGTCAAGGACTGGCGCAACAAGCTCACCGAGGCCGAGCGGCATTTGCTGACGCAGATCTTCCGCTTCTTCACCCAGGCCGACGTCGAGGTGAACAACTGCTACATGAAGCACTATTCGCGGGTCTTCAAACCCACGGAGGTGCAGATGATGCTGGCCGCCTTCTCCGCCATGGAGACGGTGCATATCGCCGCCTACAGCCATCTGCTCGACACGATCGGCATGCCCGAGACCGAGTACTCGGCCTTCCTCCACGTCAAGGAGATGAAGGACAAGTACGACTACATGCAGGGCTTCAACGTCGATTCGAAGAGCGACATCGCCAAGACGCTGGCGGTGTTCGGCGCCTTCACGGAGGGCCTGCAGCTCTTCGCCTCCTTCGCGATGCTGATGAACTTCCCGCGCTTCAACAAGATGAAGGGCATGGGCCAGATCGTGTCGTGGTCGGTGCGCGACGAGACGCTGCACTGCAATTCGATCATCAAGCTGTTCCGCGCCTTCGTGCACGAGAATCCCGGGATCTGGACCGAGGCGCTGCAACGCGAGATCTACGTCGCCTGCTCGACCATCGTCGAGCACGAGGATGCCTTCATCGATCTGGCTTTCGAGATGGGCGGCATCGAGGGCATGACGTCCACGGACGTGAAGCGCTACATCCGCTTCATCGCCGACCGCCGGCTGACCCAGATCGGACTGCAGCCCATCTATCGCAGCGACGCCAAGAACCCGTTGCCCTGGATGGACGAGATGCTGAACGCCATCGAGCACACCAACTTCTTCGAGAACCGGGCCACCGAGTACTCGAAGGCCTCCACGCGCGGGACCTGGGAAGAGGCGTTCGGCTGACCGGGCACACGCCGCGGCGAAGGTTCCGTTGCGGGCGTCGTTCGCAGAAGTCCGCGCCTGCGGCTCAGCGGCCCGGGCTCAGGGTCTGACCTAGGATCTGGCTCAGCTCCCAGCGCGACGGCAGGGCTTCGTAGGCGCCGGGCCGGGTCGCCGTCAGCGCGGCGGCCTGCTGTGCGGCGCCGATCGCCGCTTCGAGCGTCGCCCCGCGAGCGAGGGCGACGGCCACGACCCCGCAGAACACGTCGCCGCAACCCGTCGTGTCGACCGCCGTGACAGGCCGGATGGGGAAGGCGCGATGCTCTCCCGCCCGGATCAGGACGCATCCGTCCGCGCCCAGGGTGACGATGGCGGCGGGGGCATCGTGAAGCGACCCGCCCAGCGCTTCCGCTTCCAGCCGGTTGGCGATGACGAGGCTGCAAAGGCCGACCAGCTTCTCGGCGCCGGGCCAGAAGGGCGCGGGGTTGAAGATCGTCGCCGCCCCCAGCCGCTGCGCCACGCCCAGTATGTATTCGGTCGTCTCCAGCGACAGGTTGCCCTGCAGCAGGACGACGTCGCCCGTGCCAAGGCCACGCAGCGCCCGAGCGGCATGCGACGAGGGCAGCGCCAGGGAGCAGGCGCTGGTGCTGACGATGGCGTTCTCTCCGTCCGGCAGCACCATCACCAGCGAGAAATCCGTGGCATGAGGGAGGCGGGGAAGGATCCGGTTGGTGATGCCCTCGTCGGTCAGGTACCGCTCCAGGGCGTCCGCCTCGGACTTGCCGTTGCCGAGCGCGGCGCAGAAGCGGACCGAAGCGCCGCAACGCGCCGCCACGACGGCCTGGTTCAGGCCCTTGCCGCCCGGCGCCCGCGCGCCGTCGCCGCCGATCAGCGTCTCGCCGGCCAGCGGCAGCCGGGGCACCGTGAGGCGCAGGTCCAGACCGGCATTGCCGATCACCACGACCCGGCCCGAAACCGCCCGGCCGCCCGCGGCAGCCCGGCCCGCTGGAGGACGACCCGGCACGCTCATGTCCCGCCGCGCCTCATCGTGCCCTTGACATCCGCATGTAGGTCTCTGTTCTGGATAGGCCATCTCTCACCGAGAGCGTGGCGCCATGTCTTTTCACGGATGTTCTCTTTTCACGGATTTCTTCTCGCCGCTTCTACCCCATCGCCGTGCGGCCGCGCCCTTCAATGATCACCCCCCTGTCCGGAGTTCTGGTGTCTCGCTCAAGGGGTGCACTCCACTGAAAACCGGTAGCGGAAATAGCGATAATTGCGGAAATTCCCCCTGCAGCCCCTCGGGCGGCAGATTCAGGGGGCCACGGCCATCGTTGTGGGCCGCCGCCCGCCCGGCGTCACGCCCATCCGCCGGCGTGGGGGAGAACGTGGCCGGTGATGAAGCCCGCGGCGTCGGAGCAGAGGAAGCAGATGGTGGCGCCGAGTTCCTCCGACCTGCCCAGCCTTCCGAGCGGGATGTGAGCCGTCATCTTCGCCATGGCCTCCTTGTCGGCCAGCAGGGCGGGCGGGAAGTAGTCGGGATTCTCGACATAGTTGGAGCCGACGGCATTCACGGTGATGCCATCGCGGCCGAGCTCCCGGGCGAGCGAGGAGACCAGGCCGTTGGCGGCGGCCCGGGCCGAGACGTAGGGGGCGTAGTTGGCGATGCCGCGCAACGGCGCGGCCGACGAGACGAAGACGATACGGCCCGACTTGCGCTTGCGCATCGAGGGCGCGATCAGCTGGGTGAGCCGGAAGGGGGCCAGCGCCATGGCCTCCAAGGCGGCGCGATAGTCCTCGAGCCGCGCCTCGGCAAGCGGCGCGCGCAGGGCAGGGTAGGCGTCGTTGTTGACCAACGCGTCGATATGACCATGGCGTTTGAGCGCCAGGGTAGCCAGAGTCGCGGGATCGGTGGCCGACAGGGCATGCGCACCGGGAAACTGTGACTCGTACTTGTGTCGGGCACTGGGAGCTTCGAACGTCGGATCGTGCGCCAGCACCGTGGCGCCCTGGGCCAGCGCCACCTTCGTCGTGCCGTGCCCTGCGAATTTCTCGACATTGGTGATCAGCAGCACCCGGTCTTTCAGCAGCATGGCGATTCCTCTAGGTTGCGGGCCCATGACCGACACTTCGGCGAACCCGCCTGATCCTAACGATGTTGTTCCCGGCGAACAGGCGTCCTTTGGCTTCCGTGACGTGCCGGCGACCGAGAAGGCGGGGATGGTCCGCCAGGTCTTCGAGAGCGTGGCGCCGCGCTACGACCTGATGAACGACCTGATGTCGGGCGGCGTCCACCGGCTCTGGAAGGACGCGCTGGTCGATGTCCTGAATCCGCGGCCGGGCGAGCGGTTCCTCGACGTGGCCGGTGGTACCGGCGACATTGCCTTCCGCATCGCGCGTCGCCAGATGGCGCGAGGCGCCGCACAGCCCGACGTCACGGTGTGCGACATCAACACGGCAATGCTGGAAGTCGGACGCGACCGGGCGATCGACCGCGGCATCCTGAAGGGGATCACCTGGACGACAGGCGACGCCGAGGCGCTGCCGTTCCCGGACCGCTCGTTCGACGGCTACACGATCGCTTTCGGGCTGCGCAATGTCACCGATATCGACAAGGCGCTGCGTGACGCTTGGCGCGTGCTCAGGCCGGGCGGCCGCTTCTACTGCCTGGAGTTCAGCCGCGTGACCTCGGCGCCGATCGGCCGTCTCTACGACGTTTATTCGAGCCGTGCCCTGCCGCTGCTCGGGCGTCTCGTCGCCCGTGACGCCGACTCCTACCGTTATCTGCACGAGAGCATTCGTCGTTTCCCGCCGCAGCACGAGCTCGCCCGGCGCATGGTCGCGGCCGGCTTCGCCAACGTGTCGTGGCGCGACATGACACTGGGTGTCGTGGCCCTGCATGCGGGCTGGCGGATATGACGCTGCCCCCTCGCGCCTCCAGCTAAGATGCTGCGAGCCCTCCGCAACACCTGGCGCCTCCTGCGCATCGCGCTGAGCCTGGCGCGCCATGATGCACTGTTCCCGCTCGAGATCCTGGGCATCGCACCGCCGCTGGTCGCCTGGGCCCGGCTGTTCGCACGGCACCGTGACCCGCGCCGGCCGGGCGAACGCCTGGCCGCGGCGCTGCAGGAGATGGGGCCTTCCTTCATCAAGCTCGGCCAGGCGCTGTCGACCCGTGCCGATCTCCTGAGCGAGGCGGTGACCGCCGACCTCGCGAGCCTGCAGGACCATCTTCCTGCCTTTCCCGGAAGCGAGGCCCGTCGCACCGTGGAGGCGGAGCTCGGCCGGCCGATCGTCGAGCTGTTTGCGAGCTTCGACGACGTGCCGATCGCCGCGGCATCGATCGCCCAGGTCCATTTCGCCGTCACCTCCGATGGCCGCGAAGTTGCGGTCAAGGTGCTGCGGCCGGGCATCGAGCTCGCCTTCGAACGCGACCTCGACCTGTTCTACTGGATCGCCGAGCTGGTTGAGCGCACCCAGCCGCGCTTCCGCCGGCTCAAGCCGGTCGAATCGGTGCGGGCCTTCGCCGATGTCGTGCGCTTCGAGATGGACCTGCGCATGGAGGCCGCGGCCGCCGAGGAGCTGGGGGCGAATTTCGCGGCGGATCCCGGCTATCGCGCGCCCGCCATCGACTGGGATCGCACGGCCCAGCGCGTCATGACGCAGGAGCGCATCGACGGCATCCCGATCGGCGATCGCGATGCCATCATCGCCGCCGGCCACGATCCGGAGGCCATCATGAAGAAGAGCGCCGAGGCGTTCTTCTACCAGGTTTTCCGCGACGGCTTCTTCCATGCCGACATGCATGGCGGCAACGCGTTCGTCGACCGCCAGGGCTGCATCGTGCCGGTTGATTTCGGCATCATGGGCCGCATCGACGAGGATACGCGTGGCTACCTGGCCGAGCTGCTGGTCGCCTTCCTGCGGCGTGACTATCGCGCCGTCGCCGAGGTGCAGTTCCGTGCCGGCTACATCCCGCCCAACCAGTCGCTCGAGATCTTCGCCCAGGCCTGCCGCTCGATCGGCGAGCCGATCTTCGGCAAGCCCAGCCACCAGATCTCCATCGCCCGCCTGCTAGCCCAGCTCCTGCGCGTCACCGAACAGTTTGAGATGACCGTGCAGCCCCAGCTCCTACTGCTGCAGAAGACGATGCTGATGGCCGAGGGCATGGGCACGCGGCTCAACCCCCACGTCAACATCTGGGAACTGGCGCGGCCGCTGATCGAGGAGTGGATGCTGGTGCATTTCGGCCCGCGCGCCACGGTCGAGCGCACGGCCGCGGATGTCATGCGGGGATTGCGCCGCCTGCCGCGGCTGATCGACAGCCTGCACATCGTGGCCGAGCACGAGAGGCTCGACGCCGAGCGTGCCGACGTGGCGACCTCGCCCGTCGGTCGTCCGTGGCGGCCGCGCTTCGCCGAGCTCGTCGCCGTGCTGGCTCTCCTCGCCGCCATCGCTGCCTGGTGGGATTGATCGACATGCCGGCGGGGATGGTTGGCTAGGTGACCACGGAACAGATCGCCATCTGCCTGGCCGTGTTCCTCGTGGCGGGAACGGTCAAGGGACTCGTGGGACTCGGCTTGCCGGCGATCTTCATCGGCATCACGACGCTGTTCCTGCCGCTGACGGAGGCGATGGCGATGATCGCGCTGCCGACCGTCGTCACCAATCTTTGGCAGGCGGCGGTCGGCGGCAACTTCCGGCACATCGTGCGCCGCCAGTGGCCGCTGATCGCGCCGCTGGCCGTCACGCTGTACCTGACGATGTGGCAGGTCGGTCAGCGCGGGCCCAACTGGGCCTTCCTGGTGCTGGGCATGGTGCTGATCGCCTACAGCGTGCTCGGCCTGCTGCGCATCCGGCTGCGCATCCATGCCGACCTCGAGCGGCCGCTGCGGCCGGTCATCGGCGTGATCTCCGGCTTCGTTGCCGGGGTGGTGGGCGTGCCCATCATTCCGCTCATGCCGTACCTGCAGGGGCTCGACATCAAGCCGTCGGAGCTGGTGCAGACGCTGGGGGTCGTGCTGTGCGCCACGTCGCTCACGCTCACGGTGTCGCTGCTGAATTTCGGCCTGCTCGACGGGCCGCGGTCGGTGGTCTCGGCCGTGGCGGTGGTGCCGGCGATCGCCGGCATGTGGCTCGGCCAGCGCGTGCGCCTGCGCCTGTCGATCGAGCAGTTCCGGCTGGCCGTCTTCTGGGCACTCCTGCTGACGGGGCTGTATACTTTCGTCACCCGGGCCCTGTGATAGGCTGTTTCCCATGCTGAACGGCAAGCGGATCCTTCTGATCGTCTCCGGCGGTATCGCGGCGTACAAGTCGCTCGAGCTGGTGCGCCGGCTGCGCGGCCGCGGCGCATCGGTGCGCTGCGTCCTTACCGGGGCCGGCGCGCGCTTCGTCACACCGCTCTCACTGCAGGCGCTCAGCGAGGATCGCGTCTACAGCGACATGTTCTCGCTGACCGACGAAAGCGAGATGGGCCACATCCAGCTGTCGCGCGATGCCGACCTGCTGGTGGTGGCGCCGGCGACGGCCAATCTCCTGGCGCGCATGGCCGCCGGCATGGCCGACGACCTGGCGGCCACGGTGCTGCTGGCGACCGACAAGCCGGTGCTGGCCGCGCCCGCCATGAACGTCCGCATGTGGACCCACGCCGCCACCGCGGCCAACGTCGAGACCTTGCGGAAGCGCGGCGTCGCGTTCGTCGGCCCCAACGAAGGCGCGATGGCCTGCAACGAGTTCGGGCCCGGCCGCATGGCCGAGCCTGACGAGATCGTCGCCGCGATCGAAACGATGCTGGTGCCCCGACAGCGGCCGCTCGCCGGCAAGCGCGCGGTCGTGACATCCGGGCCGACGCGCGAGGCGATCGATCCGGTGCGCTACATCTCCAACCATTCCTCCGGCAAGCAGGGGCATGCCATCGCCGCCGCCCTGGCGAAACTCGGTGCGGACGTGACGCTGGTCAGCGGTCCCGTGGCCCTGGCCGACCCGCCGGGGCTGCGTACGGTGAAGGTCGAATCGGCGGAGGAGATGCTGCGGGCCAGCCTGGCCGCGGGGAATGTCGATATCGCGGTCTGTGCCGCCGCTGTCGCCGACTGGAAGGTCGTCCATCCCGCGGCCGGCAAGATGAAGAAGAAGGCCGGGGCGCCGCCGCCGCAGATCGAGCTGGCGCCCAATCCCGACATCCTGGCCACCCTGTCTCGACCGGGACCGCAGCGTCCGGCGCTGGTCGTCGGCTTCGCGGCCGAGACCGAGAACCTGGTGGCCAACGCGATCGAGAAGCGCCAGCGCAAGGGCTGTGACTGGATCGTGGCCAACGACGTGTCGCCCAGCACCGGCACCTTCGGCGGCGAGCGCAACACCGTGCACCTGATCAGCGCGTCCGGCGTCGAGGATTGGCCGACCCTGGCCAAGGAGGACGTCGCGTTGCGGCTGGCGGCGCGAATCGCCCTTCATTTCAGCGGCCCGCCCAAGGCCGAGGCAGCGGAGTGACCACGCGTATGCAAGGCGTCGAAACCGTCGAGATCGCCATCGTGCGCCTGCCGCATGCCCACGATCTTGCCCTGCCGGACTACGCCACCGCCGCCGCCGCGGGCGTCGATCTGCTGGCCGCGATCGACCAGGACATCGAGCTGGGGCCGCTCGAGCGTCGGATCGTGCCCACCGGCATCTCGATCGCCCTGCCTGTCGGATTCGAGGCGCAGGTCCGCCCACGCTCCGGCCTTGCTGCCAAGAACGGCATCACTCTGCTCAATGCGCCGGGAACCATCGACGCCGATTACCGGGGCGAGATCGGTGTCATTCTGGTGAATCTCTCGAAGGAGGCGTTTCGCATCACCCGCGGCATGCGAATTGCACAGCTTATCGTGGCCCGGCACGCGCGGGCCGTGTGGAACGAGGTTGAAGAGCTCGACCAGACGGCACGCGGCGCTGGCGGGTTTGGATCGACGGGGGTTGGGACGGGCTCGGCCAGAAGCGCCTGAGAGGAAGCAGGGGAATGCCTCGGCTCAGCAAGAAGACCATGTTCGCGATAGAGGCCGTGCTCGACGTGGCCTGCCATGTCGGTGAGCACCCGGTGCGCAGCGGCGACATCACCGAGCGCCAGCGCATTCCCAAGCGCTACCTCGAGCAGGTCCTCCAGCATCTGGTTCGCGCCGGCATCCTGTCCGGCAAGCGTGGACCGCGGGGCGGCTATCGCCTGGGCCGCGACCAGAATCTCATCACGCTGGGCGAAGTCGTGCGCGTCGTCCGCCGGCTCGAAGCCGAGACCGAGCCCAACGATCTGGCCATCGGCTCGCCGCTCGCTCATGAAGTCGTGTGGCCGATGTGGGAGAAGCTGCGCGCCGACATGATGGCCCAGCTCGACAACATCACCATCAGCGATCTCCGCCAGAAGGTGCAGGACATGGGGCTCGACCGCCCCGAAAGGCGTCAGCAGCCCGGCCACCTCGCGATCTGATCGAGCGCGACGAGACGGGATGAGGCCGCGTGGGTGATGGCGGGGTCCACAGGGCATCGCAGGGCTGGCCGATTTCCAGCCGGAGTCATCATGCTCTAGTCTCTCCCGGTTCGTTGAAACCGGAGGAGAGACCTATGGCCAAGGCCAAGGCGAAGGTACATGCAAAGGCAAAGGTACCAGCAAAGACGAAAGCCAAGCCCAGCCCGCGCAACAAGAAGCTCTACGACGACGGCATGAAGGTGCGCAAAGCCGTGCTGGGGGCCGGCTATGTCGACAGTTCGATGGCGAACGCCGACGACTTCATGATGTCGTTCCAGGACGTCACCACGGAGTACTGCTGGGGCTATGTGTGGACGCGGCCGGGCCTGCCCAAGAAGACGCGGTCGATGCTGAACCTCGCGATGCTGGCGGCGCTGAACCGCAGTCCGGAACTCAAACTGCACGTCAACGGCGCGCTGAACAACGGCCTGTCCAAGGAGGAGATCAAGGAGATCTTCCTGCAGGTCGCCATCTACTGCGGCATCCCGGCCGGCCTCGATGCCTTCAAGACTGCCCGCGAGGTCTTCAAGGAACGCGGGATCTGACGAACCCTGGTGCGGACGGCGCGCCATCTGCGAAACGCGCCGTCCGACGCCATTCCCGGCCGCACCCCGCCATTCTATGAATACGCCTCACTACGGGGGCCATCATGACCACGCTTTCTCCGCCTGCCACCATCGCTTTCATCGGTCTCGGCATGATGGGCCGGCCCATGGCGGCGCGCCTTGTCGAGGCGGGGTTCAGGCTGCGCGTCTACGACATCTCGCAGAAGGCGGTGTCGGATTTCGTCGGCGGCCATCCGACGGCGCTGGCGACGGCGTCACCCAAGGCGGCGGCCCAGGGGGCCGACGCGCTGATCACCATGCTGCCGGACGGCAAGATCGTGCGACAGGCGCTGCTGGAGGGCCGTGACGCGGCGCGCGAAGGCCTCGCGGCCGGTGCGCTGGTGATCGACATGAGCTCGTCCAACCCCGTCGACACCCAGAAGCTCGCCCGCGATCTCGCGGCGCTGGGCGTCGCCCTGCTCGACGCGCCGGTCTCGGGCGGCGTCCGCCGCGCCGTCGACGGTTCGCTCAGCATCATGGTGGGCGGTTCCGCCGCCGATCTCGAGCGCGCACGACCGGCCTTTGCCGCGATGGGCAAGACGGTCACCCTGTGCGGTCCGGCCGGCGCCGGGCACGCGCTGAAGGCGCTCAACAACTATCTGTCGGCGGCGGGGCTGGTCGCGATGTGCGAGGCGATCGTGGTCGGCGAGGCGTTCGGCCTCGATCCGGGCACCATGGTCGACGTGTTCAACAGCTCGACCGGCAAGAGCAACGCCACCGAGGTCAAGGGCCGCCAGTTCGTCGTGCCGCGCAACTTCGCCGCCGGCTTCACCACGGCCCTGATGGCCAAGGACCTGCGCACGGCCGGCGAGGTGGCGAACCACCTCGCGCTCAGGATGCCGATGCTCGAGCAGGCGGTGGCGTACTGGCGCGATGCCGACCGCAGGCTCGGCGCCGGCGCGGACCACACCGAGATCTTCCGCTACGCCGAGATGCTGGCAGAGGAGGAGACATGAGCGGATGCGGCACAACACGCTTTGACAGTTCGGTGCACTCCCTGTAGAAAGTCGCCACCTGAGGGCTCCTGGCGCCGCCTCCCCGGCGGTGATCGACGGGGCCCATCCTTGAATGACACAGCGCAATTCTGAACGACCGCAGTCGGCGGCTTTTCCTGCGCGTGCGTCCATCCCCCACCAGACTGAAGATCCATGAACCTCGAAGACCTCAAGAAGAAGAAACCGCCGGAACTGCTCGCCTTTGCCGAGGAGCAGGGTGTCGAAGGCGCCGCCATGATGCGCCGCCAGGAGCTGATGTTCGCCATCCTCCAGAAGCTCGCGGCTGCCGATCAGGCGATCTTCGGCAGCGGCACCATCGAGGTGCTGCCCGACGGCTTCGGCTACCTGCGCTCGATGGAAGCCAACTACCTGCCCGGCGCCGACGACATCTATGTCAGCCCCACCCAGGTCCGGAAATTCGGCCTGCGCACCGGCGACACGGTCGAAGGCGAGATCCGCGCCCCCAAGGACGGCGAGCGCTACTTCGCCCTGGTGCAGATCAACAAGATCAATTTCGACGACCCCGAGACGTTGCGGCACCGCATCAACTTCGATTCGCTGACGCCGCTCTATCCCGACGAGAAGCTCAAGCTCGAGATGGAAGGGGCCGGCGTCATGGCGCCGACCATGGCCGAGGAGCAGTCGAGCCCTCGCGCCACCTCGTCGGGCCGTGTCAGCACCGGCCGTCGCACCGGCACGCTGACCAAGAAGGCGGCCTCGACGCCGCAGCAGCAGCTCGACATCTCGACCCGCGTGATCGACCTGATCGCGCCGATCGGCAAAGGCCAGCGGGCGCTCATCGTCTCGCCGCCGCGCACCGGCAAGACCGTGCTGATGCAGAACATCGCGCACGCCATCACCGCCAACAACCCCGAGGTCTACCTCATGGTGCTGCTCGTCGACGAGCGCCCCGAGGAAGTCACGGACATGCAGCGCACGGTGAAGGGCGAGGTCGTGAGCTCGACCTTCGACGAGCCGGCCAGCCGCCATGTCGCGGTCGCCGAGATGGTGATCGAGAAGGCCAAGCGCCTGGTCGAGCACAAGAAGGACGTCGTGATCCTGCTCGATTCGATCACCCGCCTGGGCCGCGCCTACAACACCGTCGTGCCGAGCTCCGGTAAGGTGCTGACCGGCGGTGTCGACGCCAACGCCCTGCAGCGGCCGAAGCGCTTCTTCGGTGCGGCACGCAACATCGAGGAGGGCGGTTCGCTCACCATCATCGCCACGGCGCTGATCGATACCGGCAGCCGCATGGACGAGGTGATCTTCGAGGAGTTCAAGGGCACCGGTAACTCCGAAATCATCCTCGACCGCAAGGTCGCCGACAAGCGCACCTTCCCGGCCATCGACATCACCAAGTCGGGCACCCGCAAGGAGGAGCTGCTGGTCGACCGCGCGACCCTGTCGAAGATGTGGGTGCTGCGCCGCATCCTCATGCCGATGGGTGCCGTGGATGCGATCGAGTTCCTGCTCGACAAGCTGCGCACGTCCAAGACAAACCAGGACTTCTTCGGCTCGATGAACCAGTAGACGGGGAACCGGTAGATGGGCTGACGCGCGTCGCCATGGCGGCGCGCCGAGGTCTACACGCCGAGGTCGACCGCCACGGCGCGCCGCTGCTCGGCGCTGACATCGACCTTGACGCCGAACCACGCCTCGAAGCCGACGCGACCCTGGTGCAGCAGCATGCCGAGCCCGTCGATGCAGCGATTGCCGCGCGCGCGTGCGGCCGCGAGCAGGGCGGTCTCGAGCGGGATGTAGACGATGTCGTAGACCGCCGCCGAATGCGGCAGGTGCGACAGGTCGATGTCGAGCGGTGGCTGGCCGGTCATGCCGAGCGATGTGGTGTTGACCAGCAGGGTGGCGCCGGCAAGCGCCCGCGCCCGATCCTCCCAGTGGTCGACGACGATCTGCCGCCCGTCGCTCGGCGTGAAGGCAACGCCGAGGTCGATGGCGGCGCTGCGCGTGCGGTTGACCAGCCTCAGCTCGGGCACGCCCTCGTCGATCAGCGACGCCACCACGGCGCGCGCGGCGCCGCCGGCGCCCAGCACCACCACGGGGCCCGCCCCGGCGCGCCAGTGCGGCGCGTTGTAGCGCAGCGCTTCCATGAAGCCGAAGCCGTCACTGTTGCGTCCCTCCAGCGTCCCGTCGGCGTGCTTGATGACGGTGTTCACCGCGCCGATGCGGGCCGCGTCCGGATGGATGCGGTCGAGCAGCGGCAGGATGTCGACCTTGTGCGGCAGGGTGAGGTTGCAGCCGCGGGCGTTGGGCGTGCGCCGCAGGAAGGCGACGAACTCCTCCAGCGCCGCACGGTTCGGCCGCACCGGCAGGCGACCGTAGTGGCCGTCGACATGGTGCTGTCGCAGCCAGAAGCCGTGCAGGGCGGGCGAGCGCGAGTGCGACACCGGCCACCCGACGATGGCGGCGAAAGGCCGGCCGGCGGCCTCGTGCACGAGGGTCTCGTAGGCGTTCATGCCGTTTGCTCCAGTCCGATGCCATGCTCCGACAGGAAGACCAGCAGCGGCAACAGCGGCAGGCCGAGCACGGTGAAATAGTCGCCTTCGACGCGGCTGAACAGGTGTGCCCCCAGCCCTTCGAGCTGGTAGGCGCCCACCGAGGAACAGACCGCCTCGCCGGCGCGCTCGAGATAGGCATCGAGGAACGAAGCGGTGAGCGGCCGCATGGTGAGCCGGCCGCGGTCCGTCGCGTGCCACAGCCTCGCCCCGTCGCGCGCGACGACCACCGAGGAGATCAGCTCGTGTGTGCGGCCACCGAGCGCCAGGAGCTGGCGGCGCGCGTCGGCCAGGGTCGGCGGCTTGTCGTAGAGCCTGCCCTCGCACGCCAGCGTCGAATCGGCTCCGATCACCATGGCGCCCGGCCGCCGCGTCGAGACGCGCAGCGCCTTCATCTCGGCCAGCGCGGTGGCGATCTCGTGCGGTGCGGCGCGTTCGCCGAGCAGGCTCCGCTTGACCTCGTCCTCGTCGACGCCCGACGTCTCGACATCGAAGGACAGCCCGGCATTCACCAGCATCTGGCGGCGCGACTGGCTGGCGGAGGCAAGGACGAGCAGGGCTGAAGACATGATGATGCGGTCGATCGGGATCAGGCAGGCTCGATACGGTACAGGCCGCCATCGTCGGAGTGGGTGACGAGGTACAGGAGACCATCCGGCCCCTGCCGCACGTCGCGGATATAGGGAAGCCGGTCGACGATCAACCGTTCCTCCCCGAGGTAGCGTTCGCCGTCCAGCTCGACGCGGAACAGCGCGAAGTTCGACAGGGCGCCCATGAAGGCCGATCCCTTCCAGCCCGGGAAACGGTCGCCGGTGTAGAAGCATAGACCGCTCGGTGAGATCGACGGCACCCAGGCCCGCACGGGATCCTCCATCCCGGGCAGGCTCTTGCTGGCGCTGATGACGGCGCCGCTGTAGTCGACGCCATGCGTGGCGCGTGGCCAGCCGTAGTTGCCGCCGGCCTTCAGGACGTTGAGCTCGTCGCCGCCGCGCGGTCCGTGCTCGGCTTCCCACAAGCGGCCGGTCTGCGGATGCAGGGCGAGGCCCTGCGGATTGCGGTGGCCGTAGCTGAAGATCTCCGGTCGGGCGCCGGCGCGGCCGACGAAGGGGTTGTCGGGCGGCACCGAGCCGTCGTCCCGCAGACGGACGACCTTGCCGCCGAGATCGTTCAGGTCCTGTGCGCGCTGCATCTGGTAGCGTTCGCCGGTGGTCACGTACATCAGGCCGGCGCGGTCGAAGGCGATGCGCGAGCCGAAATGCAGCCCGCCCGAGGTGCGGGGCAGCGCCTCGAAGATCGGCCGCAGGCCGCGCAGCGTATTGTCGCGGAACTCGGCGCGCGCCACGACCGTCGCCGCGCCGCCTGGCCCTTCGGCGGAATAGGAGAGATAGAGCACGCGGTTCTGCGTGAAGTTCGGATGAAGGCAGACGTCGAGCAGGCCGCCCTGGCCGCGCGAGTAGATGCGCGGCAGGCCGCCCACCGGCGCACGCTCCAGCCGTCCGTTGGCGAACAGCCGCAGGCGGCCGGGCCGTTCAGTGACCAGGATGCGGCCGTCCGGCAGGAAGGCGATCGACCAGGGCTGCTCGAGGTCGGCCGTCAGGGTGACCAGGCGGTAGGACGCCGTGGCGCTGCGCAGGGTTTCCTGCGCCCGGGCGACTGCGGGGGCGGCCATGGCGCCGGTTGCGGTCAGGATGAAGCGGCGACGGTGCATCGTTTCTCCCGATGATGGTGGTGGTGACGGCCGGATGCGTGGTTTGTCGAGTGACAGGCTGGCGCAGGCGAAGGCGCTCACTATACTCGACGGCCGCAGCCTTCGGGCGTTCCGACAACTACACGAAATGGGGAGCAGAGAATGTCGAAGTCGATCCTGATTCACGAGAATGGCGGACCCGAGGCGATGAAGCTCGAGGACGTCGAGGTCGGCAAGCCGGGACCGGGGCAGGTCAAGATCCGGCATACCGCGATCGGCCTCAACTTCATCGACGTCTATACGCGCTCGGGCCTCTACCAGACGCCGCTGCCCAATGCGGTCGGCCGCGAGGCGGCTGGCGTGATCGTCGAGGTCGGGCCGCGGGTGAAGGGCTTCAAGAAGGGCGACCGCGTCGCCTATTGCGGTGTGCTCGGCGCCTACTGCGAGGAGCGCCTGATGGGCATCGACCAGCTCGTGAAGGTGCCGAAGGGCGTCAGCGACGAGCAGGCGGCGGCCATCATGCTGAAGGGCATGACGACGGAATACCTCGTCGACCACTGCGCCAAGCCATGGCTCAAGAAGGGCGACATCGTGCTGTTCCATGCCGCTGCCGGTGGCGTCGGACTGCTGTTCGGCCAGTGGGCCAAGGCGCGCGGCTACAAGGTGATCGGCACCGTCTCGTCGGCGGAGAAGGCCGCTCTGGCCAAGAAGAACGGCTACAAGTGGGTGATCGACTACACCAAGGAAGACATCGTCGCGAAGGTGAAGGAGATCACCAAGGGCAAGGGCGTGCCGGTGGTGTTCGACGGGGTCGGCAAGGACACCTGGAACGCCTCGCTCGACTGCCTGCAGCTGCGCGGCCTGATGTGCTCGTTCGGCAATGCCTCCGGCGCGGTGCCGCCGCAGTCGCCCGGCATCCTGAACGCCAAGGGCTCGCTCTACCTGACGCGGCCGAGCCTCGGCGCCTACACGCCCGACCGCAAGGCGCTCGAGGCCTGCGCCAAGTCCGTCTTCCGGATGGTCAAGAGCGGCAAGGTCAAGATCGCCATCGATCAGCGCTACCCGCTGGGCGAGGCGGCGCAGGCCCATCGCGATCTCGAAGGCCGCAAGACCACCGGCCAGACGATCCTGGTACCCTGAGCGCATGAGGGCAGCGAAGCGGCAGGCCGGCATCCGATGATGATCGTCGGCCTGTCCGGCTCGATCGGCATGGGCAAGTCCACGGCGGCCAGGATGCTGCGGCAGATGGGCGTGCCCGTGTACGACGCCGATGCCGCCGTTCATGCGGTGCAGGCCCCCGGCGGGCCGGCGCTGGCGCCGATCGAGGCGGCGTTTCCGGGCGTGGTGAAGAACGGCGTGCTCGACCGTCAGGCCCTGGGCGCGCGCGTGTTCGGCAACCGGGAAGCGCTGCGCAAGCTCGAGGCCATCGTGCATCCGCTGGTCGGTCGGCGGCAGCGCGCTTTCCTGAAGCGCGCCGCCCAGCGCCGTGAGAAGCTGGTCGTGCTCGACATCCCTCTGCTGTTCGAGGGCATGGGCGAGCGCCGGGTCGACGCCACGCTGGTGGTGAGCGCGCCGGCCTTCCTGCAGCGGGCGCGCGTGATGGCGCGGCCCGGCATGACGTCCGAGCGGTTGGACGGCATCCTGCGTCAGCAGGTGCCGGATGCCGTCAAGCGGCGGAAAGCCGACATCGTGATCCCGACAGGGCTGGGGCTCGCGCCGACGCGGCAGGCGCTGGAGCAGGCGGTCGCCGAGCTGAAGACGCGGAAGGGCCGCTTCTGGCCGCCGAACCCGTGGCGCGAGAAATTCACAGCCCGGCTCGCGCGCGCACGCCGCCGTTGAGCTAGAAACACTCCATGCGCGAGATCGTCCTCGATACAGAGACCACCGGCCTCGATCCGCTCGCCGGCCACCGCGTGGTCGAGCTGGGCTGCGTCGAACTCGAGAATACCGTCGCCACCGGACGGACGTTTCACTGCTACTTCAATCCCCAGATGATCATGCCGGCCGGTGCTGAGGAGATCCACGGCCTGTCCGATGCATTCCTCGCCGACAAGCCGCTGTTCGGCGAGAAGGTCGACGAATTCCTCGAATTCATCGGCGATGCCCGGCTGGTCATCCACAATGCGCAGTTCGATATCGGCTTTCTCAATGCCGAGCTCGAGCGCGTGGGTCGTTCCAGGCTTGCGAACGAGTATGTCGACACGGTGACGGTGGCACGCCGCAAGTTTCCCGGGCAGCGGGTCAGCCTGGACGCGCTGTGCGAACGCCTCAGCGTCGACAATTCGAACCGCACCAAGCACGGCGCGCTGCTCGACTCCGAGCTGCTGGCCGAGGTCTATCTCGAGCTGAGTGGAGGCCGACAGCGCGTTCTCGGCCTTGCCGCGGAAGTGACGACCAGTGTCACCAGCGTGCTGGTCGTGACGAACCGACCGGTACGCCCGACGCGGCCGCACGAGCCCTCCCCCGACGAGCTGGCCGCGCACGTGGCGTTCCTGAAGCAGATCAGCGATCCGCTCTGGCTGAAGGATTGACGGGCTGAAGGATCGATGCCGGCGACCCGCGGCAGGGTCCTGCGGTGTGGCCCTGCCCTGCAGCATGTCGGCCGGGCGGCCGACGCGACGTCTCCTCAGCAAGGCGAGCGGCCTCAGCGGACCGGCTGCCCGGCAAGCGCGGCCTTGACCTCGGCACGCGCACATTGCCGGCTCTTCAGCGATGGTTGAAGCCGGCGTCAGACCGGTGTCGCGCCTCGACGATCAGGCGTGTCCGACCGGGCCGCCGGCAACGCCGGGGATCTTGCCGGAATTGGCTTCGAGCTGCTGGCGATAGAGAGCCACGAAGTCGACCGGCGCGATGTTGAGCGGCGGGAAGCCGGCTTCACGCGTGGCGTTGGCGACGATGGCGCGAGCGAAGGGGAAGAGCAGCCGCGGCGTCTCGATGAACAGCAGCGGGCCGAAGGCCTCTTGCGGCACTTCGCCCAGCGTTACGGTGCCGGCATAGACCAGCTCGAGCACGAACAGCGGCTCGTCCTTCGGAGTCTTGGCCGTCGCTTCGACCGAGAGGGCGACCTCGAAGGTCTTGGCGTCGAACTGCCGGTTGGTGACCTGCACATTCAGCGCGAGCTGCGGCTGAGTCTGCTCGATCAGGCTCTGCGGCGCGCGCGGGTTCTCGAAGCTCAGGTCCTTGATGTACTGCCCGTGCATGATCAGCGGCGCATTGGGGGCCTGCTGGGGCTGCGGGTTCTGAGGATCCTGGGGCGGGGGAACAGTGGTCATGGCATATTCTTTCGCTGTTTCGGGGCGGCGGTACCATGCAAGGCTGTACTGCACAAGCGCGGGCGGACGCAGTCGTCCGCCATTTGCCAAGGCCGCTGTCGGATACGATGATGGCACGGTAAATTTGCACGATCCGGCCCAGGAAATGGAACAATCTACCCTGCGTCCTCTCATTGGCGTCACCGCCTGCTTCAAGGAGAACGGTCGTGGCGGCTGGCATCACACGGTGGGTGACAAGTACGTTAAGGCGGCGCTGCAGGCCGCCGGCGGCCTGCCCGTCCTGATCCCGGCCATCGGCCCCGAGTTCGAGAGCGGACAGGCGATGACGGAGGCTCTCGACCGCCTGCTCGACGCGCTCGACGGCGTGCTGCTGACAGGGAGCCCCTCGAATGTCGAGCCGCATCACTATGGCGGCGACAAGAGCCGTGACGGGACCGCGCACGATGCGGCGCGCGACGCCACCACCCTGCCCCTGATCCGGCACTGCATCGATCGCGGCGTGCCGCTGTTCGCGATCTGCCGCGGCCTGCAGGAGGTGAACGTGGCGCTGGGCGGCACGCTGCACCAGCTCGTCCATGAGGTCGAGGGACGACGCGATCATCGTTCGCCCAAGTCGCCCGATGTCGACGTGAACTACGCGCCGGCCCATCCCATCGATATCGTCGAGGGCGGGGTGCTGCAGCGACTGCTGGGCGAGCGCCGCGTCATGGTGAATTCCCTGCATGCCCAGGGTGTCGACCGTCTGGCGCCGCGTGCCCGCCTCGAGGCCGTCGCCGAAGACGGTCAGGTCGAGGCTTTCAGCGTGCCCGACGCGCCGGCTTTCGTCCTGGCGCTGCAGTGGCATCCCGAATACCGCGCGCTCGAGAATCCCGTCTCGATGAAGCTGTTCGACGCTTTTGCGGCGGCGTGCCGCGCCCGCGCCGTCGCGCGGCTCGCCCCTCCGCTGCGCGCAGCGGCGGAGTAGGCAATGTCACCTTCGGGCGGCACCCGCAACAATGCGCGCCGGGATTTCTACGAGCGCATCGGCGGTCTCTCCATGGCGCCGTTGTGGGAACAGCTGCACCAGCTGGTGCCGCCGCAGCCCGCCCCGAAGTATCGGCCCGCCCATTGGGACTATGACAGGGTCCGGCCGTTCCTGATGGAATCGGGATCGCTGATTACTGCCAAGGAGGCGGTGCGGCGTGTCCTGATCCTGGAGAATCCGGCGATGCCGGGCAGCGCCTGCATCACGCCGACGCTCTATGCCGGCCTGCAGCTCATCCTGCCGGGCGAGGTGGCGCCCAGCCACCGCCACACCCAGTCGGCGCTGCGCTTCATCGTCGAAGGCGAGGGCGCCTATACCGCCGTCGACGGCGAGCGCACCACGATGCGCGAAGGCGATTTCGTCATCACGCCGACCTGGACCTGGCACGACCACGGCAACGACTCGCAGGAGCCGATGGTCTGGCTGGACGGTCTCGACATCCCGCTGGTGGCGATGTTCAACGCCGGCTTCGCCGAGAACGGGGCGAGCGACGAACAGGAGGTCACGGTGCCTCAGGGCACGGCCGACGCGCGTTTCGCGAGCGGCCTGCTGCCGGTCGACTGGAAGCCGTCGCGCCGCACGTCGCCGATCTTCAACTACCCCTATACCCGCACCCGCGAGGCGCTGGCAGGGCTTGTCAAGGCAGGTCCGCCCGATCCCTGCCACGGCTACAAGCTGCGCTACGTCAATCCGGCGAACGGCGGTGCGCCGATCGCCACCATGGGCACCTTCATGCAGCTCATGCCCAAGGGATTCCGGTCCGCCCCGTACCGCAGCACGGACGGCACCGTCTTCTCGGTGGTGGAGGGCACGGGTGAGACCGTGATCGGCGGGATCCCTTTTCGCTGGAAGAAGCGCGATCAGTTCGTCGTGCCGAGCTGGGCGACGGTCGAGCACCGCGTCGACGACGACGCGGTGCTGTTCTCCTTTTCCGATCGGCCGGTGCAGGAGAGACTCGACCTGTGGCGCGAGGATCGCGGCGGTCTTTAGCTGCGCCGGTTTATGGGGATCGACGGTCAGGCCACGCGCTTCTTCTGGGCCGCGACGGAGCCCGCGCATGGATCGACCGGGAGAGGGCGGAGATGGAGGTCGTACGCGTCGGCGAATTCCGCCCGCCAGACCGTTCCGCTGCGCCGATAGAGGTAGACGAACAGCACGCAGGCGTCCGACTGGTAGCGTAGCGCCCGCGCCGGATCGTCCTTGCGATCGAGCACGCCGGCACCAAACAGCGCCGCGAGCTGGTTCTCGTCCAGGCCCTTGATGCGGTCGAGCGGGATGGGCGAGCCCGGATTGCGGGACGAAAAGACGCCCTTCTCGCCGCCCGCCAGAGAGTATTGCGGCTCGTTGCCGGTGACGCATCCGGCGAGCAGCAGCAGCAGGAATGCGATACCCCAAAACCGCAGGTTCATGGAAAGCAGTCTAGCGCGAAGGGGCCGGTGGGCGGAAGGGGCGGCCGGGGACGCGGGGCGGTTTCAGCGTCTGGGCGACGTGAACCATGGCGGCGACGCCCAGCACGGGCACGATCAGGTTGACGATCGGGATGGTGCCCAGGAACACGATGGCGATGCCGGTCAGCCACAGCGGGCCGGCATTGGCGCGACGCCACGCCTTGACCTCGACCGGGTCCATGCGGCGTAGCGCGACCTGCTCGTAGTAGATGCGCGCGGTCAACCAGCCATTGACGGCATAGAACAGCACCGCCCCCAGCCCGGCGACGAATAGCGCCAGGATGTAGAACGGCAGCATGACGAGGTTGAGGGCGATCACCGCGAACAGGAACACCACGCCGGTCCAGATGCCGGTCCAGATCGGGATGCCGCGCGCCCGGCCGAGCTGCGGATAGTGCTCGGCCTCGACGATGTCGGCGATCTGCTCGAGGAAGATCGAGATCACGATGCCGAAGCTCGCGGGGAACAGCAGCGCCGCGAGTACGATCACGCCGGCACCGCTCAGCCAGACGATGACGTCGTTGAGCCATTGCCATTCGAAGGTGGCGAGCGACTTCAGGCCCCACCATCCCAGAGCGGCGATCGCGACCTGCAGCACCAGGCTGACGGCCAGCGACCACCAGATGATGCCGCGCAGCTTGGGATCGCCGAGTTGACGGACCGCTAGTTCGAAGGCGCGGAGCATGGATGGCGCGCTATTGCGGACCGACGATGCCGGCCGCCTTCAGCTCGCCGATCTCCTTGGCGGAGAAGCCGCGCTCGCCCAGCACCTCCTCGGTATGCTGGCCGCGCTTGGCGGCCGGTCCGCGGACCCTGCCGCCGGTGCGCGAGAATCGCGGCGCGGGCGCCGGCTGTGCGAAGCCCTCGACGTCGACATAGGCACCGCGGGCCTTCGCATGCGGATGCTCGGGAGCCTCCTTCATCGACAACACCGGCGCGAAGCAGATGTCCGTGCCTTCCATGATGGCGCACCACTCGTCGCGGGTCTTCGTGCGGAAGATGCCGGCCAGCCGGCTCTTGAGCTGAGCCCAGGCCTTGCGGTCCATCTGCGCCGGCAGGCTCTCGCCCTTGAGTCCGGTCTTCTCGAGCAGCAGCTCGTAGAACTGCGGCTCGATCGAGCCGATGCAGACGAACTTGCCGTCCTTGGTCTCGTAGGTCCCGTAGAAGTGCGCGCCGCCGTCGAGCATGTTCGCTTCGCGGTCGTTGTCGTTCCACAGACCCGCACCCGCCATGCCGTATATGCCGCCGAGCAGCAGCGCGGCGCCGTCGACCATCGCGGCGTCGACCACCTGGCCCTTGCCCGAGCGTTGCGCCTCGAGGAGGCCGCAGACCATGCCGAAGGCCAGCAGCATGCCGCCGCCGCCGAAGTCGCCGACCAGATTGAGCGGAGGCACGGGCTTGTCCTTGCCGCCGATCGCATGCAGTGCGCCGGTCAGAGCGATGTAATTGATGTCGTGGCCGGCTGCCTTGGCGAGTGGCCCGTCCTGGCCCCAGCCCGTCATGCGGCCGTAGACCAGCTTGGGATTGCGCGCCAGGCAGACATCGGGACCCAGGCCGAGCCGCTCTGCGACGCCGGGACGGAAGGGCTCGGTGACACCGTCGGCCTTCTCGATCAGGCGCAGCACGACCTCCACGCCCTCCTTCTTCTGCAGGTCGACGGAGACCGACCGGCGGCTACGGTTGTGCACGGCGAACTTGGGATCGGCCAGGCGGTCCATGACATGCGCCTTGGTGCGGTCCACGCGGATCACGTCCGCTCCCATGTCGCCCAGCATCATCGAGCACATCGGCGCCGGGCCGATACCCGCCAGCTCGACGATCGTCAGTCCCGACAGCGGACCGGCCATGCTTTCCTCCTGCGAAATGCGCGTTTCTCTTCGAGGCGCGATGTTAGCCCATCGCACGACCGTGTCATCCCTGTGGCTCATCGGCGCGCCGTACGCGCGGATGACAGTCACAACGGCCGCGGTCTAAAGTCCGCGCCGCAGAAGGCTGGAGGGATGAAATGCGGTGCGGCCGGGTTTTCATGTCGCTGATGCTGGCGTCCACCGTCGCAGGTGGTGCGCTGGCACAGCAGGCCAGTCCGTCGGTGACGCCGCCGGCCGGTCCTCAGGCGGCCAGTCCTCAGGCTGCCAGTCCTCAGGCTGCCAGTCCTCAGGCGGCGCCGCCGGCTGCTTCGCAAGCCAATCCGGCTCCGCCCAAGGAATACGAGCAGCAGTTTCTTGTGGCGGGCTCCTGGTTCCACGGCGTGCACGGTCTGGCCTTCAACAAGGACGACCAGCTCTTCGCCGGTTCCGTGGTCGGCCAGACGCTGTATCGCGTGCAGGTCGATTCCGGTGAGGTCGACCGGGTCATCGACCCGCCGATGGGCATGGCCGACGACATCGCCTTCGCGGAGGACGGCACGATGGCCTGGACGGCCTTCCTTCTGGGCAAGGTCTATGTCCGCCGGCCGAACGGCAAGACGATCGAGGTCGCCCATGGCATGGGGGGTCCCAACTCGCTGGCGTTCGGCAAGGACGGCCGACTGTTCATCTCCGAGGTGTTCATCGGCGATGCCCTTTACGAGATCGACCTCAAGAACGTCGACAAGCCCGACTTCAAATCGTTCCCGCGCAGCGAACTGCGTCGCATCGCCGAGAAGATGGGCGGCCTGAACGGCTTCGAGATCCATCGCGACGACGGCTTCCTCTACGGGCCGCTGTGGTTCAAGGGCCAGGTCGTCAAGATCAACCTCGAGACCGGCGCGATGGACGTCGTTGCCGAAGGGTTCAAGATTCCGGCCGCCGCCAACATCGACCCTCAGAATCGCGACAGTCTCTTCGTCGTCGATACGGGCACCGGCAACATCTGGAGCGTCAGCCTGACCAGCAAGGCCAAGAAGCTGGTTGCCTCGATGAAGCCGGGCCTCGACAATCTCGCCTTCGATTCGCGCGGCCGGCTGTTCGTCACCTCGATGACGGACAACGGCATCTACCTCGTCGACAAGCAGACCGGCGCCTACAAGACCATCGTCGAGGGCCGGCTCGCGGTCCC
>QFCS01000323.1_pt1 | contig 49952 bp, 47 predicted proteins | sample 3576561 | NCBI WGS metagenome assembly QFCS01 | reverse complement strand
GGGACTTTGCGGCCGCAATGCCGCGCAAAACTGCCGACGATTGGTACCCAGCATACACGCAACCAGATCCCCCTCCCCCTTGTGGGGAGGGGTTAGGGGTGGGGGTACGGCGGCGCCGTACGCCATATGCGATTGCCCTGGTTGTTACGGGGAGAAGGTGCCGGCAGGCGGATGAGGGGCGGCGCCGGCGCCAAAGTCGACCGTCGACCACATCGGACCGGTCACACAAGCCGTCGCCACGTCGCCACGGAGCAATGTCATGAGCGAGACAATACGGCAGGCGGCGTTCGTCACCGGGTCGAGCCGTGGCATCGGCCTGGCGGTGGCGCTCGAGCTGGCGAAGCTCGGCTTCGCCATCGCGCTGAATGGCCCGGCCGACGACGCCGAGTTGAAGGAGGCCGAGGCGGCCGTGGCAGTGCTTGGCGTGCCGGTGGTGCGGGTGGCCGGCGACGTCGCAGACATCGCCAGCCATAACGCCATGCTCGACCGCGCCGAACGGGCGATCGGGCCGCTGTCGACGCTGATCAACAATGCCGGCGTGTCGGTGCTGAACCGCGGCGACCCGCTCGACGTCAGCGAGGAGAGCTACGATCGCTGCCAGGCGGTGAACACCAAGGCGCAGTTCTTTCTCTGCCAGGCCTGGGCGCGCCGCGTGCTGGCGCGCGCGCGCGACGACGGGCGCTTCTACGCCATCGTCAACGTGTCGTCGGCCAATGCCGACGCGGTGGCCGAGCCGCGCGCCGAATATTGCGTGTCGAAGGCGGGTTCGGCGATGGTAAGCAAGGTGTTCGCCGTGCGGCTCGGGCGCGAGAACATCGCCGTCTACGACATCCGCCCGGGCCTGATCGAAACCGCGATGACCAAGACGGTGTCCGCGACCTACCAGCGGCGGATCGACGAGGAAGGGCTGACGCTGATGCGCCGGCTTGGCCAGCCGGAGGATGTCGGCCGGGTGATGGCGACACTCGCCTCCGGCGGCCTGCCCTACACCACCGGCCATGTGATCGCGGTCGACGCCGGCATGCTGGTGCCGAGATTCTAGAGCATGATCCCGAAAAGCTGCAGACGTTTCGGACAAAGATCATGCGACAAAACAGATAGATAGAGCGGAAGGCCGATCGGCTTCCGCTCTAAAACGCGGCGGTTGCATCTGAAATTGCGAGAACAGGGATAAAAAAATGATCCGGATGCCCGACGCGAACGGCACTTTCGCGGACTACCGGCTGAGCGGCAAGAGCGTGCCGTCGGCGCGGCTGCCGGCCGACCCGGCGCGTGTGGTGTTTTCGGCCGCGCATGTGGTCGCCGACCCGTTCACCGCCAACGACCCGTCCGGACCGGCGACGGTGGACTGGGCGGCGACGATGGCGTTCCGCCACCATCTCGCCGGTCTCGGCCTGGGTATCGCCGAGGCGATGGACACCGCGCAGCGCGGCATGGGGCTGGACTGGCCGGGCGCGCTGGAACTGATCCGCCGCACCAGGGCGGAGTTGCCGGACGCGCTGGTGTTCAACGGCTGCGGCACCGACCAGCTGGCGCCGGCCGACGCCAAAAACCTGGACGACGTGCGCCGCGCCTATTTCGAGCAGGTCGAGGCGATCCAGGGGCTCGGCGGCCGGCTGATCCTCATGGCGAGCCGGGCGCTCGCCGCGGTGGCGAAATCGCCGGACGACTACGTGAGGATGTATCGCGACGTGCTGGCGCGCTGCGACCAGCCGGTGGTGCTGCACTGGCTGGGCGACATGTTCGACCCGGCGCTGAAGGGCTACTGGGGCGCCGACGGTTTCGAGCAGGCGCTGGAGACGGCGCTGGCTGTCATCGCCGAGAACACGGCGAAGGTCGACGGCATCAAGATTTCGCTGCTCGACAAGGACAAGGAAATCGTCATGCGCCGCCGCCTGCCGGCGGGCGTGAAGATGTATACCGGCGACGACTTCAACTATCCCGAGCTGATCGCCGGCGACGATTTTGGCTATTCGCACGCCTTGCTCGGCATCTTCGACCCGCTGGCGCCGGCGGCCGCCTATGCGGTGACGAAGCTCGGCGAGGGCGACGAAAAGGCGTTCCGCGACACGCTCGACCCGACCGTGCCGCTGGCGCGGCTGATCTTCCGGGCGCCGACGCAGTATTACAAGACCGGCGTGGTGTTCCTCGCCTGGCTGAACGGTTTCCAGGAGCATTTCGTCATGCTCGGCGGCGCCCAGGCGATGCGACCGCTGCCGTATTTCGTCGAGATATTCAAGCTGGCCGACGGCTGCGGCCTGCTGCGCGATCCGGACCTGGCGGCGGCGCGCATGCGCAAGCTGCTGGCGGTTTACGGGGCGTAGTGTTTTGATGGCCGCGCCGGCCATTTTCAGACACGCTCCCGCTGGACGAACCATGCGTGACTTCAGCCAAGACCACGCAGCACTCGCCCTCAACACCGCCACGCTCGGCCGCAACGTCGACGGGCATGGCGCGGGCTGGCCGGTCGAGCGCGTGATCGACGCCTGCGCCGAGCGCGGCTTCGGCGGCATCGTGTTCTGGCGGCGCGAGATCGGCGCAAATGCTGTGGCGATCGGCGAGCGGGCGCGGGCCGCCGGGCTGGTCGTCGCCGGGCTCTGCCGTACCCCGTTTCTCACCGGCCCGCTGGCGCCGCGACCGTTGTCGGTGCTGATGGACGATTTTTCCGCCTCGATCGACATGGCCGCCGGCCTCGGCGCGCCGGTGCTCACCATCGTCGTCGGCGGCGTCGAGCCGGGCACGAAAGGCGTGGCCGAAAGCCTGAAGCTGGTCGGCGAGCGGGTCGCGGCGGCCGCGCCCTACGCGGCCGAGCGCGGCGTAAAACTGGCGCTGGAGCCGCTGCACCCGGTCTATGGCGGCGACCGCTCCTGCCTTGTCACCGTGCGCGCCGCGGTCGACCTGTGCGACTGGATCGGCCACGCCAATGTCGGCATCGCCGTCGACGTCTACCATGTCTGGTGGGACCTGACCCTGGCCCAGGAACTCCGGCGCGCCGGCAAGGGGCGGATTCTGGGCTATCACCTGTGCGACTGGCTGGCCGAGACACGCGACGTGCTGCTCGACCGCGGCATGATGGGCGACGGGGTGGCCGATCTGAAGGCGATCCGCGCGGCGGTCGAGGACGCCGGCTACGACGGGCTCTGCGAGGTCGAGATATTTTCCGCCGGCGACTGGTGGAAGCGCGACCCGGGCGAGGTGCTGGACATCTGCGTCGAGCGGTTCCGGACGGTGTGCTGAGGTCTGCTGGCGGCTCCGGTTGTACGACACGTGGCCTGACAAGCCGGCCGCTTCGTGGGATAGGTGAGCCCAGCATCATAGGGCGGCTTCCTTGAAACGTCGTGCCGCCCCTCATCCGCCTGCCGGCACCTTCTCCCCGTCCCGACGGGGAGAGATGTCCGGCAGGACAGTGAGGGGCAGCATCAACGCTCGAGATCTTGCTGCCGACCGTCAGCGGAGCAGTTCGTGCGTTCCAGAAAACCCAGCATCAAGGACATCGCGCGTGCCGCCGGGCTGTCGACGGCGGCGGTGTCCTATGCGCTGTCCGGCAACGGCCGGGTGTCGGCGGAAACACAGGAGACGGTGCGGCGCATCGCCAGCGAGATCGGCTTCATCCGCGACGACACGGCGGCGCGGCTGCGCACCGGCCGCTCCAATTTGCTCGGCGCGATCGTGCACGACACATCGAATCCCTTCTTCGCCGAACTGCTCAGCGACTTCGAGACGCTGGCCTATGAGGCGGGCTATCTCACCATCGTCGCCAACACCAAGGACGATCCGGTGCGGCAGGCGGCCCTCATCGACGCGCTGCTGGCGCAGGACGTCGCCGGCCTGATGATCAGCCCCGGCCACGGAACGCTGGGCGAGGCGATGCAGCCGCTGCGGCTGCGGGCGAAACCCTACGTGATCTGCGTGCGCGACATCGCCGACCCGGCCGCCGACTATGTCGGCGTCAACGACGAGCGCGCCGGTTTTCTGGCGGCGCGCTGCCTGCTCGACGCCGGCATCGCCCGCTTCGCGCTGGTCGGCGGCTTCGACCATACCGGCACGTGGCGCAACCGCGTCGCAGGCATCAGGCGGGCGCTGGCCGAGGCCGGGGCCGCCCTGGCGCCCGAACTGGTGGTGCCGGCTGCGCCGACGCGCGAGACCGGCGAGACGGTGGTGCGCCGTCTGCTGGCGGAGCGCCCGGACTGCCGCGCCACAATCTGCTTCAACGACTATGTCGCGGTCGGCGCCTACGCGGCGCTGCACGCCGGCGGGAGGGTGGTCGGCGAAGACCATTCGGTCGTCGGCTTCGACAACGTGCCGCAGGCCGCATCGCTGCTGCCGGGGCTGACCACGGTGGAGCTGTTCGCGCGCGGCATCGGCCGGCGCGCCGCGTCGGCGCTGCTCGGCCGGGTCGGCGGCGACATCGCGGCGCCCGGGCGCCTGCTGATCGAGCCGATGCTGATCGAGCGCCGCTCGGTGGTGCGCGGAAGCCGGCGGAGTTGGCGTTGACGGTGTCCGGTGAAACGTTTAAGCAACGACATAACTATACAGTTACTTAATGTCGGCGTATGGATGGCGCTGGCCGCCGCCGGTCGGAGGAAACCCGGATGCGCTCGGAATTCGACTACATCATCGTCGGCGCCGGCCCGGCCGGCTGCGTGCTGGCGTCGCGGCTGAGCGAGGACCCGGCCGTCTCCGTGCTGCTGCTGGAAGCAGGCGGCCAGGACAAGCACTACCTGTTCCACTGGCCGGCCGGTTTCGCCAAGATGACCAAGGGCATCGCCTCGTGGGGCTGGTCGACCGTGCCGCAGCGCCACATGCAGGACCGCGTGCTGTGGTACACGCAGGCCAAGGTGGTCGGCGGCGGCTCCACCATCAACGCCCAGATTTATACGCGCGGCAATGCGCTCGACTACGACGCCTGGCGCGACGAGGCCGGCTGCGAGGGCTGGGGGTATCGCGACCTGCTGCCGTATTTCAAGCGGGCGGAGGGCAACGAGCGCTTCAACGACGATTACCACGGCACCGACGGCCCGCTCGGCGTCTCCATGCCGCGCGGCGCGCTGCCGATCTGCGACGCCTTCATCCGCGCCGCGCAGCAGGCGGGCATTCCCTACAACCCGGATTTCAACGGCCGCTACCAGCGCGGCATGGGCTATTACCAACTAACGCAGCGCAACGCCCGCCGCTCCTCGGCGGCGGTCGCCTTCCTGCGGCCGGCGATGGCGCGCCCCAACCTGACCGTGATGTCGGACGCCGAAGTGCTGCGCGTCGCGGTCGAGCGTGGCCGCGCCGTCGGCGTCGACGTCAGCCAGGGCGGGGCGGTGAAGCGGCTTGGCTGCCGGACCGAGGTGCTGGTCTCCTCCGGCGCCATCGGCTCGCCGCGCCTGCTGCTGCTTTCCGGCATCGGCCCGGCGCGGCAACTTGCGGAGGCTGGCGTCAAGGTTGTGCACGACCTGCCGGGCGTCGGCGAGAACTTGCAGGACCACGTCGACCTCTGCGTGCTCTGTGAATGCACCGGCGACCACTCCTACGACAGCGTGCAGCGGCCGCACCGCATGGTGATGGCGGGCCTGCAATACATGCTGTTCAAGTCCGGCCCGGTGGTGTCGTCGCTGTTCGAGACCGGCGGCTTCTGGTACGCCGACGCCGAGGCGCGCTCGCCCGACATCCAGTTCCATTTCGGCCAGGGCTCGGGCATCGAGAAGGGCATCGCCAAGCTCGACAATCCCGGCGTCACGCTGAACACCGCGTTCATGCGGCCGCGCTCGCGCGGCACGGTCAGGCTGCGAAGCGCCGACCCGGCCGACGCGCCGCTGATCGACCCGAACTACTGGTCCGATCCCTACGACCTCGAAATATCGCTGCGCGGCCTCGAACTCGGCCGCGAGATCATGGCGCAGCCGGCGCTGAAACCGTTCATCCGGCGCGAGGTGCTGCCGGGCGCCGAGACCATGCGCGACCGCAAGGCGCTGTTCGACTACGCCTGCCGCATGGCCAAGACCGACCACCACCCGGTCGGCACCTGCAGGATGGGGCACGACGACATGGCCGTGGTCGGCACCGATTTGAAGGTGCACGGCATCGACGGGCTGCGCGTCTGCGATTCCTCGATCATGCCGCTGCTCAACTCGTCCAACACCAACGCGCCGACGATCATGATCGGCGAAAAGGGCGCCGACCTGGTGCGCGGTCTGCCGCCCTTGCCGCCGGCGATTTTTTCCTGGGAACGCAACGACAGGGCGGCATTCGCGGAGGCGTGAGGGCAGGGCGCTTTCGCCGAACGCTGGCGCCGCACCTCATCCGCCTGCCTATGGCGCGAAGTTCGGCGCCTCGGTACCCCCACCCCTAACCCCTCCCCGCAAGGGGGAGGGGGACTTTGCGGCCACAATGCCACGAAAAACCGCCGACGATTGGTGCCCGGCAGGCACGCAACCAGATCCCCCTCCCCCTTGTGGGGAGGGGTTAGGGGTGGGGGTACGGCGCTACCGAACCCCATATGCGATTGCCCTGCCGTTCTACGGGGAGAGATGTCCGGCAGGGACAGAGAGGGGCGGAGCCTACGGTCGGTCACCGCTGCGTCGCCACGAACCGGGCCTTCCTGCCCGGCGCTGCCGTCCCTCGGAAGAAGTGGCTGGACGCCGTCGTCACGGTTGACAGCCGCACCGCAAGATGAAATAACTGATTAGTTACTAGCGCGGGTAGGGCGCTTGGTTGCTTAAACGAATAAGCGGCGTTCGAGGGAGGAAACGGGATGATCAAGGTCCACGGCATCCAGCACATCGGCCTGACGGTTCCCGACATGCAGCAGGCGGTCGATTTCTTCACCACCATGTTCGGCGCGGTGACCGCCATGGAATGCGGCAGCGTCGATGTCGACGATCAGTTCATGATGCGCCGGCTCGGTGTGCCCTCCGGCCGCTTCATCAAGGACCAGCGGGTCATCGTGCTCGGTAACGGCGGCAACCTCGAACTGTTCGAATACAGCGGCGAGCCCGAGGTAGGCGAGCCGAAGCGCAACAGCGAGGTCGGCGGTTTCCATTTCGCCTTCCAGGTCGACGACGCGGTGGCCGCGGCCGACCGGCTGCGTGCCGCCGGCGTCGACGTGCTCGAAGGGCCGACGCTGATCGAGTCCGGCAAGATGCAGGGGCTGACCTGGGTTTATCTGCGCGCGCCGTGGGGCCTGTTCCTGGAACTGGTCAGCTGGGATGCGCCGCTCGGTTACGAGAAGGACGGCGGCCCCAAGATGTGGCCGGTCAACGGCTAGGCCGGATGCGGTTCGAGTTGGATCGGACGTTCCGCTCCAACGCCTTGTTTTTATGCATGAACTTGTCCGGAAGGCCGCGGTCTTGCTGCGCTGGCCTCCGGTTCGGGGATCGTGCCCGGAGGATTTCGGGAGGGAAGGCAGTCTCTCCCGCGCACGGCGCCGTCAGGCGTCGGGCAATTGGGTGCTTAATCGAATAAGCGAACTCTGCCTGACAGCAATGTGGAGGACATTGAGCATGATGCACATTAGGACGACGCTCCTTGCGACAGGCGTGGCGATGCTTTTCGCCGGCAGCGCCTGGGCGCAGGACAAGCCATTTGCCGGGGTCGAGCTGAAAATGCTCGGCATCGGCGACACCTCGGTCACCCGCGTCGCGCCGCTGGTCGGCGAGTTCGAGGCGGAGACCGGCATCAAGGTCCATATCGACCAGCTGCCTTATCCCGGCCTGATCGACAAGATCATCGTCGAGGCCAGCTCCGACAGCCCGACCTACCAGCTGCTGTGGGTAGACAGCCCGTGGGTCGGCCTGCTCGGCGAAGCCGGCGCGCTGGAAGACCTGACGGCGCGCGCCAAGCGCGACGCCGACCAGATCGGCCTGAAGGACATCATCCCGATCCAGCTCCAGGAAAACACCTGGCAGGGCAAGCTGCTGTCGTTCCCGGCCTCCGGAATGACCTGGCTGCAGCAGTACCGCGCCGACCTGATCGAGAACCCCGACGAGCAGGCCGCCTTCAAGGCGAAATACGGCTACGACCTCGCCCCGGCCAAGACCTGGAAGGAATACCGCGACATCGCCGAGTTCTTCACCCGCAAGAAGGGCGATATGGCCGGCGGCAAGCCGCTGGAGAACGACCTCTACGGCGCCAGCCAGTCCTACAGCCGCGTGCAGGGCGCCATCACCCACGACTACTTCCCGTTCATGCGCTCCTTCGGCGGCGACTACTGGGATCCCGAGACCGGCCTCTGCGCCATGACCGGCGAGCCGCACATCAAGGCGGCCGAATACATGAAGTCGCTGATCCCGTTCAACCCGCCGGACTATCTCGGCCTGATGTGGGACATCCAGTCCGGCTTCATGGAGCGCGGCGAGGCGGCCCAGGCGGCCTACTGGAGCGTTCGGTCGGTGCGCCTGACCAATCCGGAGGAGGCGGTGCTCGCCAAGATCGGCAAGGCCGGCTTCGCCGCCAACCCGATCTCGGACGCCGGCCCGCAGCCGACCTATACCGGCACGCTCGGCTTCGCCATCAATTCCAAGTCGCCCGACAAGGAGAAGGACGCGGCCTGGGAGTTCATCAAGTGGTCGACCAGCGAGAAGCTGATGCGCCGCTTCGCCGATGAGGGCAAGGGCGTCAGCCAGTTCCGCAAGTCGATCCTGTCCGACCCGGCGCTGCAGCAGAAATACCCGTATTACAAGGTGCTGCTCGACAGCCAGGAGAACGCCCGCCGCCGCATCTTCCACCCGTTCTACCAGGCGGTTGAGGAGAATTTCGGCGTCGAGCTGAGCAAGTACATGGCCGGCGAGACGGCGACCGCCGAGGAGGCGCTGACCACCGCCTGCAACGCGGTCAACTCGCAACTCTCCATCTTCCCGGTGGAACAGCGCGTGCGCTGGATCCAGGACGTGCCGGCCGAAGTTCTGGCCGACTGACCGCAAGACCTGCCCCGGCCGGTTCGACCGGCCGGGGCAGTTTCGCCTGGGCCGCAGGGAGGGCGCCATGAGCCATACAGTCAGCCGCAACAGGAGCATCGCGCTCATCTTCCTGCTGCCGGCGGTCGTCATCCTGTTCGCCACGACCATCTATCCGATGCTCTACGCGCTGTGGCTGAGTTTTCGTAACTACGACCTGTCGAAGCCGTTCATCCCGCGCATCTTCGTTGGCCTGACCAACTATGCCGAGGTGCTGAGCTCGTCGGCCTTCCTGCACGCGCTGATCACCACCTTCAAGCTGATGGCGATGACGCTGTCGGTGCAGCTCGTGCTCGGCGTCGGCATCGCGCTGCTGGTCACCCAGAAGCTGCCCGGCATGGCGCTGGTGCGCACGCTGCTCTTGATCCCCATGATGATCTCGCCGGTGATCGTCGGCCTGGTCTGGCTGTTCCTGTATTTTCCCGAGCTCGGCTATCTCAACTATTTCCTCAGCCTGGTCGGCATCGGCCCGATCGGCTGGATCACCACCACCAAATGGGCGCTGACGGCGATCGCCATCGCCGACATCTGGCAGTGGACGCCGTTCTTCATGATGGGCACCGCCGCGGCGCTGCAGAGCCTGCCGCCGGAGCCCTACGAGGCGGCGCGTATCGACGGCAATTCGCGCTGGGACGTGTTTCGCTACGTGACCTTGCCGCAGCTGAAGCCGGTGCTGGTCAGCCTCCTGTTCCTGCGCGCCATCGACGCCTTCAAGATCTACGACATCATCTTCGTGCTGACCAAGGGCGGGCCGGCCGACGCCACCGAGGTGATCTCGCTCTACATCTACCGGCAGAGCTTCACCTTCTGGCGCATGGGCGTGGGTGCGGCCGCCTCGTTCGTCTCGCTGATCATCATCACCGTGCTGATCACCTATTTCTTCAAGTCGATGCAGCGCAGCCAGGCTGCCGCCAAGGCGCGATAGGAGGCGGCGATGACGGCAGGCGCGCGCGAAAAAACCCTGATCTACATCCTGATCGGCGTCGTGCTGATCGTGTTCATGACGCCGATCTACCTGATCCTGGTGTCGTCGCTGAAGCCGACCGCGGTGATGTTCTCGCGGCCGCCGGAGTTCATCTTCACGCCGACGCTGCAGCACTATTACGACCTGTTCACGATGCGGCCGTTCCACCTGCAGATCCTGAACAGCCTGATCGTCGCGCTCGGCTCCACCGCCTTCAGCCTGGTGGTCGGCACCATGGCCGCCTATGCCATCTCGCGCATCCGCCACAAGCGCATCAACGACGTGGCCTTCTGGATCCTGTCGATGCGCATGTTCCCGCCGATCGCGGTGGTGGTGCCGTATTACATCATCTTCAAGTCGGTCGGGCTGCTCGACACGCCGCTGGCGCTCATCATCGTCTATTCGACCTTCAACATCCCGCTGACCGTGTGGCTGATGAAGGGTTTCTTCGACGAGGTGCCGGAGGCGCTGGAGGAGGCAGCCCAGGTCGACGGCCACGGCGTCGTCACCACCTTCCTGCGCGTGACCTTGCCGCTGACGGCGCCCGGCCTCGCGGTGGCGGCGGTGTTCTGCTTCATCTTCTCCTGGAACGAGTTTTTGTTCGCGCTGATGCTGACCGGCTCGAAGGCGCAGACGGTCACCGTCGCCGTCATGTCGTTCTGGTCGAGCGACGCGGTGCAGTGGGGCCGCATCATGGCCGGCTCCTTCATCGTGCTCATTCCAGGCGTGATCTTCGTGCTGACCTGCCAGCGCTGGCTGGTCAAGGGTCTCACCATGGGTTCGGTCAAGGGCTGAGCCCGGGCGATTTCGGAAGGAAACGACAAAAATGTCATCCGTCACTCTGCGCAACGTGGTGAAGCGCTACGGCCAGGTCGAGGTCGTCCACGGCGTCAACCTGGCGATCGAGGAGGGCGAGTTCGTCGTGCTGCTCGGGCCGTCCGGCTGCGGCAAGACGACGACGCTGCGCATGGTCGCCGGGCTGGAGGACATCTCCGGCGGCGAACTCGAGATCGCCGGCCGCGTCGTCAACGACGTCGCGCCGAAGGACCGGCAGATCGCCATGGTGTTCCAGAACTACGCGCTCTACCCGCACATGACGGTGCTCCAGAACATGGAGTTCGCGCTGAAGCCGCAAAAGCTGTCGGCGCAGGAGGTGAAGGCCCGCATCGCCGAGGCGGCGCGCATCCTCGGGCTGGAGCCGCTGCTCCAGCGCAAGCCGTCGCAGCTCTCCGGCGGCCAGCGCCAGCGCGTCGCCATGGGCCGCGCCATGGTGCGCACGCCGAAAGTGTTTCTGTTCGACGAGCCGCTGTCGAACCTCGACGCCAAGCTGAGGACGCAGGTGCGGCTGGAGATTGCCAAGCTGCACAAGCGGCTCGGCACCACCGTGCTCTACGTCACCCACGACCAGATCGAGGCGATGACGCTGGCCGACCGCATCGTCATCATGAAGGACGGCCATATCGAGCAGGTCGGCTCGCCGGAGGAAGTGTTTTCGCGGCCGCGCAACCTGTTCGTCGCCAGCTTCATCGGCAGCCCGGCCATGAACCTGCTGCCGGCGACGGTGCAGGCCGCAAGCGGCCGGCCGGTGCTGGTGTCGGGAACGCTGAGTTTCCAGGCGCCGGAAGCGGTGGCCGGCAAGCTGAAGCCGGGGCAGGAGGTCACGGTCGGCGTGCGGCCGAGCGACGTCTCGCTCGTCGGCGCGGGCGGCGAGGGTTACGACGCGGCGATCGAGGTCACCGAATATCTCGGCACCGAGGCGCTGCTCAACCTCAAGGTCGGCGGCCACGAGCTGGTCGCGCAGGTGCCGGCGGCGAGCCGCCCGGCGCAGGAGGAACAGGGCGTGCGCATCGCCTTCGACCCGCGCCGCCTGCATGTCTTCGACACCGGGAGCGGACAGGCGATCCGCGCCTGACCGCCCGCGCATGATCCCGAAAAGGTGCAGACTTTTCGGACCAGGATCATGCGCAAACAGAGAGACCACATAACACGGGAGGATGGCATGGGCCGCGAGATCGTTTTCACCGGCAAGGGCCGCATCGAGCTGCTCGACTATGACGACGCGCCGCTCGGCGCCGGCGAGGTGCGCGGGCGCACGCTGGCGACGCTGGTCAGCCCAGGCACCGAGATCGCCTGGGCGAACGGCGACAATTTTCCGATCCGCCCCGGTTACGCCGCCGTGTTCGAGGCCGGCGAGGTCGGCGCCGACGTCAAGGGCATCAAACCCGGCGACAAGCTGCTGTGCATGGGCGGCCACCGCTCGACCCAGCAGTTCGAGGCCCGCTACACGCTAAAGCTGCCGGACGGCATGGCGGCCGAGACCGCGGTGGTCGCGCGCCTGATGGGCGTGTCGATGACGACGCTGATGACCACGACGGCGCGGCCGGGCGAGCGGGTCATCGTCTGCGGCGCCGGGCCGGTCGGCTACCTCGCCGCGCACCAGTGCCAGATCGCCGGCTACAAGGTGACGCTGGTCGAGCCGGACGAAAAACGCCGCGCCCAGGCGATCGCCTCCGGCATCGCCGACACGCAGCCGGCCATTCCGGTCGGCGACCCCGCCTACCAGGGCAAGGTGGCGCTGGTGATCGACTGCTCCGGCCACGAGCAGGCGGTGCTCGACGGCTGCCGCGTCGTGCGCAAGCGCGGCGAGGTGGTGCTGGTCGGCGTGCCGTGGAAGGCGCACACCAGCATTCTGGCGCACAACATCCTGCACGCGGTGTTCTTCAACTACGTGGTGCTGCGCAGCGGCTGGGAGTGGGAAGTGCCGGTGCTTTCGCGCGATTTCGTCTGGGAAGAGCTCTACGAAGGCTACAACAACGCCCCGCACAGCACCTTCTCCGGCCTGGCGACGGCGCTGGAGTGGCTCTCCGCCGGCCGCGTCCCGCTCGACGGTGCCGTCCGACCGCTCTCCCCGGCCGACCCGATGGGCGTCTATGGCGACCTGATGCAGAAGAAGATCGGCGAGCCGTTCGTCGTGCTCGACTGGACGAAGATTTGAGCTGTAGCGCTGGGCTGTGCGCCGTTGCTTGAACGTCGGCGCCGCCCCTCACCCCAACCCTCTCCCCGTGAAGAACGGGGAGAGGGGGCATCCACGCTCTGCTCGATCGCCAATAGTCCGGGCCAGGCTCAATAGTCGACGATTAAAGACAAACGTTGAAGCCCCCTCTCCCCGTTCTTCACGGGGAGAGGGTTGGGGTGAGGGGCAGCGCAAGCGTTTCAGATCAGTTGCTGCACCCTTCCTGCTTGCGTTTCCGCGCCTCACTTAATACGGTGTTAAGTGAACGCGACGGCGCCATCTGCATGCCCGTTTCGCCGTTCGCGGGGACGCGCATGGACGTCAGGACCAACGGCGATGTTTCGTTCTGGTATGCCGACATCGGCGGCCCGCCGGGATACCGCCCGCCCTTGCCGGGCAACGTCGAGGCCGACGTCTGCATCGTCGGTGCCGGCTACACCGGCCTGTGGACTGCGTATTACCTGAAGAAGGCCGAGCCGGCGCTCGACATCGTCATCGTCGAGCGCGAGTTCGCCGGTTACGGCGCGTCCGGGCGCAACGGCGGCTGGCTGACCGGCGGCTTCAGCTGGTCGCGCGAGAAATACGCGAAATCGTCGTCGCGCCGCGTGGTCATCGACATGCAGCGCGCCATGATGGGCACGGTCGACGAGGTGATCGCGGTGGCCGCGGCGGAAAACATCGACGCCGACATCCGCCGCACCGAGGAACTGCTGGTCGCCACCAATGCCGCGCAGCTGCGGCGCGCCAAGGACATGTACCAGCACGCCATGGGATGGGAGCTGTCGGACGAGCGTGTAGGCTTCATCGACGCCGCCGAGGCGAGCCGCCGCATCGCCGTGAAGAACGCGCTCGGCGCCTTCGTCATCCGCAAGGTGGCGCGGGTGCAGCCGGCGAAGCTGGTCCAAGGGCTGGCCGCTGCGGTCTCCCGGCTCGGCGTGCCGATCTACGAGCAGACGACCGTGACGACGATCGAGAAGGGCAAGGTGACCACCGACCGCGGCGTCGTGCGCGCCCCGAAGATCGTGCGCGCCACCGAAGGTTTCACCGCCGGCATCCCCGGCAACGAGCGCCTGTGGCTGCCGCTGAACAGCGCCATCGTGGTCACCGAACCGCTGCCCGAGGCGCTGTGGCGCGAGATCGGCTGGGACGGCTACGAGGTGCTGGGCGACACCGCCCATGCCTATTGTTACGCGCAGCGCACCCGCGAAGGCCGCATCGCCATGGGCGGCCGCGGCGTGCCCTACCGCTTCGGCTCGAAGACCGACGTGCGCGGCGTGACCCAGCAGGCGACCATCGACAAGCTGCACAGGATTCTGGTCACGCTGCTGCCGCAGACGAAAGACGTGCGGCTCGACCACGCCTGGTGCGGCACGCTCGGCGTGCCGCGCGACTGGTGCACGACGGTCGGCTTCGACCGCGACAGCGGCATCGGCTGGGCCGGCGGTTACGTCGGGCTCGGCGTGTCGACCTCAAACCTCTCCGGCCGCACCTTGTGCGACCTGCTGCTCGGCCGCGACAGCGAGCTGACGCGCCTGCCTTGGGTCAACCGCACCGTGCGCAAGTGGGAACCGGAGCCGCTGCGCTGGCTGGGCGTGCACGCCATGTACCAGCTCTACCGCATCGCCGACGAACGCGAGGCCAACGGCCTGGCGCGGACCTCCAGGCTTGCGGCGCTGGCGGATCGGATTACGGGGCACTGACGGCGTCGGAGGTCGCGTAGCGGCGCGCAAGATACCACCACGTCGCAATAGATCCGTTCCCCGCTGCCGCCGCATGTTACAGAAGGTAACCCGCCAGCCCCTCGGCACGTGTGATCGTCGGCCGATAGCCGAGGTCGCGTCGCGCCGCGGCGTCGTTGGTCGTGAACTCGCGACCTATCATGCGCACCATCGTACGGGACAGCGGCGGGTCTTTCCCGGCGAAGGTGAGGGACGAGAAGAACTCCATCATCCGGCCGATGAAGAAGGCCAGGCCATAAGGCATCGAGCGCAGCTTGTCGATCGAAAGCCCGTTCGCGCGTGCGAGACCTTCGACGAAGGTGCGGAACGTCACCGTCTCGTCGTCATGGATGAAATAGGCACGGCCACCGGCGTCGCTGCGGAGCGCGCAGCAGATCGCCTCGACCACATTGTCGACGTGGCAGGTCACGTAGTCGTAGTCGCCGCGCTCGATGAAGGCGAACTGCCCCGACCTGATGGCCTTCGGCAATTCGCGGCTGAACATGTCGCCGGGCCCCCAGATCGCCGGCGGGCGAAGGGCAATGGTTCGAAAGCCCGGCTTGTCGGCAGCCAGCACCGCCGCCTCGCCCTGCGACTTGCTCGCGATGTATCCGGAGAAGCTGGAAGGGAAAGTCGGCACGGTCTCATCGACATGTCGGATCGCCGAGCCCGCATCGTCCATGACGACGGCGCCTGCGCTTACATATACGAACCTGGTCGCGCCCGCGTTCGCGGCTGCCTGCAACAGCCTCCGCGTGCCCTCCACATTGGCCCGGAAATAGGCGCTGCGCGATCCCGCGAAGCGGAAATGAGCGGCGGCGTGAACCACCGCATCGACCGTGGGCAATGTCAGCGAACCTTCCATATCGCCGCGCACGGGCTCGGCGCCGAGGGCTTGCAGCTTCGCGTCGGAGGACGCCGACCGTGACAGGGCGAGGACTCGATCCCGGTCGCGTACCAATCGCGGAATGAGTCGTGTGCCAAGGAAGCCCGAGCCGCCGGTGACAAGGATGTTCATGGGGTCAATCTCCGAGTTTCGCGTTGGTGATCGTCCGGATGGTGGTCTCCCTCAGGGCACTGATGGCATTGGGAGCGGGCTTGACCGGGTTAGGCCCCAGGTCGGTCACGAACAGAAGAGCGGCGGCGTTCGCCGAGGCCCAGACGAACTGGGCGGCCGCGTCCGGCGACATGGAAAGCCGCTTCTGCGCGTCGATGGCATCGATGCGGGCCACCAGCATCGCGTAGCCCTGCCGGGCGGCCGGAAGATCGGCCCCATGCAGCAGGCGCGACATCATCGCGGCGTAGAGACGGGGGCGATTTTCTGCAAAGCGAACGTAGTCGTCCCATCCTTCCTGAAGCGCCGCTACCGGGTCGGATGATTTGATCGCCGCCTTCTTGCTGGCCAGAAACTGGTCGAAGGCTTCCGCCATCGCTGCGCTGAGCAGGCCGTCCGCGCTGCCAAAGTGATGGTAGAGCGTCGGTGCCGTGACCTGCGCGATGGCGCAGACCGCACGGGTGGAGAACTGCGCAAGCCCCTCTGTCTCGAGGATGCGGAGCGCCGCGGCAACCATGTTATGTCGAGTATCCATAACTCGATATAGCATCGCTATACGAAGGTGTCTATAGCGATGCTATATAGCGGGGTGTGCAGCCCCATATGCACTGCGATCACAGGCGACGCTGCGGCCATGCTTCACGGCTTTCCATCTCAAGTTTCGAATGCCCGATCACGATGTTCGATAAGGGGGTATTATCGTCTGAAATATATTTCAGAATATGAATTTTATTGACACATCATAAAACCCCTGCGATGGTCCCCAGCGTCGGTCTTCGGGAGAGAGGCCGGCAGCAATCAATCCAGCAAGGCGGCGCCCGAGGGGGCGTGGTCATCGAGCATGGCTTCGGCCAAGGGAGGAATCTTGCGCACATTTTTGAGCACATTCGCCGTCGCGGCGGCCGCCTCGACCTTTTTGGCGTCGGCGCCGGTCATGGCCGAGACCGCCAACCCGTTCAAATGCGAGCCCGGCGAGAAATACGTGATGAACGTCATGGTCTCGGGCGTCGAATACTGGTTCCCGGTCTACGAGATGTTCAAGCAGGCGGCCCATCAGTTCGGCTGCGAGACCGAATACACCGGCACGCCGGAATATGACGTCAACAAGCAGATCGCCACCTTCGACCAGGCGCTGGCGCAGAAGCCGGCCGGCATACTGGTGCACCCGATGAACTCCGACCCGTTCATCGAGCCGATCAACCGGGCGATCGAGCAGGGCACGGCCGTCGTCACCTTCGCCGCCGACTCGCCCAACTCCAAGCGCGTCTCCTACATCACCTCCGACAACGTCGCCGAAGGCACCTATGCCGCCGACGCGGTCGCCAAGGCAATGGACGGCAAGGGCGAATACGCCGTGCTGGAAAACCCCGGCCAGGACAACCACGACAAGCGCGTGGCCGCCTTCATCGCCCGCATGGAGGCGAAATGGCCGGACATGAAGCTGGTCGGCCGCGCCGCCTCCAACCAGGACCCGACCAAGGCCTACCAGGCGGTGCTGAGCCTCGCCCAGGCCAACCCCGACCTCGGCGCGGTGTTCATGCCGGAAGCCAACTCGGCGATCGGCGCGGCGCAGGCCGCCAAGGAAGGCGGCGGCAAGATCAGGGTGATGCTGGCAGACGTCAACGCCAAGATCCTCGACATGATCAAGGCCGGCGAAATCTTCGGCTCGGTCAACCCCAACCAGGGCATCCAGGGCTACATGGGCTTCATGCTGCTTTGGCTGGCCAAGCACCCCGACCTGATCGACCCGATGAACGACGCCAAGCGCTCCGGCTTCAACGCCATGACCGTGCCTTTCGTCGACAACGGCTTTTCGATCGTGACCGCCGACAACGCCGACGATTTCTACTGGGACGCCTACCTGAAGCGGCGCGGCACCAAGGGAATCGAGGAATAAGGCAGCTGGCAGAGGGTTTTCGTCAGGTCCCCCGGCATTTCGACCGGGGGGCCGACAGCCTAACCCACGGCTTTTCTTCGACAATCATCACCTGACGAGAGCGGAAGAGGTGTGACGCACCCCTTCCAGAACTCCGGCACGCGAACCGAGGAGGATGGCGTGAGCACTCGGCCCATTCTCGAAATCCGCAATCTTTCCAAGGCGTTCGGCCCGGTGAAGGCGCTGAGCGAGGTGCGTTTCGAGTTGCGTCCCGGCGAGGTCCACGCGCTCTGCGGCGAAAACGGCGCCGGCAAGTCGACGCTGATGAACATGATCGCCGGCGTGCTGCAGCCGGACGCCGGCGACATGCTGATCGACGGCGAAAAGGTGACGATCGGCTCGCCTGCCGCCGCGCAGAAGCTCGGCATCGCGCTGGTCCACCAGGAGATCGCGCTCTGCCAGGACGCCACCGTGGCCGAAAACATCTGCATGGCGGCGATCAATTCGCGGCGCGCGCCGCTGATGAATTTTGCGCAGCTCTACGCCGACGCGCAGAAAGTGATGAACCTTCTGGCGCCGATCCCGGTGCGTACCCGCGTCGCCGATCTTTCCATTTCCAATCAACAACTTGTCGAGATCGCCAAGGCGCTGACGCTCGACTGCAAGGTGCTGATGCTGGACGAACCGACCGCCGCGCTGACCGAAAGCGAGGCGCAGCGGCTGTTCGCCATCGTGCGCGATCTCAGGCGGCGCGGCATCTCGATCATCTACATCAGCCACCGCATGGCCGAGATTTTCGCGCTGTGCGACCGCGTCACCGTGTTCCGCGACGGCCGTTATGTCGCCACCGACAGCGTCGACGCGGTGTCGCCGGACGACGTGGTGCGCAAGATGGTCGGCCGCGAGATCACCCAGCTCTATCCCGACAAGCTGTCGGAACCGCCCGGCCGCGAATTGCTGTCGGTCGCCGGCCTGTCCGACGGCAAGCGTTTCGCCGGCGTCGACCTCAGCGTTAGGGCCGGTGAAATCCTCGGCATCGGCGGGCTGATCGGCGCCGGCCGCAGCGAGATCGCGCAGACCATCTGCGGCCTGCAGCCGGCAACGGCCGGCACGATCAACCTCGACGGCAAGCCGCTGAGAATAAAGAGTTATGCCGACGCGGTGCGGGCCGGTCTGGTCTATCTGTCGGAGGATAGAAAAGCCTCCGGCGTGTTCCTCGACCTTCCCATCGCCGCCAACATCTCGGCGCTCGATCTCGGCAAGCTGACCGGCAAGCTCGGCCTGCTCGACCGCCGCGCCGAGGCGCGGCAGGCGACAGAGCTGACCCGGCGGCTCGGCGTGCGCATGGCCGGCATCGACGCCGCCGTGTCGACGCTGTCGGGCGGCAACCAGCAGAAGGTGGCGATCGCCAGGCAGCTTTCGGTGTCGCCGCGCGTCATCATCATGGACGAGCCGACGCGCGGCATCGACGTCGGCGCCAAGGCGGAAATCCACCGGCTGCTGCGCCAACTCGCCAGCCAGGGCGTCGGCGTCGTCGTCATCTCGTCGGAGCTGCCCGAACTGATCGGCCTGTGCGACCGCGTCGCCGTGGTGCGCGAGGGCCGCATCGCCGGCGAGCTCGGCGCCGGCGAGCTCAACGAAGAAGCCATCATCATGCTCGCCTCGGGTGTCGGGCAAGGCTCAACACAAGGAAACGCCCGCCATGTCGCTTAGGTCAGCGGAAGGAACACCCATGCACGCCGGGACCGATGTCAGCCACGCCGCGCAAGGCCGCATCGCGCGGCTGGCCTCGATGCGCGAGGCCGGGCTGATCGTCATCATCGTGGCGCTGTGCATCGCCATGAGTTTCGCCTCGCCGCATTTCCTCACCTGGGGCAATTTCCGCGCGATGCTGATGAGTTTTTCGATCGAAGGCATCGTCGTGGTCGGCATGACCATCCTGCTGATCGTCGGCGGCATCGACCTGTCGGTCGGCTCGGTAGTGTGTTTTTCCATGGTGGTGTCCGGCGCGCTGTTCCTCGCCGGGCTGGACCCGTGGACGGCCAGCCTCGCCGGCATCGCCGTCAGCGCGCTGATCGGCGCGGTCATGGGGTTCTTCGTCACCGTGGTGGGCCTCAACCACTTCATCACCTCGCTGGCGGCGATGGTGATCGTGCGCGGGCTTTGCCTGATCGTCACCAAGGGCACGCCGCTGTCGCTGTTCAGCCTGCCGCCGGCGTTCAAGGCAATCGGCCAGGGCGGGTTTCGCGACGTCCCTTACGTGATCCTGATCTTCATCGTGGTGGTGGCGATCTTCGACTTCCTGCTGCGCCGCGCCACCGCCTTCCGCAAGGTGTTCTACACGGGGTCCAACGAAAAGGCGGCGCAGTTTTCGGGCATCAAGACCAAGCAGGTGAAATTCTGGGTGACGGTGCTGTGCTCGACGCTGGCCGGTTTCGCCGGGGTCATCTACATGTCGCGCTTCGGCGCCGCAACGCCGACCTTTGGCGTCGGCATGGAACTGAACATCATCGCCGCGGCGGTGATCGGCGGCGCCTCGCTCAACGGCGGCTCCGGCACCATCTTCGGCGCCATCCTCGGCATGGCGCTGCTGTCGGTGGTGACCAGCTCGCTGATCCTGCTCAACGTCTCGGTCTATTGGCAGGACATGATCAAAGGCTGCATTCTGCTGGCAGCCGTATCGATCGACCACTTCCTGCACCGCAGGAAGGCCTGACACCGCCGAGGACGAGACATCAATCATGGCCCCCCCGAGCACACGCGACGACATCTCGACGCTGCGGCAGATGCACCGGGCGCTGGTGCTGCATTATGTCGAGGGCAAGACCCAGGCGGAGATCGCCAGGGAGCTCGGCATCTCGCACGCCACCGTCAACCGGCTGATCAAGCGCGGCCACCAGCTCGGCCTGGTGGAGATCAAGATCAAGTCGCCGATCGACCATCTGGTCGAGCTGGAGGAGCGGCTGGTCGGGCTGGGCGGCATCAAGCGCGCGGTGGTGGTGCCGTCGGCGTCGGAGAGCCCGCAGACGGCGCTGCAGCGGGTCGGCGAGGCGGCGGCGCAGCTGCTCGTCGACACCATCAAGGACGGCGACACCATCTCGGTGACCGGCGGCAAGGGCATGAGCGCTCTGGTCGCCGGGCTGAAGCCGGCCCGCCGCTACGACATCGAGGTGATCCCGGCGACCGGGCTGGTGCAAGGCAAACACTACACCGACGTGAATCACGTCGCCTCGCTGATGGCCGACCGGCTGGGCGGCCGCGCCTACCAGATCCACGCGCCGCTGTTTGCCGACTCGCCGGAGCAGCGGCAGATGCTGATGGGCGTCAGCTCGGTGGCCGACGTGTTCCGCAAGGCGCGCGAGGCCGACGTGGCGGTGGTCGGCATCGGCTCGATCCTGACCGACGATTCCAGCTATTACGACCTGCATCCGTCGTCGATCGCCGACCGCCGGGCGATCGAGCAGGCGGGCGCGGCGGGCGAACTGCTCGCCCACCTGATCGACCGCAACGGCAAGCTCTGCGACTACACGCCGAACCGCTCGCTGGTGTCGCTGACGCTCGACGAATTCGCGACCATCCCGCGCTCGATCGGCGTCGCCAGCGGCGCCAGCAAGGTTGCGCCGATCCTCAGCGCCATGCGCGGCAACCATCTCGACACCATCGTCACCGACGAGGCGACAGGCCTCCAGATCATCGAACTTGCCGAACGGGAGGCAGCATGACGTCCGTACAAATCCAGCGCGCGATCGGCCGGTCGGGCATAACAGCCTCGGCCGTCGGCCTCGGCACCTGGGCGATCGGCGGCTGGATGTGGGGCGGCACCGACGAAGCCGCCTCGGTCCGCGCCATCGAAGCCTCCATCGACGCCGGCATCAGCCTGATCGATACCGCGCCGGCCTACGGGCTGGGGCGCAGCGAGGAGATCGTCGGCAAGGCGATCAAGGGCAAGCGCGAGCGGGTGGTGATCGCCACCAAATGCGGGCTCAACTGGCACTCCGGCAAAGGCAACCACTTCTTCGACCAGGACGGCAAGCCGGTGCACCGCTATCTCGGCGGCGACGGCATCGCCTACGAGGTGGAGCAGAGCCTGAGGCGGCTCGGCACCGACCATATCGACCTCTACATCACCCACTGGCAGGACCCGACGACGCCCATCGCCGAAACCGTCGCGGTGCTGCAAAAGCTCAAGCGCGAGGGCAAGATCCGGGCGATCGGCGCCAGCAATGTCAGCGCGCGCGATCTGGAGCAGTACATTGCCGCCGGGCAGCTCGACGCCATCCAGGAGCGCTACTCGATGCTCGACCGCGACCTCGAGCAGAGCCTGCTGCCGATCACCCGCAGGCACGACGTCGCGACGCTGAGTTACTCCTCGCTGGCGCTTGGCCTGCTCACCGGCACGGTGGACCCGGCGCGCGAATTCGGCGGTGACGACCAGCGCAAGGGCAATCCACGCTTTTCGGTGGGTAATCGCGAGAAGGTTGCGAAGTTGAAGCAGGCTATCGCGCCGATCGCGGCACGGCACGAGGCGTCGATGGCGCAGGTGGTGATCGCCTGGACGCTGGCGCAGCCGGGCGTCACCTTTGCGCTGTGCGGCGCCCGCAATGCCGAGCAGGCGCTGGATAATGCGCGGGCCGGCCGCATAAGGCTCGACGCCGACGAACTGGCGGCGATCGACAAGGCCGCGGCGACGCACCTCGTCGCGATGGATGCCTGAGCGGAAAGGCATCGCCGTCATGGACCGCAAGGAGAAACTCGCCGCGCTGCGAGAACGGCCCGACATGGCCGTGCTGGTGATCGGCGGCGGCATCAACGGCATCAGCGTGTTCCGCGAGCTGGCGCTGCAGGGCGTCGACGTGCTCTTGGCGGAAAAGGGCGACTATTGCGGCGGCGCCAGTGCCGCGCTGTCGCGCATGGTGCATGGCGGCCTGCGCTACCTGGAGAACGGCGAGTTCAAGCTGGTGCGCGAATCCCTCTTGGAGCGCGACCGCCTGCTGAAGAACGCGCCGCACTACGTCGCGCCGCTGCCGACGACAGTGCCGATCTTCGACGTGTTCTCCGGCATCGCCAACGGCGCGGTGCGCTTCCTCGGCCTGACGCGGCGGCCGAGCCGGCGCGGCGCACTGGTGATCAAGGCGGGGCTGAGCGTCTACGACCTGTTCACCGCGGCGCGGCGGCTGATGCCGACGCATCGCTTCCGCGGTCGCAAGGAAACGCTGAAGACATGGCCGGCGATCAACCCGGCGATCCGCAGCTCCGCCACCTATTACGACGCCTGGGTGAGCCGGCCGGAGCGGCTCGGCCTCGAAATGCTGGCCGATGCGACGGCCGCTTCGCCGTCCGCCCGCGCGCTCAACTATGCGCGGATCGGCGCGGATGAAACGGGGCTCGTGCTGACCGACGAAGTCAACGGCGACAGCCTGCCGGTGCGGCCACGGCTCGTCATCAACGCCACCGGCGGCTGGATCGACCTGACCAACGCGGCGATCGGCGCCAGCGCGCCGGTGATGATGGGCGGCACGAAAGGCTCGCACCTCATCGTCGACAATCCGGCGCTGTTCGAGGCGCTGGGCGGCCATATGGTCTATTACGAGAACGAGGACGGCCGCATCTGCATCCTGTTCCCGTATCTCGGCAAGGTGCTGATCGGCTCGACCGACATCCGCGTCGACGACCCGGACCAAGTGCGCTGCGACGACGACGAGCTCGACTACATCCTGCAGTCGCTGGCCTTCGTCTTCCCGTCGATCAAGATCGCGCCGGAGGAAATCGTCTTCCGCTTTTCAGGCGTGCGCCCGCTGCCGGCGAGCAAGGACAGTTTTACCGGCCGCATCCCGCGCGACCATTTCTGCGAGTTCATCGAGCCGAACGGGCACTTGCCGGCGACGCTCTGCATGATCGGCGGCAAGTGGACGACGTTCCGCTCGTTCGGCGCGTTGGCGGCCGACATGGCGCTGCAACGGCTCGGCCTGACGCGCAAGGCAGGCACCGAAGACCTTGCCATCGGCGGCGGCCGTGACTTTCCGGCCGACCCGGCCGCATGGTGCGCGACGCTGGCGGCCGAGTCAGGGCTGAAGGTCGAGCGCGCGCGCGACCTGCTGGAGCGCTACGGCACGACGGGGCGCGCCGTCGCCGCCGCGCTGCCGGACACGATGCTGCCGGGCTCCGACTATTCCGCCGGCGAGATCGGCTGGATCGTCGAGAACGAGCAGGTCGAAAACCTCGCCGACATTTTCCTGCGCCGCACCACCATCGCGATCGGCGGCGGGCTCGGCATGCCGTTGGTCGATGCCGTGCTGGCCATCCTTGCCGCCGGCAAGGGCTGGAACCCGGCCAAAACCGAGGCCGAACGCGACGCGTTCCTGGCGCAGCTCAAGCGGCAGAACGGCGTCGCGCTTTCCGGACAAACCGACACGAACGACAGAAGGAGCGCCCAATGCGCATGAATACGAAGGCCCGCATGAACCGGCTGTTCGGCGGCGGGCGCTGCCTCGATGTGGCGATCGATCACGGCGTGTGCAACGAGCCGAGTTTTCTGGTCGGTCTGGAAGACATGACCGGTGTCGTCGACAGGCTTGTCAAGGCAGCGCCCGACGCCATCCAGATGAACTACGGCCAGGCCGACCTGCTGCAGGCCGTGCCCGGCAAGGACAAGCCGGCGCTGGTGATGCGGCTCGACATGGGCAACCCCTACAACCGGGTACGCCACCGCGCGATGTGGGCGGTGCTGCAGAACGAGGCCGAGCCGCTGATCGGCGCGATCGAGATGGATGCGGCCTGCGTGGTGGTCAACCTGTTCATGCTGCCCGACGAGCCCGACCTGTTCCGCCAATGCGTGCAGAACATCGCGCGGGTGCGCGCCGACTGCGACAGGTACGGCATGCCGCTGATGATCGAGCCGCTGGCCATGCTGCCGGTCGAACAGGGCGGCTACATGGTCGACGGCGACGCCGGGAAGATCGTGACGCTGACGCGGCTGGCGCGCGAGATGGGCGCCGACGTGGTCAAAGCCGACCCGACCGGCAATGCGGAGGATTTCCACCGCGTGGTCGAGGCGGCGCGCTGCCCCGTGCTGGTGCGCGGCGGCGGCAAGGAAGACCTGCGCGCCGTGTTCGACAAGTCGGCGGCGCTGATGCGGCAGGGCGCGCTCGGCATGGTCTACGGCCGCAACATCTATCAGCACGCCAATCCGAGCGCTGTGGTGCGCGGCCTGATGGCGATCATCCACGACGACGCCGACGGCGCGGCCGCGTGGGCGCTCTACAACCAGGCGTGAGATCGCGCGGGAGGCAGCCAATGGGACGCTATATCCTCGGCCTCGACGCCGGCAACACGGTGATCAAGGCGATCATCTTCGACATGGCCGGGCGCGAGCTGGCGCTGGCCGCGCTCGACGGCCGCTCGTCGCAGCCGAAACCCGGCCATGTCGAGCGCGACCTCGGCGAATTGTGGCGCAACGCCGTCACCGTCATTCGCCAATGCATCGACAAGGCCGGCATCGCCGCCGGCGACATCGCCGCGATCGGTTGCGCGGGCCACGGCAACGGCCTCTACGCGCTCGACCGGGCCGGCGAGCCGCTGGTCGGCATCCAGTCGCTCGACACCCGCGCGGTCGGCCTCGTCGCCGAGTGGGCGCAAGCCGATGTCGGCGCGCGCACTTATCCGTTCTGCCTGCAAAAACCATGGGCGGCGCAGACGCCGACGCTGCTCGCCTGGATCAAGCGCTACGAGCCGGAGCTGTTTGCGCGGATCGGCACGGTGTTCCTGTGCAAGGATTTCGTCGTGCACCGGCTGACCGGCGCGCGCTGCAGCGACGCCTCCGACATGTCGGGCTGCGGCCTGCTGTCGATGCCGGCGCGGTGCTGCGAGCCGGGGCTGCTCGAAGCCTACGGCCTCGGCGATTGTTTTGCGATGCTGCCGCCGGTGCTGGAATCGGCCGAGATCGCCGGCCGGGTCACCGCCGAGGTCGCGGCGCTCACCGGGCTCAGGCAAGGCACGCCGGTGGTCGCCGGCCTGTTCGACGTGGTCGCCAGCGCCATCGGCTCGGGCGTCACCCGCACCGGCGCGGCCTCGATCATCGCCGGCACCTGGAGCATCAACCAGGTGGTCACCGACCAGCCGATCCGCGCCCCGTCGATCTTCATGCTGTCTACCTTCGATCCGCAGCGCTACCTCGCGATCGAATCCAGCGCCACCTCGGCCGCAAACCTCGAATGGATCGTGCGAGAGTTCATCGAGCATGAGGTGGGGGAGGGACACTCGCCGTTCGAACTGTGCAGCGAGCTGGTCGCGGCGGTCGACCCGCGCGGCGACCTGCCGGTCTATCACCCGTTCCTCTATGGCTCACAGCGGAACGGCCGGGCGCGTGCCGGCTTCTACGGCATCGCCGGCTGGCATACGCGCGCCCACATGCTGAGGGCGCTGTTCGAGGGCGTGGCCTTCGAGCACAAGCGCCATGTCGAGACGCTGTTCGCGGCCGGCGCCGGCTTCGACCAGGCGGTGCTGTCGGGCGGCGGCTCGCGCAGCGCCGTGTGGTCGCAGATCTTCGCCGACGTGCTCGGCGTGCCCGTCACCGTGGCGCGGAGCCGCGAGACCGGCGCGCTGGGCGCGGCGATCGCCGCCGGCACCGGCATCGGCGCCTTCGCCGACTTCTCCGCCGGCGCGGCGGCGATGACCTCGGCCGACCGCTACTACCGGCCGGATCAGGCGGTTGCGCCGGCCTATGCGGCGCGCTACCAGCTTTATGGCGACATCAACCAGGCGATGACTCCGGTGTGGGAGCGCTTCGCCCGCCAGCAGGCAAACCAGTGACCGACGTGTTGCCCAACTCCTTCGGCGATTTCGACTACGTGGTGGTCGGCGCCGGCTCGGCCGGCTGCGTGCTCGCCAACCGGCTGTCGGCCGACCCGCGCAACAGGGTGATGCTGCTGGAGGCTGGCGGCAGCGACCGCTACCACTGGGTCGATATACCGATCGGTTACCTCTATTGCATGGGCAACCCGCGCACCGACTGGCTGATGAAGACCGAGCCGGAGGCCGGCCTGAACGGCCGCAGCCTGAACTATCCGCGCGGAAAAGTGCTGGGCGGCAGCTCGTCGATCAACGGCATGATCTACATGCGCGGCCAGGCCGCCGACTATGACGGCTGGCGGCAGGCCGGCAATGTCGGCTGGGGCTGGGACGATGTTCTGCCGTATTTCCGCAAGTCGGAGGACTATCACGGCGGCGCCAGCGCCATGCATGGCAGCGGCGGCGAGTGGCGGATCGAGCGGCAGCGGCTGTCCTGGCCGATCCTCGACGCGTTTCGCGACGGGGCGGAGGAACTCGGCATCCCGCGCACCGAGGATTTCAACACCGGCACCAACGAAGGCTCCGGCTATTTCGAGGTCAACCAGCGCAAGGGCGTGCGCTGGAACACCTCCAAGGCGTTTTTGCGCGGCATCAAGAACCGGGCCAACCTCACCTTGCTCACCGGCGCGGAGGCCGAGCGGCTGACATTCGACGGCCGCCGCGTCACCGGCCTCGTCTTCCGCCACAACGGACAACTGCAAGGCGTGCGGGCCGGACGCACCATCCTCGCCGCCGGCGCCATCAACTCGCCGAAACTGCTGGAACTCTCCGGCGTCGGCCAGCCGGAGCTTCTGGCGCGGTTCGGCATCGAGGTGCGCCACGCCTTGCCCGGCGTCGGCGAGAACCTTCAGGACCATCTGCAGATACGCACCGTGTTCAAGGTGGCGAACGCCATCACGCTCAACCAGCGTTATCACAACCTCTTCAGCCGTGCCGCGATGGGCGCCGAATACGCGCTGCGGCGTAGCGGGCCGCTGTCGATGGCGCCGAGCCAGCTCGGCATCTTCGCCAGAAGCGACCCGCGACTGGCGACGCCCGACCTCGAATACCACGTGCAGCCGCTCAGTACCGACCGGCTGGGCGAGCCGCTGCATCGGTTTCCCGCCGTCACGGTGTCGATCTGCAACCTGCGCCCAGAAAGCCGCGGCATCGTGCATCTGGGGTCGGCGGACGCAGGCGCGGCGGCGAAAATACAGCCGAACTATCTCTCAACCGAGGGCGACCGCCACGTCGCGGTGGCAGCGATCGAACATGCGCGGCGGCTGATGAGGACCAAGGCAATCGCCCGTTTCACGCCGCAGGAAATGCTGCCCGGCGCCGAATTCACCGGCCATGACGAACTGGTGCGCAAGGTTGGCGATATCGCCACGACCATCTTCCATCCCGTCGGCACCTGCAAGATGGGCTCGGACACGATGGCGGTGGTCGACGACCGGCTCAAGGTACGCGGCCTCGACGCGATAAGCGTCGTCGACGCCTCGATCATGCCGGCCATCGTCTCGGGCAACACCAACTCGCCGGTGATCATGATCGCCGAGAAGGCGGCGGAGATGATCTTGCAGGACGTGCGCTGACGGCGTCAGCGACGCTGCAAGCCGTTGATCGCGGACACCAGCGCCGCGCCAGCGTCGGCCAGGTCGCCGCTGTTGTCGATGTCGACCGTTTCGCCGCAATCGGCGAGCGGCGGCAGAACCCGCAGCAGGCGCCGCTCGATCTCCTCGCGGGTCTCGCGCCCGCGGCCGGCGAGCCGCGCCGACAGCACCTCGGGGCGGGCATTGACGCGGACCACGACGATACGGCCGAAACTGTCGCGGATGGCCGGCAAGGCGGCGCGCGAGCCGTTGGCGATGGCGATGCCGCCGCGCTCGACATGATCGCGCGCGGTGCGCGGCAGGCCGTAGCGCAGTCCGTGCGCCTCCCACGTCACCGCGAAACGGCCGTCGGCTTCCGCGTCGGCGAAATCCGCCGGCGTGAGCGCGTCATGATCCTCGGCCTGCGCATCTGCCGCGCGGGTGACGACGCGGCGCACGAACAGGATGGTAGCGTCCGTGGCGAAATGCCGGCGCGCATGGTCGATCAGGCTGTCCTTGCCGGCGCCGCTGGGGCCGACCACGACGATCAGGGCGCCGCGCGCGGGAACCTCGGCGACCTCCGTGCGTAGCGGGCTGAGGTGGCCGTCAGGCAACGCGGCGGCCTTCCCGCCATACGGCGCGCACCACCGGCACGCCGCTGTCGCGACGCACGCGGGCGAGGTCGGCGCGCAGGTTCTGGGCGATGCGGCCGCGGTCGTCGAGGCCGACGGCGCGCGCCGGCGTCGCCGACACCAGCCGGATCGCCTGCGGCAGGCCCATGCCGCCCTCGCCGTCGGCCAGCATGAACGGCGCCTGCATGAGACTGAGCGGCACGTAGTCCGACGACAGCACGTCGAGCACGCCGACCTCGGCAAGTTCGCGCGCCGAAATGTTGCCTGAGTGCGACTTGCCGCGCACCACGTTGGGGGCGCCCATCAGCACCGACAGGCCGGCTTCGTGCGACGCCCTGGCGGCCTCGAAGCTGGTCGGGAATTCCGCCAGCTTGACGCCGAAGGCGACGGATTCTTCCACATGGGCGAGCGTGGCATCGTCGTGGCTGGCGATGGCGATGCCGCGCTCATTGCAGGCCGTGGCGATGACCTCGCGGTGCTGCGCCGAGTAGCGGCTGGAATCCTCCTGGCGGCGGGCGATGAAACGATCGAACTCGCTGTCGCTCAGTCCGCGTTTCTTCTTGTAATACAGGATGTACTGGTCGAGCGTCTGGAACTGCCGCTGGCCGGGCGCGTGGTCCATCAGCGACGCCAGCTTCACCAGCGGATCGAGCCGAAAATCCTCGAACTGCTCGATCACGTCGGCGGCCGAGACCTCGCAGCGCAGATGGATCAGATGGCTGGCGCGCAGCCGATCCTCGGCTATGGCGGCGTGCAGCGCATCGGCGATGGCGCGCATTTCGCCCTGCTTGAAGCCGCCGTCCTCGTCGGTGCCGAGGCGCAGGCAGTCGAACACGGTGGTGATGCCAGAGCCGGCGACCTGAGCGTCATGCGCCTGCAGGGCGGCGATGCTGTCCCACAGCACGCCGGGGCGCGGCGCATAGTGCGATTCCAGGTGGTCGGTATGGAGTTCAACCAGGCCCGGAATGAGATAATCGCCCTCCATGTCCTCGCCGGCCCTGACCGGGCCGCTGTCGATGGCGGCGATATCGCCGCCGCGCAGGAGCACGGAGCCGCTGACGACTTCGTCTTCGAGGACGATGCGGGCGTTTGCGAGGATGGTTTCGGTAGACATCTCAGGCTGACTTTCTGGCTTCGGCCTGGCCGAGGCGGTGGCTGCTGTGGACGATGAAGGGCGCGCCCGGTTCGGGCTCGATGAACAGCGAGAGTCCGTCGACGACGAGCGGCGCGGACAGGGCGGGCGCGAAGACATCGTTCAGCACGCGCTCTACCGGCCCGGCGAAACCGTCGGCAAGCGAGCCGCTCAAGGTCATGTGGAAGCGGAAATCGTCCATCACATACGGGTAGCCGTAACGCAGCAGGTGGCCGAGCTGACGCACCGACAACTGCGTCGGCTTGCGCCGGGCGATCTGCACGTCGGTGAGCGGCGCGCGCAGCGGGTTGAAGTGTTCGACGGCGGCGCGGGCGAGCGTATCGATCTCAGCGGACGGCTCGGCGGGCGTCAGTGCAAAGAAATTGCCGATGCGCGTTATGGCGAGCCGCGGAATCTCGAATGGCCGCTGACCGGCACAGAAGGCGGCGAAGGCCTTCAGCAGCTGCGGCTCGCTGACCTCGGGAGAGCGGTTGAACGGCGCGACGACTGTCCCGTGAAAGCCGTAGCGGCGCGGCTCGGCGGTACAGTGCGACAGTTCCTCGGCGGACAGCACACCGACATCCACAGCCGGGGTCGACAGGCCGGAGAAGGCGTCGCGGCCGAGCCATGCCGCCGCCGCGGCGGTCAGCGGGTCGGTCCGGGGTGGGGTGAAATAGAGAGCGTAACGCATCATGATCAGATGAAAAGCTTGCGAAGCTGCTGCGACAGGAGGTCGATCAGCGAGACGGTGAGAAGAACCACGATCAGCATCGCCGAGGCCTGCGGGTAATAGAAACCGCGGATCGATTCGAACAAAACCTGGCCGATGCCGCCGGCGCCGATGACGCCGAGCACGGTGGCGGCGCGCACGTTCGATTCGAAACGGTAGAGCGCGTAGGACATCCACAGCGGCAGCACCTGCGGCACCACGCCGTAGATCACCTCCTGCAGGCGAGTCGCGCCGGTGGCGCGGATCGCCTCGACCGGGCGCGGGTCGATCGCCTCGACGGCCTCCGAGAACAGCTTTGCCAGGATGCCGGTGGTGTGCACGAACAGCGCCATGACGCCGGCGAACGGGCCGAGGCCGACGGCGACGACGAACAGCACGGCGAAAACCAGTTCATGGATCGAACGGCAGGCGTCCATCAGCCGGCGGACCGGCTGGACGATATACCAAGGCGCCATGTTGCGCGCCGACAGGATGCCAAAGGGAATGGCGAGCACGGCCGCCAGGAAGGTGCCCCACAGCGCGATCTGGATGGTGACCACCATCTCCTGCAGATAATAGCGCCACTCCGAAAAGTCCGGGCGGGCGAAGCCGGCGGCATACTCGGCCATGTTGCCGGCGTCGCTGAACAGGAAAGTCCAGCGCGACATCTCGGCCGGGCCCCAGCTCCATATCAGCAGAATGGCAAGCGCGACCCAGCTCGCGGTGGTCCAGACGCTGCGCGTCCAGTCGCGCGCGACCTCGACGCGCTGGCCGGCGGGTGGTGTGGCAAACTGGGTCATAATGACATCCACGGGCTCGGGTTCGCCGACCGCCAAAGGGAGCGGCCGGCGATCGTTGCGGTCGCAACCCGGCGAAAGCCGGGCGCCGACCTCAGCTCTGGTTGTTCTTGATCTTCTCCTCGTAACCGGCCTTCTCGGCCTGCAGCTTCTCGACCTGCGCCTTCTTCTCCTCGGCCGAAAGCTTGTCGTCGCCTTCGATCTTGGCGATCGACTTGGCCAGTTCCATGACGCGGATCGGCAGCAACTGGTCGTTGGTGGACGGCTTGAACGGCGCCCATTCGAGGCCGGCCAGCACTTCCTTTTCCTTGGCGACGTCGCCCGTCGACTGGTCGGTGCCGTAGGTGAGAACGAAGGTCTTGATCTTCTCCTTCACGTCTTCCGGCAGATCCTTGCGCCATACCAGCGGGTCGGACGGGATCAGCGGCGACTTCCAGATCACCTTGACCTTCGCGAAGGCGTCCGGCGTGTTCTTCTCCATCAGCGTCAGGTTTTCGGTGTTGTTGGCGGCCGCGTCGAGCTGGCCGTTGGCCACCGCCATGGCATTGGTCTCGTGGTTGGCGTTGGTGACGTTCTTGAAGCAGGTCTTGGGATCGACGTTGTTGGCGGCGAACACGAAGGTGGTCGGCACCAGGAAGCCCGAGGTCGAGTTCGGGTCGCCGAGGCCGAAGTTCAGCGACTGGTCACACTTCAGCAGGTCCTCGACCGAGGTCAGTTTGCTGTCCTTCGGCGCCAGGATCACCGACCAGTAGCCGGGGTTGCCCTCGACGTTGACGGTCTGGGCAAACACTTCGCCATCGGCGCGGTCGACGGCTTCCATCGCCGACTTGTTGCCGTACCACGCGAGCTGCACCTTGCCGAAACGCATGCCCTCGATGACGCCCGAATAGTCGGAGGCGAAGAACGGCTTCACCTTCAGGCCGGTCTTGGCTTCCATGTCGGCCAGCAGCGGCTCCCATTTCGGCTTCAGGTTCTGCTGCGATTCGGTGGAGATGATGCCAAAATTGATCTCCTGGGCATAAGCCGCGTGCGACACGGCAAGGACGACGCCCGCCGCCGCGATGGTCTTCAGAAACACGTTCATGATCGACATCCCTGTTGTTGACGTTTTGGACTAAACTCAGGCTGCGAAGGCGCCGGCCATGTCGGGCGACCGCGCCGGCTGGTGGATCCTGATCGCCTCGCCGGCGTCGGGGAGGATCAGTTCCTCCGAATCGGCGCCGTAGAGTTCGACCAGCGACTTGTTGGTGAGCGCGGTCGACGGGCCATCGAAGACGACACGTCCGTCGCGCAGAGCGATGGTGCGCGGACAATAACGCCGCGCGTATTCGACCTGATGCAGCGAGACCACGCAGGTGATGGCGTTCTCGCGGTTGACCGCCGCCAGCACTTCCATGACGCGGCGCGCCGAGGACGGGTCGAGCGAGGCGATCGGCTCGTCGGCGAGCAGGATCTTCGACTGCTGCACCAGGGTGCGGGCGATCGCGGCGCGCTGCTGCTGACCGCCGGACAAGGTGGAGGCGCGCTGCCATGCGACCTCGGCGATGCCGACGCGCGCCAGCGCCTCGCGGGCGATCTGCTTCTCCTCGCGGGTGAACACGCCGAGCGTGCCGCGCCAGCCGGGGATGCGGCCGAGATTGCCGATCAGCACGTTGGACAGCACCGAGAGCCGCCCGACCAGATTGAACTGCTGGAAGACGACGCCGACGTTGCGGCGCAGCCCGCGGGCGCCGCGCGCCAGCCGACCGTCGCTCTGGATCGGGCTGCCCATCACCTCGATGACGCTTTCGCCCGCCTGCCCCGTCTCCAGTCCGCAGACGTGGCGGATCAGCGTGCTCTTGCCGGAGCCGGAGGCACCGATCAGCGCCACCATCTCGCCCGGCTTGATGTCGATGTTGACATTGTCGAGCGCGCGTTTCTTGCCGAAGCTCTTGGACAGATTGCGTACGGAGATCGCGTTCAAGGGGTAACTCCCGTCGTGATCAGAAACCGGGGAAAGGCTTGCGTCGGCGAGAGCGCACGGACAGGTCTCCCTCGCTCAGGGTCGAGGCCAGTAGCTTCATGGGCTTACCCTCGGCGCATGACGGCTCGATTGCGCGACCATGACAGTTTCACGACCGTTCACAGCCGAAGCGTCGCGCGGTTCGGTTTCGTAACGCTCCAGGAATGCTTCAGCGCCGAGGTTGCGGAAATCGTCGAGCGCGGCGCGTAAACGCAGATGGTCCCAGTCCCACCAGGCGAGCGCCTGCATGCGTGCCGCGATCGCGGCGGGGAAACGTTCGCGGATAGGCCGCGCCGGCACGCCGCCGACGATGGTGTAGGGCGCGACCTCGCGGCTGACGACCGCGCCGGAACCGACAACCGCACCGTCGCCGATCGTCACGCCCGGCAGCACGGTTACGCCGTGGCCGAGCCAGGTGTCGTGGCCGATCGTCACGCGCCTGGAGCGCCGCATGGCGAAAAAATCGTCCTCGTAGGCGGCGTCGTCGAAATAGTCGGAGGCGCGGTAGGTGAAGTGGTGGAGCGTGGCGCGTTCGACCGGATGATTGGTGGCGTTGATGCGCGCCGAGGCGGCGATGTTGGAAAACTTGCCGATCGTGACGCACCAGGTCATGCCGTTCGGCATGATGTAGGAATAGTCGCCCAGTTCGGTCTCGGACAGGCGGCAGCCCTCCGCGACCTCGGTGTAGCGGCCGAGCGAACAATTCTCGACCTCGGCGGTCGGGTGGATGAACGGCGTTTCGGAGAGGCGCGGCATCTCATGCAGCCTTCCGCTCAGGCGCGAAGCCGGTGACGTCGATGACCACGTCGGCCACCGCGGTGCGCACGTCGGCGTCGTGAAAAATGCCGAGCATGGCGACGCCGGCCGCCTTCTTCTCGTTGATCATGGCGACGACGACGGCGCGGTTGACCGCGTCGAGCGACGCCGTCGGCTCGTCCAGCAGCAGAATGGGGTGGTCGGTGATGAAGCCGCGCGCGATGTTGACGCGCTGCTGCTCGCCGCCGGAGAAGGTGGCGGGCGGCAGATTCCACAGCCGCTCCGGCAGGTTGAGCCGCTCCAGCAAGACGGCGGCCCGGCGCGATGCCTCGTCGCGCGCCACGCCGCGCTCGACCAGCGGCTCGGCGACGATGTCGCGGGCGCTGACGCGCGGCACCACGCGCAGGAACTGGCTGACATAACCGATCGTGTCGCGACGGATTTCCAGCACGGTGCGTGGACCGGCCGTCGCCAGGTCGATGACGCTGCCGTGGTGGCGCACGGTGATGCGACCTTCGCTGACGGCGTAGTTGCCGTAGAGCATCTTCAGGATCGAGCTCTTGCCGGCACCCGACGGGCCACCGAGCACGGCGCATTGCCCTGGCATCAGGCTGAAATGCGCACCGGCGATGACCGGCAGTTCGATGCCGCCCTGCAGGTGCATGGTGAAGGTCTTGGTCAGTCCGCTGACCTCGAGGCTGTGAACCATGGCCGGGCTCCGTCAGACCTGCAGGATCGAAGAGACGAGAAGCTGTGTGTACGGCGCCTGTGGGTCGTCGAGCAGGCGGTCGGTCAGGCCGTGTTCGACGACGCGGCCGTCCTTCATCACCATCATGCGGTGCGACAGCAGGCGGGCGACCGCGAGGTCGTGTGTGACGATGATCGCCGCCAGGCCGAGATCGCTGACGAGGCCGCGCAGGAGGTCGAGCAGGCGTGCCTGCACGGAGACGTCGAGGCCGCCGGTCGGCTCGTCCATGAAAACCAGGCGCGGACCGGTGACCAGGTTGCGGGCGATCTGCAGGCGCTGGCGCATGCCGCCGGAGAAGGCGCGCGGCTGGTCGTCGATCCGGTCGGCATCGATCTCGACGCGGCCGAGCCAGTCGGTGGCTGTCTCGCGGATGCGGCCGTAGTGGCGCTCGCCGATCGCCATCAGGCGCTCGCCGACATTAGCGCCGGCCGACACGGTCATGCGCAGGCCGTCCGCCGGGTTCTGGTGGACAAAACCCCAGTCGGTGCGCAGCAGGAAACGGCGTTCAGCCTCGCCGAGCCGGTAGAGGTCGCGCATCTCGCCGTCGCGCATGCGGTAGGAAACGGTGCCGGAGGTGGGCGCCAGCCGCGTCGAGATGCAGTTGAGCAGCGTCGTCTTGCCGGAGCCGGACTCGCCGACCACGGCCAGCACCTCGCCCGGCCAGACGTCGAAGCTGACATCCTCGCAGCCGCGGCGGGCGCCGTAGGTCTTGGTCACGGCGCGGACCGACAGGAGGGGAAGGTCGGTCATCACACGGCCTCGCGCTCGGAGGAGAGGGCATCCTGCGCATCAGCGGCCATTGCGCCGCGATGCCCGGCGGCGCGGCGGCTGTCGCAATGGTCGGTGTCGGAGCAGACGAACATGCGGCCGCCGCGGTCATCGAGCACCACCTCGTCGAGATAGACGTTCTCGGCGCCGCACAGCGCGCACGGCTTGTCGAAACGCTGCACCTCGAAAGGATGGTCCTCGAAGTCGAGGCTGACCACCTCGGTGTGCGGCGGCAGCGCGTAGATGCGTTTCTCGCGGCCGGCCCCGAACAGCTGCAGCGCCTCCGACATGTGCATCTTCGGATTGTCGAACTTCGGCGTCGGCGACGGGTCCATGACGTAGCGCCCCTCGACCTTGACCGGGTAGGCGTAGGTGGTGGCGATGTGGCCGTTGCGGGCGATGTCCTCGTAGAGTTTCACATGCATCAGCCCGTATTCCTCGAGCGCGTGCATCTTGCGGGTCTCGGTCTCGCGCGGCTCGAGGAAACGCAGCGGCTCGGGGATCGGCACCTGGTAGACCAGCACCTGGCCTTCCGCGAGCGGCGTTTCTGGGATGCGGTGGCGGGTCTGGATCACCGTCGCGTCGGCCGTCCTGGTGGTGGTGGCGACGCCGGCGACGCGTTCGAAGAACTTGCGGATCGACACGGCGTTGGTGGTGTCGTCGGCGCCCTGGTCGATGACCTTGAGCACGTCGTCCGGACCGAGGATCGCCGCCGTCACCTGCACGCCGCCGGTGCCCCAGCCGTAGGGCATCGGCATCTCGCGGCTGGCGAACGGCACCTGGTAACCCGGCACGGCGATCGCCTTGAGGATGGCCCGGCGGATCATCCGTTTGGTCTGCTCGTCCAGATAGGCGAAGTTGTAGTTCGAGGCCTGATGCTGCGCGGTGGTCATTCCGCCGCCTCCCGTGTCTCGACGGCGGCCTCGGCGAGGCGCTCCTCGTATTCGGCGCGCATGGTGCGCACCAGGCCGAGCTCGGCCTGGAAGTCGACATAGTGCGGCAGCTTCAGGTGCTCGACGAAGCCGGTCGCCTGCACGTTGTCGCAATGCGAGATGACGAACTCCTCGTCCTGCGCCGGCGCGACGATGTCCTCGCCGAACTCCTCGGCGCGCAGCGCGCGGTCGCACAGCGCCATCGCCATGGCCTTGCGCTCGGACTGGCCGAAAACCAGGCCGTAGCCGCGTGTGAACTGCGGCGGCGCCTTGGCCGAGCCCTTGAACTGGTTGACCATCTGACATTCGGTGAGGCGGACGCGGCCGACCGGCACGGCGAAGCCGAGTTCCGGCATGAACACCTCGACGTCGACCTCGCCGATGCGCACCTCGCCGGCGAAAGGATGGGTGCGGGCGTAGCCGCGCTGCGTCGAATAACCCAGCGCCAGCAGAAAACCCTCGTCGCCGCGCGACAGGCTCTGCAGCCGCATGGCGCGCGACAGCGGGAACTCCATCGGCGTCTGGTTAATGTCGCCGGGCTCGTCGGCGAGGTCGGCGTCGTCCTCGATCAGGCCTTCGCCGCCCAAAATGTCGGCGATGCGGGTCACCGGCTCGCCGGCGTTGGCCCGACGCTCGCCTTCGGGCACGAAAGGATCAGCCTCCAGCTCGGCGTCGAGCAGGCGATGCGTATAGTCGAACGTCGGCCCGAGCAGTTGCCCGCCGGGCAGGTCCTTGTAGCAGGCGGAGATGCGCCGCTCGACCAGCATGGCGCCGGTGTCGACCGGCTCGCTGTAGCCGAAGCGCGGCAGCGTCGTGCGATAGGCACGCACCAGGAAGATCGCCTCGATCAGGTCGCCGCGCGCCTGCTTGATGGCGAGCGCGGCGAGATGGCGATCGTACAGCGAGCCTTCGCTCATCACCCGGTCGACGCCGAGCGCCAGCTGCTCGGCGATCTGATCGAGCGTCAGCGCCGGCACCGCGCGGTCGCCGCGTCGGCGATCCGCGAGCAGCCGGTGCGCATTGTCGATGGCGGCCTCGCCGCCCTTGACCGCGACATACATGGCTCAGACCTCCACCGGCACGAGACGCGCCGAGCGCGGCAGGCAGGCGATCGTGTCGCCGGCCGTCAGGATGAGATCGACACCACGCGGGAAACGACCGTGATTGGCCGCCCACTGGCCGGCAAAATTTTCGGGAAGGCCGCGCGGCGCGATCGTCGCACGTGTCCGGATACCGGGGCCCTCGAAGGCGAGCCGCCGGCCGCCCTCGAGCGCCTCGACCTCGACGATCAGCGTCGCCGAGCGATCCGGATATTCCTGCGTGCCCTGCGCGAACTCGTCGAGCGTCGGTATGGCCGAGGCGTCGCCGATCAGCGCGAACGCCGCGTCGCGCGACCGCGCCGTCCGGGTGGCGCCGGTATGAAAGGTGAGCCAGGTCGGCAGCGCGCCGCTGGTCGCCAGCGCGGTGTCGAGCCAGAACGGCGTGTCGGCATCGATCAGCGCGCAGGCAATGGCGCCGGCGGCGCGGCCGAGCGGCGCCGGCGGCTGAACGTTAGGCTCGATCGCGACGACCGTCGCCGGCCGGGCCATCGCGTCCATCAGCGTGCGGAATGTCGCCTGGGCCTGGAAGACCGGTTCGGAGAAGCCGCCGTCGAGGGAAGTCGCGTCTGCCGGCATCAGTCTTCTCCGCGCACCATCGTGAAGAAGTCGACGCGGGTCGCCGCCGTTTCCTGCCGGCGCGTCTCGTCGGCGCGATCCAGCTCGTCTTGCATCGGCGCGATCACGGCGGCGTCGATGAGCGCTGCGGTCTCGAGATTCTGGCAGAGCGCGTCGATCACCGCCGACAGCCGTGCCTTGGCGGTGTCGCGGCCGAGCGCCATGGAGTGGCCGACGGTGCCGTCCTCCAGCTTGACCGTGGCGCGCGTCACCGTCGCTTCGCCGACGTTGAAGGCGGCGCCGGTGCCGCCGACGCGGCCACGCAGCATGACCAGGCCGGTCTCCGGCCCACGCAGCGTCTTGTATTGCGGCTCAAGGCCGAGCCCGGTCCAGAGCTGGCGAAGCCGCTCGGTGCGGCAGCGCGCCAGCACGGCCATCCGGCCGCGCCGCGCCTCGTTGTTCTCACTCGCGTCCATCACTTGCCCTACTTGTCTATTGATATAGACAACTGGATATGTTTAGCTATCCCTAGAACCTGCCGATGACAGGCGGATGACAGGTTGGACGAAAAGAGAGGGCGCGTGCAGAAAGCGGCGGTGCAACGGGGTGTCGGGGTGGCTCTGTGGCGGCAGATCGCCGACGGCATCAGGCGCGATCTGGCGGCAGGACTTGCCGACTCCAGCGGCCGGCTGCCGGCCGAGATGGAGCTTGCCGCCCGCTTCGGCGTCAACCGCCATACCGTCCGCGCGGCCATCGCCGCGCTGGTGCACGAGGGCGTGCTTCAGTCGGAACAGGGGCGCGGCACCTATGTGCGCCGGCAGAAGCGGCTGGTCTACCCGATCGGCACGCGCACCCGTTTTTCCGCCGGCTTCGAAGGGCAGGCGCGGCAGCGCCAGAGCGAGCTGGTCGGGCACGCGGTCGAGCCGGCGACCAAGGAGATCGCGCAGGCGCTCGGCCTTGAGCCGGGCGACAGTGTCGTCCGCATCGAAAGCCTCGGCAAGGCCGACGGCGTACCGGTGTCGCGCGCCACCTCATGGTTCGACGCGGCACGTTTCCCGGCCATCGCCGAGGCCTACGCACGGTCGGGCTCGGTCACCGCGGCGCTGCGCGAATGCGGCGTCGACGACTACCTGCGCGCCTCCACCGGCGTCGACGCCCGCCATGCCGACGCGGCCGACGGGCGTGAGCTGAAACTGTCGCCCGGCGCCATCGTCATCGTCACCCGAGCGATCAATGTCGACCGCGACGGGCACCCGCTGCAATATTCGGTGACGCGTTTCCCGGCAGATCGCGTCGAACTGGTGATCCACACGGCCAACCCGCCGCACGAAATGTAGTGCGCTGCGGGACGTCAATGCCATCCGAACGCATTGGGCGGGGACGCGCCTAACGCTCCTTGACCATCCGCTCGAAGACGAACCGTTTTGCCTCTTCGACGGCGGCGGTGATCGATTGGTCGCGGGCAAGTCGGGCGGCTATGGCGCTCGCCAGTATGCAACCGGTGCCACGCATGGTCGCGGCAACGCGCACCAGGCTTAATTGCGTGGGCTCGACGCCCGGCTCGACAAGGATATCGGTGGCCTGCCGACCGAGCGAATGGCCACCCTTGACCAGAACCGCTTGTGCGCCTTGGTTGATCAGAAGGCTCGCCTGTCCGATAGCCTCAGCGGCGTCGGCGGCTTCGGGCATCGCGGCAAGCGCTGCGAGTTCCGGCAGGTTGGGCGTGATCAGGCGGCACAGCGGCATCAGCCTCGCCTTGATGTCGGCGATGGCGGCGGCGTCGAGCAGCATATGGCCGGAGCTGGAGACGAGCACCGGGTCGAGCACCGCCGGTAGGGCAGGGTGCTCGGCCAGCACCGCCGCGACGGCGCCGATGGCCCCGGTCGTGCCGAGCATACCGATCTTGACGGCGCCGACATGGTTTGCGGCAAGTGCTGCCCGCATCTGCGCGAAGATCAACGCGGGATCGACGGGCTGGACCTGCTCGACGCGGTCATGTGTCTGCACCGTGATCGCCGTCACCGCCACCGCGCCGCGCAAGCCGAAGGCGGCGACGGTTTCGATGTCGCGGCAGAGACCGGCACCGCCGCTGGAGTCGGAGCCGGCGACGACCAGCACATGGGTGTTCATCGCCACGGCGCCGTTGCCTCGATCCAGGCCCGGGTGCGAGCTTCCGGGTCGGCGCTGCGGGTGATGTCGGTGACGACGGCGGCGCTGTCCGCGCCATGTGCGAACACTCCGCCGAGGCGCTCCACCGTCAGTCCGCCGATGGCGACGAGCGGCAGGTCGCCGACGCGCGCTTTCCAAGCCGAGATGCGCTCAAGTCCTTGCGGCGCCCATTTCATTGCCTTGAGCACGGTCGGATAGACCGGGCCGAGCGCCACATAGTCGGGCTCGGCCGCCAGTGCCGTTTCGAGTTCCGCGTCGTCATGGGTGCTGACGCCGAGCCGCAGGCCGCCGCGTCGGATGGCGCCGCGGTCGGCCTCGGCCAGATCTTCCTGGCCGAGATGGACGAAGTCACAGCCTTCGTCGATGGCGAGTTGCCAGTAGTCGTTGACGATGAGCTGGCAGTTCTGGCCGGCGCAGATGTTCCGCGCGGCGCGGATTTCGGTGCGCAAGGCGGATGGCGGCATGTCTTTGACGCGCAACTGCACCAGCTTTACGCCAAGCGGCACCAGTCGCTCGATCCACGCGGCGCTGTCGACGATGAGGTAGAACGGGTCGAGCTTCATGAAAATACTGCCCTGCCGATGACCGGCGTCGAGGGAACGGCCATGTCGCGTGCCTCCAGCAGGCCGGCCAGGAATGCCGCGCGGCCGGCCTCGATCGCCCGGGCGAAAGCGCCCGCCATCGCGGCGGGGTCGCCGGCCTTGGCCACCGCCGTGTTGAGCAGCACGGCGTCATAGCCGAGTTCCATGACGGCCGCGGCGTGGGAGGGCCGGCCGATGCCGGCGTCGACGATCAGCGGCACGCCGGGGAAATGGCCTCGCAGACCGCGCAGCGCCTCGACGTTCTGCGGACCGCGGGCCGAGCCGATCGGCGCGCACCACGGCATCAGCAGCTTGCAGCCGGCCTCGAGCAGGCGCTCGGCGACGACCAGATCGTCGGTGGTGTAGGGAAAGACCTCAAAACCCTCGGCCGCCAGGATGCGCGCCGCCTCGACCAACCCGAACACGTCCGGCTGCAAGGTATCGTGGTTGCCGATGACCTCCAGCTTGATCCAGTCGGTGGAAAACAGCTCGCGTGCCATGCGTGCGGTGGCGACCGCTTCCTTGACCGAGTGGCAGCCGGCGGTGTTGGGCAGGACGCTGACGCCGAGCGCGCGGACCAGCGACCAGAATTCTTCGCCCGAGCGGCCGCCGGCGGTCTCGCGCCGCAGCGAGACCGTGACGATCTGCGCGCCCGAGCGCCGCACCGCCTCGGCCATGATTGCGGGGGAGGGGTAAAGCGCGGTGCCGAGCAGCAGCCGCGAGGAGAAATTTTGACCGTAGAGGTCGAGCATGGGTCAGCCTCCCTTCATCGGCGACAGGATTTCGATGCGGTCGCCTTCCGAGAGCCGGCAGCGCGGGCGGGCCGCTTTCGGCACGACCTCGCCGTTGTGCGCGGTGGCGAGCCAGTTGCCGTGGAAGTCCAGCTCGTCCAGCAGGGCCGCCAGCGTGACGGCGATGACCTCGCGGCTTTCGCCGTTGACGAAAATGGTCATGCCGCTCGCTCCGTTTGTTCGCCGAGGATCATGTCGGCGGCCTGCCGCGCCATTGCCGGCGCCAGCAGGAAACCGTGCCGGTAAAGCCCATTGATGCTGACGGTCCGGCCATGCCGGGTTACGCGCGGAAAATTGTCGGGATAGGCCGGGCGGACGCCGACGCCGGCCTCGACGATCGCCGCTTCGCCGAAGGCCGGATGCACGGCGTAGGCGGCGTTGAGCAGTTCCATCATCGATCGTGCGCTGACCGGGCCATCCGCGTCGGTCTCGACCATGGTGGCGCCGACCATGAAGTGATGGTCGGCGCGCGGTACCAGGTAGACGGGAAAGCGTGGATGCAGCAGCCGCACCGGACGCGACAGCGTGATGTCCGGGCAGCGCAGCAACAGCATCTCGCCGCGCACCCCGCGCAAGCCCGGCAATGCCGCGCCCGTCCCGGTGCAGTTCGCCTCGACGTCGGCGGTCCCGTGCAGATGCACGGCGCCGTGGCCGAACTCGAAGCGTACGCCGGCGGCGGCGAGGCGGGCCTGCAGCGCCGTGAGGGCCTTGCGCGGGTCGAGGTGCGCCTCGCCGGCGAAATGCAGGCCGTGCCGGAAGCGGCCGGCAAGGTCTGGCTCCAGCGCCGCGATGGTCTCGGCATCGACCGCCGTCCAGCCCTCGGTGCGGCGGGCGAAACGCTCCAACTCGGCTCCGTCGCGAGGCGAGGCGAGCACCAGCGTGCCGTTGCGGACGACATGGCCGGGCAGGGCGGCCTGCCACCAGTCGGCGGCGGTTCGGCCCAGCGAAAGCACCGCCGCCTCGGCGCTCTCGCTTTCGCACCACGGCGCCAGCATGCCGCCGGCCTGCCACGAGGCGCTGCCGGCGATGTGGTCGCGCCGCTCGACAACGGTGACCTCGGCGCCGCGGCCGGCAAGTTCATGCGCCAGCGTCAGGCCGGCGACGCCTGCACCCCTGATGGGTACCCTCATGGCAGTGCCGTCGTGCCGGCGTCCTCCAAAGCCATATAGAGGTCGCCTCCCTGGCGGAATTTTTCCGCCATTGCCGCCATGCCCTCCTTCTGCGCCTCGGCGCGGATGTCGTGGGAGATACGCATCGAGCAGAATTTCGGCCCGCACATCGAACAGAAATGCGCCACCTTGTGCGCTTCCTTCGGCAAGGTCTCGTCGTGGAAGGCACGCGCCGTGTCGGGGTCGAGCGACAGGTTGAACTGGTCCTCCCAGCGGAACTCGAAGCGGGCGCGGGAAAGCGCGTCGTCCCTGATCTTCGCTGCCGGGTGGCCCTTGGCGAGGTCGGCGGCATGCGCGGCTATCCTGTAGGTGATGACGCCGGTCTTGACGTCGTCGCGGTCGGGCAGGCCGAGATGCTCCTTGGGCGTGACGTAGCAGAGCATCGCCGTGCCGAACCAGCCGATCATCGCCGCGCCGATGCCGGAGGTGATGTGGTCGTAGCCGGGCGCGATGTCGGTGGTGAGGGGCCCGAGCGTATAGAACGGCGCCTCGCCGCAGACCGCCAGCTGCTTGTCCATGTTCGCCTTGATCTTGTGCATCGGCACGTGGCCGGGGCCCTCGATCATCACCTGGCAGTCCTTCGCCCAGGCGCGCTTGGTCAGTTCGCCGAGCGTCTCCAGTTCGGCGAACTGGGCGGCGTCGTTGGCGTCGGCGATCGAGCCGGGGCGCAGGCCGTCGCCCAGCGAGAACGACACGTCGTAGGCCCGGGCGATGTCGCAGATCTCGTCGAAATGCTCGTAGAGGAAACTCTCGCGGTGATGCGCCAGGCACCACTTCGCCATGATCGAACCGCCGCGGCTGACGATGCCGGTGACGCGACCGACGGTGAGCGGGATGTAGGGCAGCCGCACGCCGGCGTGGATGGTGAAGTAGTCGACGCCCTGCTCGGCCTGCTCGATCAGCGTGTCGCGAAAGACCTCCCAGCTGAGTTCCTCGGCGATGCCGCCGACCTTTTCCAGCGCCTGGTAGATCGGCACCGTGCCGATCGGCACCGGCGAATTGCGCAGGATCCAGTCGCGGATGTTGTGGATGTTGCGGCCGGTGGAGAGGTCCATCACCGTGTCGGCGCCCCAGCGGATCGCCCACACCATCTTCTCCACCTCCTCGGCCATCGACGAGGTGACGGCTGAGTTGCCGATATTGGCGTTGATCTTCACCAGGAAATTGCGGCCGATGATCATCGGCTCGCTTTCCGGGTGGTTGATGTTGGCTGGGATGATGGCGCGGCCGCGCGCTACCTCGTCGCGCACGAACTCCGGCGTGACGAAATCGGGAACGGCGGCGCCGAAACTTTCGCCGTCGCGCTCAAGCCTAGCACGCTCCTCGGCCCAGCCGAGATTTTCGCGGATGGCGACGAACTCCATCTCTGGCGTAACGATGCCGGCGCGCGCATAGGCGAGCTGGGTGACGGCGCGGCCGCCTGCCGCGCGCAACGGCCGGTGGCGGACGGGGAACTCCGGCGTCAGCCGCTCGGCCGAGACGAAACCGTTGTCGGCCGGCCTGACGATGCGGCCGTCATAGCGCTCGACATCGCCGCGGGCCTCCGTCCACGCTTCACGCAGCCGCGGCAGCCCGCGCTCGATGTCGGTCGTGGCGCCTGCGTCGGTGTAGGGCCCGGACGAATCGTAGACGGTGACCGGCGGCTCGCCCGCCGTCGGGTGCAGCGCGATCTCGCGCATCGGCACCCGCAGGCCGGGGTGCAGCACGCCGGCCTTGTGGATTTTGCGCGAGGCCGGCAGCGGGCCGGTGGTCACCCTGGGGGTGGTGGCATGAATGGTCATCGAGGAGCCTCCTTGCTCGGTGCATGGAGACCCAGTTCGTGCCGAGAGGAGGAAGTGGCGTTTTGCCGAAGCCTGCTCGAGCGTCCGCCCGAAAAGCCCGAGGCCGGACGAAATGCCGACCCGCTGCTAGCGCCGCACCGTCCCTACGCCAGTATGAACTGGATCAGGTTCAACGGGTCACTGCGCTGCGCGAGCCAGCAGTATCTCAGCCCCTTGTCGGGACCCCCCTGGTGAGGCTTTCAGGGTGGCCGATCGACAGGATGCTGTCAACCGGTCGGATCTTCATCGGCGCCGGTCGAGACGGATTTCAATCTATGGTTGTTTCGCCTCAGCCGACTGAAAACAGCGGCGCGCCGAGCGAGGCGGCGTCCACATCTATGCCGAGCCCTGCGCCAGTGGGCACTGTGCCGAAGCCGCCGGCAGAGCGCGGCTGGTAGCCGGCGACGTGCTCGTTGGTCCAGTCATTGAAGAAGGAGGCGTGCAGCAGCGTTTCCGGCGCGGTGCTGGCGGCGACATGGGCGACCGCCGCCGAGGTGACGTCGCCGCCCCAGACGTCCTCGATGCAGGCGGTCATGCAGAGATCGTGCACCAGATTGCGCATGCGGGCCGCACCAGAGATGCCGCCGAGCCGCCCGAGTTTTATGTTCACCGAGCCGGCGCCGGCATCGTATTTGGCGCGGTAGAGGTCGGCGGCACTAACAACCGATTCGTCGAGCACCAGCGGCAAGCTGCTCGTCTTCTGGACTATGGCGCAGTCGGTGGTCTCGCGGCAGGGCTGCTCGACATAGACGTCCAGCCCGGCCAGCAGGCGCACGGCGATGATGGCGCTCTGCAGGCCCCAGCCGCCATTGGAGTCGGCGATGATCACCGCGCCCGGCCCGGCGGCCTCGACGACGGCGCGGGTGCGCCGCGCGTCTTCATAGGGGTCGTTGCCGACCTTCACCTGGAAGCGGTTGATGCCCGCCTTGCCGCGCTTGACGACGAACGCCGCCATCTCCTCCGGCGCCGCCAGCGGCACCGCCTCATAGAGCGGAAAGCGTGGCTGCTGGATGCCGCCGATCAGCGTCGCCACCGGCAGTCCGGCGGCCTTGCCCAGAATGTCCCAGCAGGCGATGTCGATGGCGCTCTTGGCGTTGTTCTGGCCGAGCAGCACGGCATCCATGGCGCGGTGCAGCAACCCGAGGTTGCGCGGGTCGAAGCCGAGCACGGCCGGCGCCAGTTCGGCCAGGGCGGCGCGTGTGCCCCCGGCGAAGGCAGGCAGATAGGTGCCGCCGAGCGTGCAGGTCTCGCCCCAGCCCACCAGCCCGCTGTCGGTGCGGACCCTTACCAGCGTCGACGATTGCGACTGCGCGGCGCGACCCTTCGACATGACGTATTCGCCATGCGCGTAGGTGAGTTCGTAACCATAGACGTCGATGGATGCGATCTTCATCAGGCTCTCCCCCCGGCCGCTGGGCGATGTCGTTCCTTTGCAGCGGGCGATAAGGGATATCGAAAGCCAGGCCGATACGCCATGGTGAGTCCGGCGGGCCGCGAGGCTTCGACGTGCAGAGGGATGCAGATGCGGACGGCAAAGGTGATCCATGTCGTGAGCTGCCACGCCGAAGGCGAGGTCGGCGACGTCGTCGTCGGCGGGGTGGCGCCGCCGCCCGGCGACACGATCTGGGAGCAGTCGCGTTTCATCGCGCGCGACGAAACCCTGCGCAACTTCGTTCTCAACGAGCCGCGCGGCGGCGTCTTCCGCCATGTCAACCTGCTGGTGCCGCCGAAAGACCGGCGCGCCGCGATGGGCTGGATCATCATGGAGCCGGCCGACACGCCGCCGATGTCCGGTTCCAATGCGATCTGCGTCGCCACGGTATTGCTCGACACCGGCATCGTGCCGATGCAGGAGCCGGAGACGCGGCTGGTGCTGGAGCCGCCCGGCGGGCTGATCGAGGTCACGGCGACCTGCCGGAACGGCAAGGCCGAGCGCATCAGCGTGAAGAACGTGCCGTCCTTCGCCGACCGGCTCGACGCTGGCCTGGAGGTCGCGGGCCTCGGCACGCTCACGGTCGACACAGCCTATGGCGGCGACAGTTTCGTCATCGTCGACGCGCATGCGCTTGGGTTTTCGATCGCACCGCACGAGGCACGCGACCTCGCCGAACTCGGCATGAAGATCACGGCGGCGGCGAACGAGCAGCTCGGTTTCGTGCATCCGGAGAACCCCGGCTGGGACCACATCTCGTTCTGCCAGTTCGCGGCGCCGCTGGTGCACGAGGACGGCCGGCTGACCGGCGCGAACGCGGTGGCGATCCGCCCCGGCAAGATCGACCGTTCACCCACCGGCACCGGTTGCTCGGCGCGCATGGCGGTGCTGCATGCAAGGGGGCTGATGCAGATCGGCGACGCCTTCACCGGCCGCTCGATCATCGGCACCGAGTTCCACTGCCATATAGACAGCGTGGTTTCGGTCGGCGGCAGGCCCGGCATAAGGCCGGTCATCTCGGGCCGCGCCTGGGTGACCGGCACACACCAGCATATGCTCGACCCCGACGATCCATTCCCCGCCGGCTATCGCCTGTCCGACACCTGGCCGATGTCAGCCTGAGGCCCCTTGGCGTACGAGCAAGGCCGCTCGGCGTATCGCTCTCCCGCGAATTCTCCGCCGCGCACCTGTTGCGGCGGTGAAAGCTGTGCAAAATGTCCTGACCGCAAGCCGCGTGAAGGCGGGCGCGCAGGAGCACGGATTTTGGAAGCAAATCGTCCTTGGCACGATCCGCCGAAAGCCTGACGACCAGCCGTCCGCCAGTCCTCTCCACGATCACGACGCTTCCAGCCATGCCTTATCAATCCCCCGTTTCCCCCGGCCGCTCCTGGTACGAGGATTCCGTTTCGGATCGTCCGGTATACCCCGCGCTCGACGGCGACCGTCGGGCCGACGTCGTCATCATCGGCGGCGGCTTCACCGGCCTCTCCGCCGCCACGCATCTGGCGAAAGCCGGCACCAGCGTCGCGCTCATCGAAGCCTACCGCTTCGGCGACGGCGCCTCCGGTCGCAACGGCGGCCAGCTCGGCACCGGCCAGCGCGCCTGGGCGGAAGAACAGGAGGAGGAGCTTGGCCTGACCCGCGCCAGGGCGCTGTTCGACCTCGCCGAGGAAGCCAAGGCGCATCTTCTCGACTTCACCGAAGCCAACGGCATAGATATCGATTTCCGGCCGGGCCAGCTTTCGGTAGTACACAAGCAACGCTACGTCGATGACTATCGCCGCCATGCCGACATCATGGCCGAACGTTTCGGCTATCCGCACATCAGCTTCATGAACAAGGACGAGACGGCCGAGCGGCTGGGCTCGACCCACTATTTCGGCGGCACCCGCGATGCTGGAACGGGCCACATCCACCCGCTGAAGCTGCTTGTCGGTACGGCCAAGGTCGCCGCCGCGTCCGGCGCGCAATTGTTCGAGCAAACCCGCTCCACCGGCATTTTTGCGCGCAACGGCAAGGTCGTGGTCGAAACGCCGCGGGGCACCATCACAGCCGACAAGGGGCTGATCGCGGTCAATGCCTATGGCGGCGACCTTGAACCAGTCAGCGCCGCACACGTCATGCCGATCGGTTCCTTCATCGGCGCGACCGCGCCATTGCCCGCCGGCACGCCGGTCATTCCCGGCGGCGAGTCGGTCGACGACAGCCGTTTCGTCGTGCGCTACTTCCGAAAATCGGTCGACAACCGGCTGCTGTTCGGCGGGCGCGAAATCTATGGCGTCAACGACCCGAAGGACATCCACATCCACATCCGCCGTCAGATCACCGAGATCTACCCGGCGCTCAAGGATGTAGAGCTCACCCACGGCTGGGGCGGTTATGTCGGCATCACCATGCCGCGAAAACCGTTCGTGCGCGAGGTGATGCCGAACGTCATCTCGGCGGGTGGCTATTCCGGCCACGGCGTGATGCTGTCCAACTTCGTCGGCAAGCTCTACGCCGAGACGGTCGCCGGCAACCGCGACCGCCTCAGGCTGTTCGAGGAGCTTAAGATCCCGCCGTTTCCGGGAGGCCGCCGCTTCCGCTCGCCGCTGCTGTTCCTGGCGCTGACCTGGTTCGCTCTGCGCGACCGGATTTGAACGGTGCGTTTCACGACCCGCGGCGCGCCACGATGCCGCGCACCAGCGCCATGCCGAGCGCCATCGAGGCGGCAAGCGAGCGGAAGCCGGCGAAGTCGGACTCGATCACCTCCACCCAGACGTCCGCCAGCTTGACCAGCGGGCTGAACGTGCTGTCGGTGACCGCCGCGATCCTGGCGCTGCGTTCGCGCGCGACGGCGACGAGGTCCGGCGTTATCGAATTGTAAGGGCTGAAGCTGATCGCGAGCACCGCGTCGTTTTTGCCGATGCAGCCGATCTGGTCGAAGGCGGTCGAGCCGACATTGTCGACCAGCATGTTGCGCACGCCCTGCTGCGACAGGGTCAGTGAGACATAGGCGGTGACCGGGAAGGCGCGCTTGCTGCCGATGACGTAGATCAGGTCGGCTCCGGCAAGCAGGCCGACCACGCGCTCGAAGCCGTCTCCGTCGAAATCCTCGGTCAGCCGGGCGAGCGAGGCCTGCGATGCGGCAACAAGGCCGCTGACGAAGTGAAGATTGACGTCGTGTACGGGCGCGGCCTCGCTCTCCGCCCGCGCCCGGCCTTCCGGCCACGACGCCTTCATGTGGTCCTTGAACAGGCCCTGGAAATCGGAAAAGCCGGCATAGCCGAAGATCTGGGCGAAACGCACCAGCGTCGACGGCTGCACGCCGGCCTGTTCGGCCACCTGGCTGATGGTGCCGAGCGCGACGTCGCCGGGATGCTGCCACAGGAAGATCGCCACCTGGCGCAGCCGCTTGGGAAAATGCAACGTGCCGGACGACAGCACCGCTCGCAATTCCTCGTAGGTGCGCGGCTTGGCGTAACCGAGCGCCGCCGGGCCGCCGTCGTCATCGCGCGGCGCGGTTTCGGCCGACGCGTCTTTTTGAGTGGGCTTGTTCGGCTTCAGTGCCATCGTGTTTGCTGCGCGGCCGCCGATCGCTTGCATTTCGGGCCGCGCTCCGGCCGGCACCCCTCATCCGACCGCGCTTCGCGCGGCCACCTTCTCCCACAAGGGGAGAAGGTGGAGCCTTGCATTTCGGCCTCTGAAAATCTCCAGCGTTGGCGGTTTGCGGACAGGTCGATGCAACGCGTCCCCTTTGTAACTTGAATTTTGCCGTCTCTGCTAAGGTAGCCGTTGCGGTGGCGGATGGGAGACCGACCCACCTCTGGGCGTTTGAGCCCGTGGGAGAGCTTGGGTCGCCATCCGCCGTTCCATCGAACCCGAACAGTCGCCGGGG